>Ga0326514_10002057_pt1 | contig 12887 bp, 10 predicted proteins | sample 3_2548_0518_D_FD_203653 | JGI IMG/M metagenome (GOLD analysis project Ga0326514, IMG submission 203653) | Bovine rumen microbial communities from UC Davis, California, United States - 3_2548_0518 | ecosystem: Host-associated > Mammals > Digestive system > Stomach > Rumen | place: USA...
ATTGTCGTTCCTAACGCCGACATGATGTCTGTGTTGAAGCAAGTTGGGCTTGTTCCGCCGGAAAAGGACGTGGTCGTCATCAACACGTTTGTCAACGATTTGTTCTACCCTATTCACAAGGTTGTTCGCCGTTCCAGCCGTTATTCCACTACGATCCGTACGCCGAAGGTTCTCATCAAGGGAACGGTCATTCCGATGAACGTGCAGAAGTTCCTCATGCTCGACGGAATCACCGATGACTTCGACATCACCATTTCGTCTGTCGGTGAACTGGCAAAGCCGATTTACGAGCTGCTCCGTCCGAACGCAGACGGCAAGCCTCGCATCACGACTATCCAGCACTGGGCAAGCCAACAGGTGAACCGTACTAACTATGCCGGTACTATGGCTATCGAACGTGACGTGGGATTCGACTTCGTGATTACTACAATCCCTGACGACATCAGCGAGAACCCCTACGAAATCACCAACATGGATACGGACAACATTCTCGCCGTGGCCGAAGGTGCAGTGACCATCGCCGGTGTGAAGCATGCCGGGTTTGCCAAGGAATCCCACATCTGCGTCGCATCCAACCTCGTGTTCGGCAAGGACACCAGACCGGAAGAAATCCGTGCGATGCTTGAGAAATGGAGAATCTGCTCCAACTGGGACAACGCATACGAAATCCAGCGCAAGCTATTGGAAAACAAGACCGTAGCATCCGAACAGATTATGGGTGGATATTTCCACGCCATGCTTGGACGAAGCCTGTCCGACGCATACGCCGCCAAGATCAAGGAGGCTGTTGCGGAACAGAAGGCCGAGCCCAAGAAAGGAAAGAAATGAGTTTCTGGGTTGTCAGATACGACATAAAGAGCTTAAAAAAAGGGGCGACCTACACTGATATGGGTGTGGAGTCCCCCTTTTTTATGCGCCCCAACTACAACTTTTACGAATGCGCCGAAGCTAAGATGAATGACCTTAACAAGAGCGCACAAGGAACTGAAAACATTGAAATAGAGCTGGCCAACGGAAAGCATTACAAGGGCCCACGATACGTGTACCGTATAGCGGAAGATGACAAGCCAGCTGAGGAGAATCCAGATGACACAGAATACGCCTCCAGAATACGATCCGCAAACACTGGCGTTCATTCAGAGCGCAAAGATGAGCATAGCCCAGAATCACGGTCTGGCCTTGGACAGAGACCCGGCGGAAGTGATGAGGGAGAACAACCGTCAGATACACGAGGCGGCACAAGTCTTGAAGAAGCAGAAGGGTATCGCGAAGCAGACTCTGGCACCGATGCCGTCGAAGAGTCAGCCGGTACAGCAACCGACGATGAACAGCCAGATGATGAATGGGACTGGTATCCAGAAACAGACGATGACCCAGCCAACCCATTTCCAGCCGACACAAAGCCCGGAACCGTCATCGAATGCACCTAAGTTCACAGACGATGCCATGCGCCAGCAGGGCTACGATTCGTACATGGAACATATGATGCGTGTTCCGGAACATGAATCAGACGGAGTTGAACTGTCCGACCTCGACATGCAACGTCAGGCACAGGTTGCCGCGTATAACGGACAAGGTAATCCGAACTACGGCCAAGTAGAACAGCCGTCTCCGCCTCGCATGCAAGGGCTGAAGCGACAGTATCCAGACCTTGGTGGATTCGATTTTACTCCGTCAATGCAGAACGCGCTTACCGATACGTGGACTGCCGAGAACGAGACACGTATTCAGGAAGAAGTTAAGAAGACCGCTTCCAAGCCGAAACGTACTCGCCAGCCGAAGGCAAAGGTTGAGAACGTGGTCGCGCCGGAACCGGCTCCAGAGTTACGGCGTGCTGCTCACCGAGTACAAGTCGCAGAGCCGCCCAGGGCAGCACAGCCGCAACTCGGAACTATCGTCACCAACTTCGGCGACGTGCGAGGACTTCCGTCAGAAGGCCGTCTGTACGACGCGCCAATCATGGGACAAGCGATGACCTTGATGGACATCTTGATGATGAACAACATGGATCACACGAATTCCACTAGCACCATCACCGAGCTGTTTAACCGTCGACTCAGCGGTGGCTGGTATGACGGTTTCAACTCGGAGAACCTTGCTTGGTGCGACGAGTCATACTTGCTCCACTGGCTTCGCGCTTCTACCGTGGACGACGTGAATCTTCCTTACTACAACGACAAGGGACTTCCGTTCACTTGTTCGCACTGTCACAAGACTGCGACTACTCAGGAAGAGTATTCCCGCATGCCTATCAACTTCGCCAATCTCAACTTCAAGATCAACGGTGACTTGGACGAGATTCTGGGTAAGTTCAACGACGAAGGCTACTATGCGTTCAAGATGGAAGACACTAGGGAATGCCACGTCTACATCCGTCGCCGTTACCACGAGCGAATGATTGACGAATACCTTGAACAGTTCAGACAGCAGACCCACACGGAAATGCCGTTCGAGAAGGAACTGTTAATGCGCTACGCCATCGTGACCGAAATCGAGGACTGCGAAGACATCGTCCAGAAGCTTGACTACCTCAGCAACCTGAACTACACCGCCGGTAAGAAGTTCTTCACTGAGATGGATAGTTCGATGCTGTCTACCGAAATCACTGCCACGATCCGTTGTCCGTTCTGCGGAGAGGAGGAAGTCATTCCTTATCCCTTTCGCTTCGACACCTACCTTGCCAACCTATAGCTATAGGTCGATGCTGAGGTCAATCTTCCCTGTATACGACTACAAGGAATTGATGCGGTGCAAATGTTTCGTGTCGGAGATGACCCACAACTCGTGTAGCGACTGCGACCAGATGTTCTTCCCGGAGTTCAAGGAGTTGCTCGATTACTGCAACGAACGATGGAAGGCGATGTACGCGCCGGACGAGGACGATGGTACGGAACTGGCGATGGGAGCCATGATATAGAAGAAGCCGAGGAAACTCGGCTTTTTTGATGCTTGGAAACTGATAAACTCTAACTAGCTGAAAATGTTGTGCTATGGCGGATACTTCTACTCCTACACTCGATTTGAAGGAACTCGGCAAAACCATCAAGGGTGGCGTACTTGATGCGTTACGCGAGCATGAAGAGCATACACAGCTGATAAAATTCGCCAACGAGAACTCTACTCCGGGCCAGAAGGGACAGCAGTCTACGCCTGACCCCATGAAGACTATCAGCGACGCAATCAGCAACATAGCGAAGAACCAGGAAAAGATTGACGCCTTGATGGAAAACTTTTCCAATACCCGCAACATCTCCCAACAGGAGAAGGGTACTTCTTCGTTTGCGAAGAGCTTGAATGAGCAGAGCTCCAAGGAACTGAACTTTTCCAAGGTTTCTGAGGCCATTGTCAACGAATTTTCCACCCTGATGCGTAGGTTCGGCAACGGGCCCCAGCCTAGCGGACAGTCGGTGACTAACAACTACCAGACCATTCTGAACAACGCTGGAATGACTCCGGCCCAACAGCCGGCAGTGCCTAACGTGCCAGTTCCGAAGATGGACGAGAACTCGGTAGCCAACGATCGGAAGTTGCTTGCTGCCGAGGAAGAACGCCAGTATAGGAATGATACCAAGGGTATTCTAAAGAAACTTGAAAAGTTCCTTGACGGATATGAAGCAGACGGTTTGAAGTCTAACGGTGGTGATGGTGATCCTAGTTCGTCTAAACGTTCTTGGGCCAAATGGGGGCTGATGGCTGCTGGCGCATTGGGTGCTGCGTTCTTGGGTGCCGTGACTGGATACGTAGGAAGAATTGGTAAGGCTATTAGCGAAGCGACCGCCGATGCAGTGAAGATGTTCAAGGATTCCAACATAGGCAAGACTTTGTCTAAATGGAAGTCTTCCGTTATGAAAACCGCAAGGGCTGGTATTAAGAGCTTTAACGAGTTTACTAGTTCTATTCAGACGAGGATATCAAATATTGGAAAATCGATTGAATCTACCTTTCAGAACGCAATGAAAACTATGTCTGAGCTCAAGTCCTCGTTTACTACCATGCTTAATGGATGGAAGGCTAAGTTTAAAGAAAGTACGATAGGTAAGGGTTTAAAAACTATAAAAGACACTGTTGGAAATCTTGGCAAAAGTGTTGTAGGTAAAGTCCAAGAGCGCGTCGCCAACGCGACAGCGAAAATTAATAATGCGGCAAAGGTATTTAAAGAAGGCGGTATAACTGGCGTTGCATCGAGAGCTGCATCTGCATTTGCAAAAACTCGCGTTGGCTCAACAATTGCGAAAGGTTGGAGATTAGGAAAGACGGTCGGAAAGAAAATACCAGAGATACAAGCCGCAGCCGGTATAGCTGATATGGCGAGTAACATATGGAAAACCGGAAACGCTGGCGGATCGGTTACCGATGGACGTAGGGCCGCGCTGGCCGGAACAATCGATACGATTGCTGATATACTTATGGTACCGGAGCTCATGAATGCCGCTGGCGGTGCTATTGGCGCTGCGCAGAGCGGTAAGAGTATATTGAAAGGTGCTGCGAAAGGTTTCTTTGCTGAGCGTAACGCCAATGATATTAGTATTGGTAACGGTGCCGCCGCCAGTATTTTCAGTCTGTATGGTAAGGCACGTCGCGCTTTTGGTGACAAGGATTATAAGGATACTGCGTCAGATAAGATTTCCGAGGCGTATTGGACTGGACATGGGTATGATCACGCCGGAGTAAAGGTGGTATCTGGTGCCGCTGGAGGATTTGGTCATTCGTTCGCAATTGCTGATCCGTCAAAAACCGGTGCCGCTGGTTCTATGCAGAATACTAATCAGGCGACGGCATCGCTCGGTGACAAGTTGCCTAACAATGACGATGTGCTGTCCGAAGACGATAAGATGAGGATTCTCACTGACGCTGTCAAAGAAGGCGTGAAGGAAGCCCAGTTGAGTCCGGAAGTGCGCGAGGCCAATGCCCAGACGGCAAGAGAGACCGGTAGCGCGATTAACGGACAGTTGTTTGGAGGCTAATGTATGGCAAAAGGTTATGAGAAGTACAAACAGCGTGTAGGCCATACAAGTGGCGTGATGAGCACTAGGTTGCCGAAGCCTAACGTGTGCCGTATCGAGGTTATGGACAGTGCGGCGCGTCGTGCCTATATGGGCGGTTTCCAAGGGGTAATCGACGCTTTCCGTGAACAGATGCAAGACGCTCTCGCACTATCGAGCGGATACAATCTGTATGAACCGTTCTACGGAATATTGAACAATCAGTCTTCCGGTAGGGGCCCTTCGTTCGACGTTACGGCGAACTGGGCTGAGAATGGTGGCAACAAGAGTGGCTTCAACCGTATGAGCCAGATATTGACTGGTAACGGTAACTCCAGCGGTTTGCTGGGTGTATTGCCTGGTTTGAACGGCCCGGTGCATAGCGTGCTCAACACTATCGAGCACGTCGCCAATGCTGGCATGGAGCTGTCTGGCGTGAACAACTCGTGTACCGGTAGTATGACTATCAAGCGTTTCAACGGCGCGAAGATTGATGCCAACCTTCCTCTGAAGTTCCAGTGGTATTTGCCGGAACAGGAAGACATGTGCCGTATCTCGCTGAAACGCCTAGTGATGATGACTTACGTTCGTCCGATGGACATGGACGGATACCAGATTGTCAACGCTATGATTGACGGTCTGCTTGCATCTGGAAAACAGCTTTACCCTGTCTATGAAAAGGCGAAGAACTGGGTAATGGATGCGTTCAAGCAAGGAGATGAGTTTGGCCGAGAGACGACTGGCGTCGGATACAAGGAAGCCGGTAGTATGGTTGGCGGATTTGCTTCTGACACCGGTCAGTATGTGGCTGACACTTATCGTGACACCCTGGACTTCTACGGCGGTGAAGGTACTGCAAAGGAAAACGGAAAGTTCTGGGGCGACGTGTACAAGGATGGAAAGACTACATTGCAGAATGCCGGTGCGAAGGAAGCCGGTGTAAGTTTCGTAAATGACCTGGGCCATGCCGTCAAGGGCATCGTGTCCGAGGGTGTCAACGCTTATAACAGTATCAATACATATTTCGGTGGCGAGATCACGGCGAACCCGCTTCCGGTGCGTGTCAGCATAGGTCATTATTTCGACTTGGAGCCGATGGTGATTACCAAGCTGAACATCAGCTCAAGCAACGAGCAGTTCGTATCGAAGGACGGAACTCACTTGCCCGTGTTCATGTACGCCGATGTCAATCTGTCCTACTGGATGCAACCGGGCCCGACGAAGGACTTCATTTCTATTCTCGGTAATGAAGTGTTCTCCGAATATGTCAAGCCTGGCGTCAAGACCGAGCCGAACAAGATTGGTAATAATCCTAACAAGGGTAAGAAGCGATAGGAGGCAATATGGCTAAGGAACAGTTTCCTCGTATTCGTGACGACCACTTTACCTATGCTGGCATGTTCCACATACCGATGGTCAAGAACGGTCGTCTCGACCGTGTAATTGGCGAGATGTACGGTACGCCGACGATGTACAAGGCGTTCGCGGCAGTCAACCGTATGCGGAATCCGATGGCACTTCGTGCCACTATCCGTCCGGTAGATGAGAGCATCCGTAATGAACTAATTTTGAAAGGGTATTCCGGGGCCGAGCTTGAACAAGAGTTCAAGGCGGCGAAGGAAGCCGTTGTACTCGGTACACGTGACTGGATGGGATATGACGATCCGTTCAACGGTGTTGTGACAGAGGCCGCCGGTGACATGAACTATCTGCTCCCTTCTCCTGACAGCGTTGTTGACTGGTATCAGCGATATAACGACTTGCAAGAGGAAAAAGACTAATGTCGAGCAGAGTAGGAACCAGCTTTAGCGTATCTATGACTCTCAAAGACCGTGCGTTCGACGCGGCGAGTGTCAGCGATATGGAAATGATTATTCCTATGAACGGAATGCCGTACGGCACTTATACATTGCTCGTGACGAACCTTCCGGACTACAAGGTGGAAAGCGGTTGCTTCGGTTCGTTCATGTTCCTGAATACCGGAAACTCCGAGCTTGACGGCAAGGGCTTTTCCTACTTCGTGGTGCATGCGTCGGAAATGATTGTGAACGAGGCAACTGCGAAACTCAAGGTACAGTGGAAGTGCGCTACGCCGGCAACGCTGAACAGAAGGACTATGGCCATCACCGGAACGAGTCTCGATTCGATGATTGACGTTCTGAAGACTTACGATCCGCAGATTCCGTACGTGAACTTGCTGGGTGCTTCGGCTAACAGCTTGACCGATACGATGACTTGGCGATATGTCAACGCCAACCTCGAAGATATGCTTATCCATACTGTCGAACATTCCGCTATGAGCGGTGATTATTTGTTCTGGACATTCAATGAGCTGAACCAGAAGATTGAATTCTCGTCGCTGAATACATCGAAGAAGGTTAGCGCACCGTTGGCTTGTATCTTTTCGCAAGACGCTCTTACGTCGACGGCTAGTTCCGAGTTTGTCGATCCTAATACCGGTAGCCGTGCATGGCTCTATGGTATCGAGGAACGCTCTAGCCAGAAGGGTGATAGGCTTGAGGACACGTTCCCCAACATCGTGTTCTCCAACGTCACGTCCAGCGGTAAGGCAGACATCAGCAAATGTAACGGCGAGTGCTTCGATAAGGTAGTAACGAGCTATGGAGCTGCTGACAGCAAGACTGCACGAAAGGACTACGGCGTCGAGGATAAGAACGCCACGTTCGGCGACTTGGTCGTCGTAGACAACTTCCCGCTGAACACGCACAAGTCCTATCCGATTTCTGGGCAGATCCGCCGACGTATTCTAGGCGAGTACAACAAGATGATGACCATCGGTATCTACAACTCGATTGGCCCGGCAGTTGGCGACCGCGTTTACGTGCGTGCCTTGAAGGTTACTCGTAACGGAAGCAACGGTGGCCCTGACATGTACTATACTGACGAGTACATCATCCTTACGAAGAAGATTATTAAGCAAGGCACGGCTCAGGCCGGTGCTCTCGGAAACCAAGTTTCGACCCAGTCGCCTGAGTATGTCACCGTACTGATTATGGGTTCTTGTTCGAAGGATACTGAAGGTTACAAGCCAGCCATGACGGCCCTTGACAACATAGCGAAGGCTTGCAAGGTAGAGATGGAGAAGAATAAGTAATGTTCAATAATTTACCAGATAGGGACTATACCGGAATTGTTGTCGGCGGTAGCAATGACACGATGCACCGTGGTGCAGTTCGCGTAAAGATTCTCGGCATTACTAACGACTACGAGGATGACGAACAGCCTTACGTCTATCCGGCTATCACTACCGGCATACAGCAAGTTCCGCAAGTCGGTTATTACCTCAGAATCCGTTTTGTCGGCGGTGACATCAACAGTGGTTATTACTATGCGATGTCGCAGACGCCGAATATCAATCCAGCCGTGTTTACCGAGAATTATCCTGACGCCGCCGTGGCAAATCTCGGCGAGGACGGATTCTTCTATACGCACAACCGTCACACGCACATTTCTAAGATTACGAATCCGGGCAACAATTCCGAACTGACTTGGGACGCATCTGGCTTTGTCACCTATGAGTCCAATGTAGCCCACGGCAACGCCGGTATGGGCGCGAAGAGCAACGAGGGAGAGAATCTCCAGCACGTTCTTACCGAGGGCACTATCGACATTTTCACTTGCATGCCGGTTGGCCACAACCGTGCCTCTAGCGGTCTTGGGCAGGGTAGCGAGTACTTGACTATATCCCACGTGTCACAGGCCACCATAGATGCGTTCCACGGAAGCGTCAAGCCGGTCGAATCTACCGATACACCGGCGGCACCGCAGACCGAGGCTGACATTCCTATGATGGACATCGTGGACGCCAGTGGAGACACCGTGATGTCTGTGCCTATCGAGCGCACGGACAACATGATTAAGCGCAAGGGCAAGATAGCGAAGCGTATTCTTGTCTGCCATTCCGAAGGCGAGTGCTTCCCGGTCATGGCGAAGAAATTTGTCGAGACCAATTCCAACGCGCACTACCTTGTCGGTAGGGTCGCTGGCGATCCGGAGACTATGCCGGAAGACGGAAAGGGTTCTCTCAAGAACAGCGGTTTCTACCAGTTCATCGACATCGAGGACGATGCCGGTATGTTCAGCGGTTCCAAGATTGACGGCGAGAAGGCAAACGTCGATGCCGTCATCATCATGCTCATCGGCTCCGCTACAGAGGACTTCACGTCATACCAGCGTGAAATCGTGGATAAACTTGTTGTGCATATCCGCACGAAGTTCAAGAATGGCGACTTGCCGGTATGCAAGCCGGACGACTTCGATTTGCCTAATACGAATCTGAAGTCTCTGATGCCGACATTCGACGTAGGAGGCTACTAATGTCTGTCAAGGACGGTTGCGCGAAAATTGAGAATATTGCCGAGCAAGGTAGTACTACCAATGGTGCTGTCGTTTCCGAACAGACGGCTACCACGTCGTCGCAACAGTCGGAGAACACCGCCAAGAACTGGATGACGAGGCTGGACTCCAAAGTGAACACGTTCAGCGATGCGGTCGAGGAAGTTTCTAGTGCGATTGATACCGGAACTCGTCAGCTGAACGCTGTCGACTGCTCCGACATGCTGTTCGACTTTCTCAAGGAAAAAGTACCTTTCTTCGGAACGGCAAACTCCCTAATCGACAAGGGCACTAACTTCATGAACGGTCTGTCCACCGGTGCATCCATCGGAAAGCTGATACAGGAACCGGATTTCGTGAAGAACATTTGTAGCTTCATCGAGAACTGGGGAGGTATGATTGACGGATGGATCGACATCGGCGTGAAGGCGGCGATAGTGCTGTTCAACAAGATTGACGCCGCTAGGGAAAGACTTGAAAACGCTACGCTTGATTTTACCGAGGCCGTAAGGCATTGCGTTCTTGATGTGTTCAATGCGATGAGAGACAAGATAATGAAGACAATCAACTTGTCCATCTCAATCAATTGGGACGACCTTATTAAGCACATGTACAACTGTCCTTGTCTTTGCAAGATTATCGCGAATCTGACCGGATGTACCGAGGACGATGCCGGTAACGACATCACCACCAATCCGGCGGCGGTCAAGTATTGCCTCGAACAGAAGTTCAGCTTGCTTACACCGGTCGGCCTGAGTGTCGCCGTGGATAACCTTTTGACCAAGTACGTGAAGAAGTACATCAACCTCGTGTTCAACTATCTCGAATCTTGGATTGTGTACATCTACAACGTCATCATGAAGCCTTTCCGCTCGTTGCTGAAGAAGTATGTCAACTTGCTTCGCAATAAGCTGAACGTCGACGCCTTCATCAAGGGGCTAGGCCCGTTCGAGTGTCTGTTCGTTTACACTACGGAGTATGACGACGGTGACAAGTATTATGGAATGTCCATCATCGACATGATTAACACTTACCGTGGCTGGATAGGCTGTTTACAGATGGCTTGTCCTGCCTTGTCGGAAAAGATTAAAAATCGTACGAAACAGCTTTACAAAGACTTGCGTCTTGACGATAAGTATTGGAGAAGGGCCATGGAGGCCGACATCTATACTTGCTGTCTCGCCGTAGACCTTGACGGAATGACTCCGCGAGAGAGCGTTCTCCGCAAGCTGTACGGCGAATCGCCTTGGGACTGGCTGATGTCACTCTTCCGTAAGGAGAAGAACAAGGATGACGAAACGTCGCCGGAAGACGAGGAGGCCGAGGAATACGAACTCAGCCGTCCTATCACTGCCGCCGATATGATGCCGAACAGCGAGAACCAGGAGCCGAGCAAGATTTCCGATGCAATCAAGTTCGTATATGCGCCGGAAAGCGAGAACGACGTGAACGTCGGTACGAAGAAGATTTCTTCTGGCGACGAGAACATTTTGATGACAGTCGGCGACAGCATGGTTGCCGGTAGCAAGACAGACCAGTTCTACGTGGAACGGTTCTACCAGCTAGTACGTTTCGGCAACAAGTACGCGACGAGCAAGGACTATGTTTCCCATATGAGGGAAAACATGGACAATATCGAGAAGCTGAGCGGAAACTTCGACAGCAATACGGAATGTTCCATTCCGTCGACTACGAACCGTCCGCCAGACACGCTCAACGACATGACTGGTCTTCCGACGGTAGACAATCCGGATGCCGCACAGCCGGTAGAGCCGACATATTCAATCCCGGACGACTTCGACAACGTACGTACGCAGAAGATTGCCGGATATGTGTTTACTGCGCAGTATCCAAACGAATCGCTTGAGAACTACTACAAGCGTATGTATCAGGCGGCATTGTATGGCTAGGCACAACTATTACACGGACTGTCACAAGGGTAAGTACACGGTTATACATCCAGAGAAGTACATGCCGAACGCACCGGCTCCCTATTACAAGTCGAAATGGGAAGAGAAGATATTCTTCATCTGTGACATGAACCCGCAGATAACCATGTGGGCCTACGAACCGCCTCCGATTTCGATTCCGTACATGTCGCCGAGGTACATGAGGATGTCGATTTACCGTCCTGATGTCTACCTTGAGTGTATTCCTAATGGATCTGACAAGATACAGCGATGGCTCATCGAAATCAAGCCGTTGTCCTATTCGGTCGCACCGAAGGCTCCGACTCCGCCGAAGGCCGGTTCTGACCCCAAGGCGTACGAGCGTTACCAGAAGCGCAAGGCCAGCTACGACCAGAAGGTAATGGACGTCATGGTCAACTACGCCAAGTGGGAAGCAGCTGTAGAATGGTGCAAGAGGCACAATGTCAACTGGTTCATCGCCAACGAGAAGAATATGGGCCATCTGTTCGATGCGTCCGTAACTCTCTAAAAGAACTAATTTAATCATTAAACTTGAAAAGGTAATAGGATATGTCTATCTGTTGCAGTGACGGCGTGTTCATTAGTGGTGAATACCAGCCCCTTTGTCAGCGTCTGCTTGCCTACGGACAGGAGGCGTACAAGGATGTCACCAAGCGACAGAGAGTAGTGATGTGGGTCTTCGTCTTCTATGACGAGAGCCAGATGTGCCCCAAGTGCAAGGAAAGCTACCGGGACATGCTCAACTGGTTCAACAAGTACGGCTTGTTTGAAGACCCTATCCGTGGCGTACGTATCGTTATCGAACCCGAACCGCAGAAGAACTTGCTGTTCAACGACTATCACAAGACGCAGCTTCCGTGCGTCATATTCGCTGACGAGAAGTGCCGAGTTCTTGACGAGGTGTTCGAGTTTCCTGGTGAACGCTGGCTCAACGAGACCATATTGCCTTTTATACAGGACGACGGAAAATTGGCATGAGTAATACGACTTACATCATGGGTTACAGTCTGGATTCGGTCATCGAGGCGGTGCGCCGAACTATCAATGGGGAGACGGTTCATTTCCTTGCGACGTCTAGGCTTGGCGAACCGCTAGATACTTTCAGGGATATGGTAAGCGGTAGCACCGTGGCCATGCTGAGGGCGATAACGCCGTTCGAGATTAAGTTCGATACCTATCACAATCCTCGCCACCTTTACATACCGTTTGACAAGGTCAAGCTGAAGAATACCAAGAACGGAGTGATCGCGTTCCCGCTGAACAAGAACTCGTTCGAGGACGAGGATGAGTGGAAGGAAGTGTGCGAGTCTTTCAAGTCTGACGACATCGCGAAACTGCACGCCGACAAGGGCAATACGCCGTCGAAGCTGATTACCGCCATGAAGAACGGTATGCCGAAGAAGTTCGTGGACACGTTCGGCAAGATTCTGAACACTACGCGCTGGAGAGGCATCAACGTATCCAAGCTGACAATGATTGGCTACAGCTACGAATACTCTTTCGACTTGCTGGAAAAGGAATACAGCGAGACTTTCTACAAGCCGTGCATGACGTACGAGGAACTTTGCACGAAGATGCTTGAGTCAGCCGGTGTCGAGGTGACGCCAGTGAACCGCAA
>Ga0326514_10002059_pt1 | contig 12879 bp, 9 predicted proteins | sample 3_2548_0518_D_FD_203653 | JGI IMG/M metagenome (GOLD analysis project Ga0326514, IMG submission 203653) | Bovine rumen microbial communities from UC Davis, California, United States - 3_2548_0518 | ecosystem: Host-associated > Mammals > Digestive system > Stomach > Rumen | place: USA: California...
CATGATTCAGGGTCGCATCCATCTCCGTTAGGGCCATCGTTATTGATATGTACACGTCTCATGGTCACATCTTGGCATTTCAGAGGGTGAACCACCCAGAATGGTGAACGTAGCAAGGTGACATCTTCTATCAGTACACGCTCGCATTGATTGAAGCCAATCAGTTGTGGGCGCAATCCGTCTGTAGCTCGGAAAGTTCGGAGCGTAGAACGCCGTCCCTTAGAGTCTAGCATAGGTTCTCCGTCTTCTCCATTCTTCATCAATCGCTGGCGTGCTCCTGATTTTTGACTCACGATGCCTTCTTTCCATCCATATTTGGCTGCTCCGCACCAAGGCCACCATGTCGAGCGATTTCCGCCACCATCAATTGTCCCCTTGCCAGTGATGGCAATGTCTTTCGCTTTGAAGGCGTAGATGCATGGCGACAGATTATAGCAGTCCAGACCCTCCCATGATGTTTCCACAATAGGGTAGAGCTTTGGTTCGAACACGAATTCCAGCACAGCCCCTTCTTCCACCACCAGATGTACACCGCTCTTCATTTCGATGGCACCAGTCAAGAATCTTTGTCCGGCAGGAATCACCACGCGGCCTCCTTTCTGTCTCGAGCATTGATTGATAGCTTTCTGAATTGCTTTCTGGTTGTGCGCAGCAGATGCTGTGGATAGGGCTCCATAGCGAGTGATTACCACCTCCGCATTTCCAAAACTCGGTTGTTGGATGCTTCGCTCAATCTGTTGGTAGCGCAGGGAGTCCCATTCTAAAGCAGCTGCGTGATGGGGGAGGACTATTCCGGTTATCGCCATCAATACCGTAGCGATGCATCTGTAAAGGTATTTTATGGTTAGTAGCATAAGAATCATTTCTTTGTCTTGCAAATTTAGTGAATAAATTTTAAAAGAGAAGCAGTTCTTCGCTTCAGTACGCTTTTTTTCTGTAACTTTACACCCGTAACAACATTTCTAATCAAAAACCAATTATTAACCATGAAAGTAAGACTATTACTTTTGTCTGTTTTGGCAATGGGCTCTCTGTGGGCACAAGCACAGAAGACACCCGTGTGGTGCGACCCCAATGTCAACGAAATCAATCGTAAGACAGACGTGGCGAATTACTTCGCTTATGAGAGTGAGACGTTGGCTCAGTTGCCACAAACGCCTGTAGCAAATGCCAAGGCGCAGTCAAAGCGTTATATGAGCATCGAAGGCAAGTGGAAGTTCCACTGGGTGGAGAGTGCCAACGAGCGCCCTGCCAACTTCTATGCTGTGAAGTACGATGACTCCAAGTGGGGCACCATGCCTGTGCCTGGCATTTGGGAGCTGAACGGCTACGGCGATGCCATCTATGTGAACAATCAGTATGCATGGCGTAGCGATTGGGTGATGGACCCACCTGCTGTACAGGACAAGGGCAATCACGTGGGCTCTTATCGCCGCACCTTCACCGTGCCTGCCGATTGGAAGGGAGAGAACATCTACATTCACATCGGTTCTGCTACATCTAATCTCACGCTCTACGTGAACGGCAAGTATGTGGGCTACTCAGAGGACTCAAAGGTAGCAGCAGAGTTCGACATCACCAAGTACATTACTCCAGGCAAGGAAAATCTCATCGCCATGCAGATTATGCGCTGGTGTGACGGCTCTTGGAATGAAGACCAGGACTTTTGGCGTCTCTGCGGCATTGCCCGTGAGTGCTATCTTTATGCACGTCCTAAGGCGCACATCGAAGACCTCTTCATCACGCCCGACCTCGTGAACAACTACAAGGATGGTAAGTTGAGCGTCAAGCTGACAGCTCCTGCTGCCGTTGGCAAGACATACAAGGTACAGCTGTTTGACGCATCGGGTAAGGATGTGTCTCCAAAACAGATTGGCGTATTGCAGATTGACAAGAAAGGTGTGGGAACTGCCGAACTGTTCATCCCCAATCCTCTGAAGTGGACAGCAGAGACTCCTAACCTCTACAATCTCTACGTTTCTCTCTATGATGGTGACAAACTTCTGGAGTGCATCCCACAGCGCATCGGTTTCCGCAAGGTGGAAATCAAGAACCAGCAGTTGTTGGTCAACGGACAGCCTATCCTCATCAAAGGTGTGGACCGCCACGAACTTGACCCCGACGGCGGCTATGTGGTCAGTGTGGACCGCATGATTCAGGACATCCAGGTGATGAAGCAACTCAACGTGAACGCTGTGCGTACCTGCCACTATCCTGACGATCCACGTTGGTATGAGCTCTGTGACGAGTACGGCATTTACGTCACAGCAGAGGCCAACATTGAAAGTCACGGAATGGGCTATGGCGAAAAGTCGCTCTCTAAAGATGTGCGTTTCCACGATATGCACATCGAGCGTCAGCGCCATAATATATATGTGCTGAAGAATCATCCTTCCATCATTGTATGGTCTCTCGGCAACGAGGCTGGCTACGGTAAGAACTTTGAGGATTCATATGACTTTGTGAAAGCTTACGACTCCTCTCGCCCTTGCCAGTATGAGCAGGCAGGCAATTGGGGCAAGACAGACATTTACTGCCCCATGTATGCAGATTATGGACACTGCGAGAGATATTGCAAGGAAGGCAATGCACGCCCACTCATTCAGTGTGAGTACGCACACACCATGGGTAACTCTGGCGGCGGCTTCAAGGAGTACTGGGATTTGATTCGCCGCACTCCTAACTATCAGGGTGGTTACATCTGGGACTTCATCGACCAAGGTCTGCGCGGCAAGAGCAAGATTACAGGCAAGCCCATCTGGACCTACGGTGGTGACTATGGACGTTTCCCTGCATCAGACAACAACTTCAACTGCAACGGTGTCATCAATCCAGATCGTGTGCCCAATCCTCATGCCTACGAGATTCAGTACTACTACCAGAACATCTGGGCAACGCTTGTTGACGCAAAGGCGGGCAAGGTGGAAATTTATAACGAAAATTTCTTCCGTCCTCTTGACTATGTGCAGCTGAATTATGAAATCGTTGTTGATGGCAAGAAGATTGCAAAGGCACAAGAAGCATCGCTTCCTGTCATTGCCCCCAAGAAGAAAGCGGTGATAGAAATTGCAGCCATCAAGGATGCCTTCGCCAACGAAGAATACAAGGGCAAGGAAATTCTTGTGAACTTTGAATACAAATTGAAAAAGAACGAACCGCTTCTGAAGGCTGGCACCGTCATTGCTCATCAGCAGTTCGAGCTGACACCATATACCTTCCCGACTGTTGAGGCTATCACAGCTCAGCCTGTTGCTGACAAGAAAGCCAAGAAAGCTCCTGCATCAGTGTCACTTGACGAACGTGCCGTTTATGCTGTTCTTTCTGCTAATGGCGTGAAGGTGACCTTCGACAAGCACTCTGGCTATGTGGCATACATTGATGTGGATGGCACACCAATGATGACAGATGATGCCCAGCTCGTTCCCGACTTCTGGCGTGCAGCTACCGACAACGACTTCGGAGCAGGCATGCAGAACCGTTTGGCAGCATGGCAGCACCCACGTCTTGATCGCAAGAGCTTCAATATCCAGCAAGATGGCGTCAACTATGTGGTTACAGCAGAGTATGACATCAAGGCTTTGGAAGCAAGCGTAAAACTCACTTACACCATGACTCCTGCAGGCCAGTTAGTTGTGAAGCAAGACCTCACCGTAAGTGAAGAAGCCAAGAACCGCAAGGATGACAGAGGACGTCTGGTGATGCCTCAGTTGCTCCGCTACGGCATGCAGATGCAGATGCCAAAGGAATTCTCACAGATTGAGTACTACGGCAAGGGACCTCACGAGAACTATATAGACCGTGCTAACAGCCAGAACCTCGGCATTTGGAAGCAGACTGTGGCAGAGCAGTTCTGGGGATATGTTCGTCCACAGGAGAACGGTACCAAGACAGGCGTTCGCTATTGGGCCATCACCAATAAGGCTGGCAAGGGACTCTGTTTCCAAGGCACCGAGCCTCTCGAAATGCAGGCACTCAACTTTACTGAGGATGATCTCCAGCCATCACGCAACAAGGCACAATGGCACAGCGGTGACCTCGTGGAGCGCCCATTCACCGACCTCCACATCGCTTCTCGCAGCATGGGTGTAGGTTGTGTGAACTCATGGGGTGCATGGCCACGCCAAGAGTATCAGATGCCATACCAGAACTACACATATACTTATATTATATCGCCTGTGCGATAAGTTCAGGTATTTACAAAAATAGAGTAGGGAGGCAAAATCTTGCCTCCCTACTTTTTTGTTTACTTCTCTTAATTTGTTCTTTGATGTCTTATTAGACTCTCTCTTGTTCCCGAAACTAAGTCCCCTTATAGATTAAACTTCAGATGGTAGGGGAGGGCTGCTTGGATGCCAGTCTTCTGGTTCATCTTCTTCATGTCAGCCCACATGGGGTAGTAGTCGCCGAGAGCTTGGCGGAGTTGCTTGTCGGCGTAGCTGTCGCCTTGCACTTCGTTCAAGAGCTGGTCGAGGATAGTGCTCTTGGCGGGGTAGTTGATGACGGAGGCATCGTCCAGCTTCGCCAGTTTCTTTGCTTTGGCAATGGCGGCGTCGAGTCCGCCCAGTTCGTCCACCAGACCAATCTGCTTGGCATGAAGGCCCGTCCACACGCGACCCTCACCAATCTTCTTGATAGCGTCTTGCTTCATCTTGCGCCCATCTGCACAACGTTGGGTGAAGAGCTCGTAGCCATTGTTGATGTAGCGTTGAGCAATGGCGCGTTCCTGTTCTGTGAAGGGACGTGAGAAATCGCCAAAGTCGGAGAACTGGTTCGTCTTCACCGTGCTGAAGTGTACGCCCAACTTGTCGTTCAGCAGTTCACCAGCGTTGGGGAACATGCCGAAGATGCCGATAGAACCTGTGATGGTAGTGGGCTCGGCATAGATGTAGTTGGCAGCGCAGCTGATGTAGTAACCGCCCGATGCAGCCATGTCGCCCATGCTCACCACGATAGGTTTGTTCGTCTTGATATTCATCACCTGGTGCCAGATTTGCTCGCTGGCATAAGCCGAACCACCGCCTGAGTTGACGCGCAGCACCACCGCCTTCACATCGTCGTTCTCAGCCAACTCCTGCAAGTCCTTGCACACCTTCTTGGCTACAATCTCTGGAGACTGTCCCCAACTGGATGATGGTTCCTCCACGATGCCGCCCACGGCGTAGTACACCGCTACGATGTCGCCGCTGGTGCCCTTGGGGTTGCTTTCGGCAATGCTGGCCAGCTCCTTCACGCCGATGGTATTGTAGGCGTCGATGTCCACACCCATCTTCTTGGCAATGACGGGCTTCACTTCGTCGCTATACACGATGCGGTCCACCAGCTTTTCTTTCTTGTAGTTCTCTGCACCCATGAACAGCGCCATCGAGTCAGCCAACTCGTTCAGCTTGGCCACGCTGATGCCTCGGCTCTTGCTCACAGCCTTGGTCATCTCGTCCCATATCTCGTGGTCGTAAGTCTCAATCTGTTCGCGGTTCGCATCGCTCATCTCGCTCAGCAGGTAAGGCTCCACGGCACTCTTGTAGGTGCCCACTTTCACCACCTGCATCTCCACGCCCACCTTTGCGAGCAAGTCCTTATAGTAAGTCACCGTGCTCGACAGTCCGCTCCAGTCTATCATGCCCTGTGGATTCACCATCACCACATCGGCCGTAGAGCACACATAGTAGGCTCCTTGGGTATAGACGTCGCCATAGGCCACGATAAACTTGCCCGACGTCTTGAAGTCCACCAGCGCCTTGCGGATGGCTTGTAGTGTGGCAGGCATAGCACCAGCAAAGGTGCCCGCCTCCAGATAGATGCCCTTCACCTTGGGCTCCGTCTTGGCGTGCTTGATGGCGGCAAGGATATCGTCCAGACCTTGATTCGTCAGAACGGCATTTCCAAAGAGTTCTGCAAATGGGTTGTCGGCGCTCCGCTCGTCGATGCTGCCTTGCAGCTGCACCACCAGCACGCTGTTGTCTTGCACCGTGGCTGCGGCGTTGCCCATTGAGGCGAGACCTACAAGGCTGAAGATAGACAGGATGGAAATAATGACTCCTGTGAGGAAGATGCCCACAATCGTGGCGCATACATACTTAACAAATTGTTTCATGAGTGATGTTTTTATACTTCGTGCTCAACTTCAGGAAGCTGAGTGATATTTGTTTTTGATAATGTCCAGAACTTTCTGAGTGTTGTGTGGCAGATGGTAGCTCCGATGATGACAATAGGAAGAGCCCAAACGGCACCTCCCATCTCTTCAAGGATGCTATAGTCCTTCGCCTCATCGCCCAGCGTGTACATCATCGCCGTGGCCACGCTATTGTTCAGGATGTGCAGCATACAAGGAATAACGATGTTTCCCGTCTTATAGTATATGATGCCCAGGATAAAACCCATGCCAGCCGCAAAAGGAATCTGTGCAGGGTTCATGTGGATGATGCCGAATATCAGGGCACTTGCGGTGATGGCTCCCCACTTGTTCATGCCATTCCTCAGCATATGGCCCAGAATGCCTTCGCGGAAGATAAACTCCTCAATGATGGGGCCCAAGATGGCGATGCTCAACGCTCCGCCCAGCGTGTTAGACATCATCGTGAAGAGGTCCTCCATATCGTTGGGCAGGTTCAGCAGTTCCTCAAAGATGCCCAGCACAAAGATGCCTGTGATGCCGCCGGCAATCGCCAGCCAGCCCGTCTTCCAGTCTATCATGCCGAAGTTCAGCACCGTCTTCCAGTTAATCATTTTCATCATGGCGATGATGCCGATGGTGAGGAGTCCGCTCAGCGTGATGGCCCATCCCATGCCGCTTCCGGTCAACAGCTGCTCCGTAAAGATTTTGACGTCGCCAGTCTCTTTCAATAGCCGAATGCATTCAGGTTTGCTGATAATCATGCAAACAGCCAATACAATTCCTGCGATACATTGCATCACCAGAAACACAACAATCGCTAAAATAGGGTATAATACTTTCTTCATCTTGTTTTTTTATTCTTCGTTCCTATATTCCAAAATATCTCCAGGCTGACAGTCCAGAGCCTTGCAGATGGCCTCCAGCGTGGAGAAGCGCACCGCCTTCGCCTTGCCCGTCTTCAGCACCGACAGGTTTGCCTGAGTGATGCCGATGCGTTCAGCCAGTTCGCCCGACGACATCTTGCGCCGTGCCATCATTACATCCAAATTCACGATAATCATGGTTCTATTTCTTTTTGTTTAGAGAAAGCTTGTGATAAGTGCTTGCAAGAGCACAGAGTGCAAAGATAATCATGCCCCACGTGCCCTTGTCGATGCTTCCACCACTCAAGAGTGTGATGAGGCTTGCTGCCAGTATGACACCGAAAAAGACGATGATGAGCCAGAACAACACTATTAAAACCTTGCTTCTTTTCATTGTTTTGTAATTATATGTTATTCAGATGTATAAATCTGTTTTGTGAAATCAGGAGGAGAAATTATATAGTCAACTCCTGTTCCTCCTTCATCTGCCTTCCAATCTTGAAGATTTGTCCCACCAGCAGCATGCCAAAGGCAGCGTAGAGTAGGGCCACATCAGGCTTCTGCATGATGCGCAGGTCATACAACTCAAACTCAAATTCGTGCACATTCATCAAGTAATTGTAGAGCGTGTTCACCCAGTCCAGCACATAGATACCCAGCACAGACCATCCGCCCCACGACAGCAGCGTCTCCGTCCTCTTCTCGAAAATGCGCCCCTTGTTCACAGCGATAACGAGTTTGATAAATGCCACCAGGAAAATGATGATGAAGAGAGTCTCCAGCGACCCCGTAGCCTGCAGCACCATCATTCTGTTGCTGCTCTTCTCAGGCATCAGAATGCCCGCTACCGTCATCATCGGCACCTTCTCTCCCGTCTTCATGTTCACGATGCTGTCCGCTGGAGCCGTTTCCATCAGATAACTCATTTTAGGCATCATCTCCACCGGAGTCATTCTGCGTATTCTTTCAATGTTCTTCAAGGGGCTGTTTTGGACACCAGCCTTCCTTTCGTTCCTTGCCGTCTCGATGCCAGCCTTGCCGCCTTGGTACATATAGTAGACAGTCTCAAATGTGCTCAAGCCGATGCTGAACACGATAGCCGCTATCAGCAGCCCGCCATACAGATTGAATCTCTTTTTCATACAGTTGATTTTTTAGTGAAGTTGTATTAGTGTTAGTGAATTATTGTTTTACAGAGTTGTTTTATTGTTATTCGATAATTATTTTCGGTGCAAAGATATGGCAACTTTTCTTAACCTCCAAACAAAAACAAGAAAAAATTATCGAAAAACAATAAATTATTATTGTAATGCAAGAGTGCAGGTGTTTTTTAGGGCTAAAGGTTCGTGCTATTGACTCCGCCGGGCTAAAGGTTCTTTTTTTATTGAAGGAATAGGTCTTTATAGTATTTCTGTTGAAAATAAGAAATATAACACAATTAAACAATGAATGGCCTATTTATTTATAATTTCACTAAAGTCTCGAAAGCGGTTACTTTTTCTAATTGTCAATTCTCCTATTGAATTCCCATTTTTCATTTTATCATTTTTCGTGTTTCGATGTGAAGCAATAAAAATCCCCAGAGCTTGGGGGTGCTCTGGGGAGTATTTTATGAATTAGCATTATTTCGTGATGGGCTTGTACTTGGGCACGAGGGTCTTCATAATGAGCCAGCCGATGAGGTAGGCTACGGCACAGTAGCAGAAGACGATCATATAGCCTGCGGGCTTGCCTGTGGCTCCGAAGAACTGGAAGGCATCGCCGAGCCCGTCGGCATAGGTGAAGAGCATGCCTGAGCCTTTGTTGATGGCGAAGGAGCAGAGGCCACCGAACATGGTGCCGATGCCGGTGATGGTGGCGATGGCAGACTTGGGGAACATGTCACCGATGGTGGAGTAGAGGTTAGCTGACCATGCTTGGTGTCCTGCACCAGCCAGTCCGATGATGACGCAGGGCCACCAGGGTGATACCTCGGCCAGGGGCTGTGCGAACATGGCGAAGATGGGCAGGAAGGCGAAGATGAGCATGGCGCGCATGCGGCCTGCATAGGGGTTCATGCCCATCTTCTCGACGAAGAGCTTGGGCAGGTAGCCGCCATAGATGGAGAGCAGAGTGACGATGAGGTAGAGCACGAAGATAAGTGCCTGTCCCATGCCGGAAGAGGAGGGGTAGCCGAGTTCGGAGAAGTAGGCGGGTGCCCAGAAGAGGAAGAACCACCACACTCCGTCGGTCATGAGTTTTCCGACGATGAATGCCCAGGTCTGGCGGTATTTGAAGCAGTCGAGGAACGAGAGTTTGATTTCGTCTTCGTCGGTCTGTGCCGCTGCGCTGTCTGCTGTGGTGTCGTTCTTGTCTGACTCGATGTAGGCGAGCTCGGCTTGGTTCACGAATTTGCTATCGGAGGGTGCGGAGTACATGAAGAGCCATGCGCCAGCCCATACGAAGCCGATGGCACCGATGATGATGAAGGCCATTTCCCAGCCCATGTGCTCAGCGAGTACGGGGATGGAGAGGGGGGCGGCCAGAGCGCCTACTGAGGCTCCTGCGTTGAAGATGGAGGTGGCGTAGGCACGGTCTTTCTTGGGGAAGAACTCGGCTGTCACCTTGATGGCTGCGGGGAAGTTGCCCGACTCGCCTGTGGCAAGGATGATGCGGCAGGCCAGGAAGAGCCACACGCTGGTAGTGGAGATGACGAGGGCGAGGTCGGTGCCTTTCTCGACGGCACGCAGGGCCTCGATGTCACCTATGCCTGTGAGCTGCATGGTGGCCCATCCGCAGGCTGCATGGAGGCAGGCGCCGAGTGACCAGATGACGATGGCCCAGATGTAGCCTTTCTTGGTGCCCATCCAGTCGATGAACTTGCCTGCAAAGAGGGAGATGAAGGCGTAGAAGATGGAGAACGTGGCGGTGATGTTGCCGTAATCGTTGTCATTCCAATGGAAATCGAGCGCGATAAAGTCTTTCCACGTGAGTGAAAGCACCTGGCGGTCCATGTAGTTGACCGTGGTGGCGAGGAAGAGCATCGCGCAGATGGCCCAACGGTAGTTGGTCATTTTGTTAGCAGTAGTACTCATAGTTTTTGGTATTTTATAGGTATTTATATTCTTGTAAGGAGTTCAACTGTCACCTTTCAAATCCTTCAGCCCTCAGCCTTCGTCCTTTCCACTTGAATCTCTACGCCTGCTCCCTGGCAGTCGGCTCCCATGGGAGGATTTTCCTTGAGCAGGGTGAGGTGGACTGTATGGGCGGATGGGTGCTCGGCAAGGATGGCACGGGCAATGCGCCCAGCCACGTGCTCGAGCAGTTGGGAGGGAATGGCCATCTCGCGCTGGATGATGGCGAAGAGGTCGGCATAGGAGATGGTGCCTGCAAGGTCGTCGTGCTGGAGTGCACACGTGAAGTCAGTGTCCACTTCAATGTTGATGGTGAAGTAGGCACCTACTTTCCGCTCTTGTTCCATCACGCCATGATAGGCATAGAGCCGCAGTTGTCGGATGATGACTTTATGGCTCATCGATTAGCTCGTCTGTGTCTTCTATGGCGTCTGGCGTATCGGGTGAGACTGTGTATTTCTTGAGTGCTCGCGCCACGCCGTTTGTCCATGTGTTGATGTTCTCGTCGTCGAGCTGCAATGAGCTAATGAGCTTGATGACGTGATTGAGTGGCATGCGGTAGCGGAGCACGCCGCTGATGAGCTTGGCGTAGTTCCAGTATTCCTTGTTGAAGCGCTCGGACAGGCCTTCGACGGTGGTCTTGTAGCCTCGGCGATTGACGAAGGTGAAGTCGTAACGCTTGGTGCCGTCTTCGTTGACATGCTTGATGATGTAGCCTTTGGTAACGGTCTTCGGCAGGGCGATGCCATCTTCATCGTCGAGCACGCCTGTGAAGATTTCGTATGGGTAGCCATCAAGCAGTCCTACAAATGCCACCCACTTCTCTTTCTTGTTCTGGAACTTCACCACGTCGCATTCAAGGCTGACGGGGCGCTTTTCTGTGATTTCAAACTGGGGACGGTAGGAGTATATCTCGCTTTCGAGCAAGGAGAGCAGTTCCTGCTTGTCCGCATAGGCTTGGGCATCAGTGCCTGCATTCTCGCAGTTGCCGGAGGCTGCATCGTCTGCCTCTGCGGCGATGGAGGCAAGCGCGTTCTTCAGGCGCTCTTCGCCAAAGTCGGCCAACAGCCGCAGAATGGCAGTGGATAATGTCGGTATGGATGACATATGAGGTTTTGTTTTGTTGCAACAGAATTGTTAAGTATGGGCAAAGGTAGGTAAAAAAAGTGAAAAGTGGGAGCGTGAACCGAAAAAAAACGTGGAAAATGCTTATCTTTGCCCAGTTGCAGATTGTAATAAGTTTGTAGATTCATAATAAACAGAAAAGACATGGAGACATCTATCGTGACAAGACGGACTATCCGTAAGTATAAGCAGGAGGATATTCCTGCCGAGAAATTGGATGCAATGCTGTATCAGGCTTCGCGTGCTGCCACTATGGGCAATATGCAGCTGTACAGCGTGGTGGTGACTCGCTCTGCCGAGATGAAGGAGAAGTTGTCGCCTCTGCACTTCAACCAGCCAATGGTGAAGGGGGCTCCTGTGGTGCTCACGTTCTGCGCTGACTTTAACCGTTTCACGAAGTGGTGCGAGTTGCGTAATGCGCAGCCTGGATATGACAATGTGCTGTCTTGGCTGAATGCGGTGAGCGACACGCTCTTGTATGTGCAGGCTTTCTGCTCGCTGGCGGAAGCGGCTGGCTATGGCACCTGCTATCTGGGCACCACGCTGTATAACCCCCAAGGCATCATCGATTTGCTGCAGCTGCCTAAACTCACATTCCCTGTGGCTACTATCACGTTGGGCGTGCCGGATGAGTGTCCTGAACAGCCGGACCGCTTGCCGCATTTGGCGTATGTTCATGAGGAGATGTATCATGACTATACACCTAACCAACTGGATATCATCTACTATCTGAAGGAGCAGCTGGAGGAGAATCAGAAGTTTGTGAAGGTGAATAAGAAGGAGAATCTGGCGCAGGTGTTTACGGATTGCCGCTATACGAAGAAGGATAATGAGGCTATGTCAGAAGGGCTGCTGGCCGCATTGAAAGGGCAGGGGTTTATTCGTTGACATAGGCAATGCCTATAAAAAATAGTGAGGGGGTAAGTGTCACCACGACACGCCCCCTCTTTTTTGAGCATAAGGTAAAAAGTAAAATTATAGGTTAAAGTCAGTATTATTATCGATACAATTCTCTTGTGCTAACCTCTGCTGGAGGCTTGCAGTATGTCTTGTAGCTCTGTCACGTCTTGGCGTATCTGGTCGTCCACTTCCATCATGTCCTTGATTTGTCGGATTGCATGGATGACGGTGGCGTGGTTTCGGTTGCCAATGTTGACTCCTATCTGCACATGAGACTTTCCCGTGAACTGATTGGAAAGGTACATGGCCACTTGTCGAGCATACGCAATCTTCTGAGTACGAGCGCGTGAGTCTAATTGGCTCAACTTGAGGTTGAAGTGGTCGCACACGCATTGTTTCACTTCGTCGATAGTGATGGTGTGCTCTGTCTTCTCCACGAAACGTGGCATGACTTTCTGTACTAGACTCATGTTGATGCCGCAGTTGTACACCACAGAGTAGGCCATGAGTGAATTGATGATGCCTTCGAGGTCACGCACGCTGTCATCTACATTTTCAGAGATGAACTTGAGCACGTTGGAAGGAATCTTGAGACCTTCTTTTTCTACCTTGGCAGAGATGATGTCGAGACGCAGGTTCTGTGTAGGCTTCTCGATTTCTGCTTGCATGCCCCACTTGAAGCGGGTGAGCAGGCGGTCTTCCAAATCTTTGATAGCGATAGGAGGACGGTCGGCAGAAAGAATAATCTGCTTGCCGTTGATGTGCA
>Ga0326514_10002060_pt1 | contig 12878 bp, 8 predicted proteins | sample 3_2548_0518_D_FD_203653 | JGI IMG/M metagenome (GOLD analysis project Ga0326514, IMG submission 203653) | Bovine rumen microbial communities from UC Davis, California, United States - 3_2548_0518 | ecosystem: Host-associated > Mammals > Digestive system > Stomach > Rumen | place: USA: California...
CCCCACCTTCAAGCCCGACGGCACAGAGATAGAGATACAGTCGGCCATGCTCTCCGACGACGGCCGTTCGATGAACATCTGCATCGTCCGACTGCCCCAGCACCTGATTGACCGATACAAATAGGGTGAATCATTCATCAAATCAATCAGGAAGACTCATGAACAAAATAATAGCAATGCTGTTCGCAACGGCACTCATGACAGTGAGCTGCTCGCAAGAAAGAGAAAAAGCCGCCACCATGCAGGAGCCGCCACATCTGGAGAAGCGTGGCGGCGTGACGCAGCTCATCGTGCAGGGGCAGCCTTGGCTGGTCTTGGGTTGTGAGCTGGGCAACTCCACATCGTCGAGCCGTGCCTATCTGGCCCCTTACTGGCAGAAGCTGAAGGAAGCAGGCGTGAACACCGTTTTGGCAGTGGTGTCGTGGGAACAGACGGAACCCGTAGAAGGACAGTTCGATTTCACCGTGGTCGACCATCTGTTAGCCGATGCACGCAGCCACGGCATGAAGCTCGCCTTGCTCTGGTTCGGCTCATGGAAGAACGGCATCACCAGCTACACCCCGACATGGGTGAAGCGCGACACCCAGCGATTCCCCTTGGCACAGACACCCGAGGGCAAGTCGCTGCCCATACTGACCACCTTGGGCGACGAGACCTGCAAGGCTGATGCAAAGGCATTTGCCGCCATGATGCGACACCTGAAGGAGGCCGATGCCCAGCAGCAGACCGTTGTGATGATACAAATGGAGAACGAGGTAGGGCTGCACGGCCATCCCCGCGACTACTGTCCTTTGGCCGAGACGGCCTACAAGGGCTCGGTGCCCCAGGCGCTGACCGGCTGGCTCTCGGCCCATCGTGACAGTCTGCTGCCTGAGACGCGCAAAGCCTGGGAGGCCGGCGGCTGCAAGACTGAGGGCACATGGGAAGAGGTGTTCAGTCCTGCCGACCGTGCTGCCGAGATCTTCATGGCCTGGTACTACGCCTCCTACATGGATCGCATCACCGAGGCCGGAAAGAAGGAGTATGCGCTGCCCACATTCGTCAATGCCTGGATAGTACAGCCTGAGGACACGCGCCCCGGCAACTACCCCTCAGGCGGTCCGCAGGCACAGAACCACGACATCTGGCGTGCTGCTGCCCCGCACATCGACATCCTCTCGCCCGACATCTACCTGAACGACTTCCCCCGTCAGCTGGCACTTTACGCCCGCAGCGGCAATCCGGTGTTCATTCCTGAGTCGCGCTCCGGCCAGAACGGCGCTGCCAACGCGGCTTACGCCATCGGTGCCGAGGGGGCCATCGGCTATTCACCATTTGGCTTTGAGCGCAACTGCGACGACGACGTGAATGCCACCTTCCGCAGCTTCTATCAGAAGGTGGGCAGGATAACCCCGATGGTGCTGGAGGCACAGGCCGAAGGCCGCATCGGTGCAGCCTGGCTGAAGGGTGACAACCCCATGCGGGTGAAAGACACCATCAGCCTGGGTGACGTGCGCATCGTCTGTGAACTCATTTCCAGTGGCATGCGCAACGGAGGAGCACCACAGCTCACCGGCGGCACCTACGCCCCCGATGCCATTGGCTATGCCATCGCCATCCGTCAGGACGACGAAAGCTACCTTTTCCTGGGCTCCAATGTCCGCATCACTTTCCTGCCTGCCACAGGTGAAAGTATCGTGGGCTTAGCAAAGGTCACCGAGGGCGATTTCGATGAGCAGGGCCGGTGGCAGGAAGGCCGGTGGCTGAACGGTGACGAGATACAGCTTCGCTACGACCTGCTCTACGCCGTCGATGAGGGATTCTCAGGACAAGGGCTGAACTTCGGTCGCCCAGAGCCATCGTTCCAAAGAGTTGAACTGTTTACCTATTAACACCATGAGAAAGCGTCTGGCCCTACTTTGGACGGCTTTGCTGACCATGACCGCAAATGCACAGTCTGACCATCTGGCGACCCTGCAGTCGCAAACCGCAAGCCAGCTGCAGGTGACAGAACCCGGCTTCAAGGGGTTCCAGTTTCCAAGGACACAAATACCACGCATCGACGGCGACTTCAGCGACTGGGACATCGTGCCCGATGCATACAGCGTGACCATCGACGACATGTGGGACGACACCGGCAAGCACAAAGCCGTCGACCGCTCGACGCTCGACGTCAAGGTGAAGGTGGGCTGGGTCAACGGGCTGAACCGCCTCTACTTCCTCTACGAGGCATACGATGACTTCTGGGACTTCAGTCAGCTAGGACTGCATAACGACACCTTCGAGGTGGTGGTGGACGGCGACCTGTCAGGGGGACCACATACCGATGAGCTACGCCCGAACCCGCAGGTGATGAGCCGCATGGACGCCTTCTTCGAGTTTCAGAACCGCCATGCACAGAACTACCACATCATGACGCCACCAACGGAGGGCAAGTCGTGGACCATGGTGTGGGGGCCGCAGCAGTGGCTGAAATACCTGCCCTACGCCAACTATGCCTACGACTACAGCTTCAGCCACGGGGAGAGCGGACGGCTGCGCATGGAGTTCTACATCACGCCGTTCGACTATGCCAGCGCCGAGGGCCCGGAAAAGTCGGTGGAGAGCCGTCTCTATGAGAACAAGAAGATAGGGCTCTGCTGGGCAGTCATCGACTACGACGGACAGACACAGAACAATGGTTTCTGGAACCTGTCCAGGCATCACAAGATGTATGGCAACGCCTCCATGCAACGACTGTTCACGCTGATGCCCCTGGAACCACAGCTGCGCAAGGACGTGGAGTGCGACTGGACCTTCACCGTAGTGCCCGACACCCGCACCGTCTGTTTCCGCGACCAGAGCTACGGCCCCATCACCACGTGGCACTGGGACTTCGGCGACGGCACCACATCGACAGAACAAAACCCCACGCACACCTATGCCCGCGACTATGCCCACTATGTGGTGACACTCACCGTCGACGGCCCCAAGGGCAGCGCCCGCTGCTGTAAGGTCTGGGAGGTGTGCGTGCGCGACAGGAAGCATCCGTCGGACACCCCCTACGACTGACGGCGCATCATCTCACCACCACCTTGCGGCCACCCCTGACGTAGATGCCTGGCGTGGGGCGGGTGACCAGCTGTCCGCTGAGGTTGTAGAGGTGGTTGTCGCCGCCGTGGGCCGTCACTGCATGGGCAATGTTCGAAGGCTCCGACGGTGTCAGATAGACGGCACTGACGTTGGCGCTGGCTCCGCGCTCTACCTTCAGCACGTGCAGGTGGAGGAAGTCATCGCTGCGCTGTGCGCCTTGATAGGTGGCGACGGCTTTCAGGTCGGCCAATGGCAGCACGATGGCCTTCATCGTGCCATCCCAATAGGGGTTGTCAGGGCCGAAGGTCACCTTGATCTGCTTGTAGTCGCCATGGTCCTCCAGCCTGTTGCCCACCACACGCAGTTCCTTTCCAGTGCCGAAGATGACCATCTTGTCGTATGCGGTCAGATCGGCATACTGGTTGTAAATCAGGTTCTCGCTGCCCGCCACGGCTTGGCCTCCCCCCACGTTTTGGTTACCTGTTGGATGAATTAAAATAATGCATACTTAATGCCCTATTGGCTTATGATTGAGAAGATTGAAATACTGCAACATGGTGAAGGCCGCAACCTTGGCAGTCATCCTTGCGAAGAGACCAGAAGGCTTCTTGGCATAGTTGCGTATCATCATGAGGTGGTCATTCAATTGAGAAAAGACTGTTTCAATTCTCTTTCTGAAACGCTTGTAGGCCCATGTGGGCGGTGTCCAGTTCTTCTGGTTCAGCCTATACGGTACATCAAGGATAACGTTTGCAGTCTCAAACAAGTCCAGCTGTACAGGAGCACTCAGGTAGCCTTTGTCTCCGAGGATTGTACAGTCGTGGTATTCTCACTGTACATCTTTCAGATATTGCAGGTCATGCACGTTGGCTGCAGTCATGTCGTAAGAGTTACCAACCTAGTTTAAGAAAGTTAAAAACATTAAATCTACATCATTTACACCATCCAAAGAATCTACGCAACCACTTTTCTACCGTTTAGGATAAAAACGATTGAAATACAAAGAGTTGTAAATACATTGGTTGTACAGGACTGACTTCCGTAGCATTGGGCGATGGCGTGAAACGTATTGAGGATTATGCATTCTATAGCTGTTCTTCACTCTCAACATTCACTGGCTACAGCCAGTTGGAATATATAGGAGGCAGCGCGATTAATGTTGACTTTGATACTCATATCCCTTGGTATAGCAATCAGCCTGATGGCCTGCTCTATTTAGGTAAGGTGCTGTATGGATATAAAGGAACGATGCCCGACAACACAACGGTCAATGTGAACGAGGGCACGACGATGATTAAGTCGGAAGCTTTCAGAAATTGTACTGGTCTTGTGGGACTCAAGATTCCCAAGAGTGTAAATACGATAGGAACCTGTATTGTTGGCTCTTGCCGGAACCTAGTGTCTATTAGTGTGGCGGATGGGAATAAGAAGTATGACTCACGAGGCGGCTGCAATGCCATCATAGAGACTGCTAAAAACATGATCATTGCCGGCTGTAAGAATACGACCTTCCCCAGCACCGTTACTGCCATTGGTGGCTTTTCTTTCCAGAGCGTAGGGCTTACTGAACTAATCATTCCCAACAACATTGACAGTATAGGCACTGCTGCTTTCAATGCCAACAGTTCGTTAGAGACCGTCATGATTGGCAAAGGCTTAAGATATATTGCAATGGATGCGTTTTTATTTGGACGCTCAAAACTCAAAAGCATCTCAGTAGCCTCGGCTAATCCTTATTTTGACTCTCGCGAAAATTGCAATGCTATCATTGAAACGGCTACCAGTAAGCTTCTTGTAGGTTGCGCGACGACGATGATACCAGCATCGGTGAAGACGATTGGTAGGCATGCTTTCTATAGTTGTGGTGGAGACCTCTACACGATGACCATTCCCGACAATGTTGAGAAGATAGAGGATTATGCCGTGGAGTACAATTCTAACCTGCGCTCGCTGATGTTGGGCAAGAATGTCAAGGAAATCGGCAAGAGCGTGTTTTATGGTTGCAATGCCCTGCGGAGCATCCGCTCGCTGGCTACCAGTCCCGCAGAGATTGACGAGAGCGTATTTAAGAGCAGCTATACCTATTATCCTGATACCGTCTATAACAATGCCACGCTCTACGTGCCTGTTGGCTCAAAGATTAACTATTTGACCACGGCGGGATGGAACAAGTTTAAGAAGATTGTGGAGCTGTCTGATATGTCAGCACCTCAGGAAGGTGACTTTGTAGAAGCTGATGGTCCTTTGCTGTATACCGTGACCGATGCCGTGGCCCGTACCTGTGAGGTGTCCGTTGTCAAGTCGTACGTGCAGGGGGCAGTCACCATTCCCGCTCAAGTCAAAGGTTACAGCGTGACGGCCATCGGCAAAGAAACATTCCTTAATAAGAAGGGCATTACGGAGGTGACGATACCTGCCAGCGTGAAGGAGTTGAAGTCCAACGCTCTTTACAGCTGCTCTGACTTAGAAAGAATAAATCTGCCGTCATCACTGGAACGTATAGGCTATTTTGCTCTTGGCGGTTTAGGCAAAGTTACTGAGATAGTGATACCTCGCTCTGTGGTGTACGTTGATCGTAGCATACTGGCAGCTGACTCGCTGTTGACTTCTATAACTGTAGAAGAGGGGAATCCTGTTTTTGACTCACGAGGCGGGTGCAACGCCATCATCGAGACAGCCACTAACAGTTAGTGGCCGGCTGCCAGACAACGGTCATCCCCAATGAAATCAAAGCCATAGGAGCGTATGCTTTCAATAGCCAGAAGAAACTGAATACCATCCGAATACCCGACAACGTGACATGTATCGAAGAAATGGCTTTCAATAATTGCGGCTTGCAGAGTATCACTATACCCGCTCGCGTTGACAGCATTGGACAGGATGCCTTCCGCTATTGCCGTCAGTTGACAGCTGTTACGTCGCTTATTACGCAGCCGTTCGCTATCAATGAGAATGTATTCTATACTGATTATGTAGACGGGAAATATCAGTTTACCAATGCCACGCTCTATGTGCCCACTGGCACCAAGGCCTTGTATGAGGCCACGGAGGGCTGGAACAAGTTCCAGAATATTGTCGAGATAGAGCCTGTCGTCGAGCCGAAGCTCGCCGGCGATGTTAATGAGGACGAAAAGGTGAACGGCACCGACCTTGTGGCGCTGACAAACATCATCCTCGGTAAGACGGCGGAGAAGCCGTCGGCCGACGTCAATGGCGACGGGAAGGTGAACGGCACCGACTATGTGGCATTAGCCAACATCATCCTTGGCAAGGCGGCAGCCAGCAGACGTATGGCCGGATCCGCTGAGGCGGCGGCCCCAGCAACCCTCTCTGTCGAGAACTTTGACATCAGCGCCGGGGAGACGAAGGAGATGCTGATCAGCCTGACGAACCCTGACGACGAGATAACGCTGGTGCAGTTTGACCTGCGCCTGCCCGAGGAACTGAGCATCAAAGAGACCAGCGGTGAGTATGCCATCGACATTGCCGGGCGCACCACCTGGCGCAAACACTCGCTGGATGCCAATGCCACCGATGGTATCACACGATTCCTGCTGGCAAGCAGCAGCAATGCCACGCTCAGCGGCACTAGCGGCGCCGTTATCAGCATCACACTGCAAGCTAGTGAAAACTTTGCCGGTGGTGACATTACCCTTGAGAAAATTCTGATGGTGACGCCAGAGGAGAAGGAGATTGTGCAGAATGACTATACTTACAGCTTGACCCCACAGCCAACTCCAGAACCTGTTCTGGCTTCAGCAAAGCTGTCTATTGAGGACTTCACCGTCAAAGCGGGTGGTGAGGCAGATATGGTAATCAGCCTGACGAACCCCGAAGATGAGATTACGCTGGTGCAGTTCGACCTGTGGCTGCCTGAGGGACTGAGCATCAAAGAGAGCGGTGGCGAGTATGCCATCGACATTGCCGGGCGCACCACTTGGCGCAAGCACTCGCTGGACGCTAATGCCACCGATGGTATCACACGATTCCTGCTAGCAAGCAGCAGCAATGCCACGCTTAGCGGCACCAGCGGCGCCGTTATCGCCATTACTCTGGCAGCAAGCGACCTCTATCAGAGCGGTGACGTGAAGCTTGAGAACATCCTGCTCGTAACACCCGAAGAGAAAGAAATCTTGCCGCTGGACGTGGTGTTCTCCGTTAGTACAGGTATCGAGATGGTCAATGCCGTCACAAAGAATAATACTGTATACACGCTTTCCGGCCAACGGCTGGCTGCTCCTAAGAAGGGCATCAACATCGTAGGCGGTAAGAAAATGGTAGTAAGGTGATACTATGATAGTGTAATTCTGTGCTCGGAGCAAGCTTCGCGCTTGCCCCGAGCAATTTTTTTTAACGTGATATATGCCATATAATCACCGGGACGGTTCCATAGACCATTTTTACGACTGAAAGCATGAATGAGTGTGTCGTTACACGCTGTTGATACTCCTTGGATGGCTATTGGTGATGGTAGGCCTGTCGGCGCAAGACCTTCAATGCCTGAGGTTGCCCAATCAGGAATTGTTATCGTCTGACAGGGTATTGTTTCTGATGGAAGACGGTGAGGGCTGCCTATGGTATGCTACCGAGGGGGGTGGTGTTTGTCGCGATGACGGTAGGCAAGTGGATGTGTTTCGCAGTGATGCAGACCACCCCGATATACTCGCCGCTGAGGAACGTGCCGAGCTTATAACCCGTCACGATGCAGTTGGTGATGAGGATATGCTCGCACAGCACGGGCCGCTCAGGGCATACGAGCTTTTCAGCACGATGGCATCGTCGTTGGGGCATTCATCGAGGTGGGAGCGGCAAGTATCTTAGTACCCGTCATCAGATGTAAGTCCACATTACTCTTGAGCCGGATGCTGCCACAGAGATAGGTCCCGGGCGACAGTACCACCTGGCCGCCACCATTGGCTGTTGCTGCCTCAATAGCTTTGTTGATTGCAATATGATCAAGGGACATACCATCGCCATTTGTACCATAGTCGTGCACATTATAAACGCCATTAGCCTGTAAGCCAAGCAATACAAGCCATACACAAACGAGTAAAATACCATGTCTTTTCATTCTGCGATGTCTTTATATCTGAGTAAATAGGTATCATATTGGGTTTCGAAGGGGTGGAATGGAGCTGGGATATGCTGTGGGTGTATGAACATGCGGTTGAGCACATCTGGCTTTTCTTTTGCTTTGATATGATAACAGCGAAAAGTGGCACTCACAGGTCTGTCGCCCTTCTGCCATGCGGGGAAGTGTGTCTTGGCAAACTTCGGTCCCTGTCCGCTGACGGCTGCATTGACGGTGAGCACAATACCCCGGTCGGTCTGTTCGAAGTTCAGCGAGAGCGAGTCGCCGGTAATCAGGAGGCCGTTGCCCTCCTTGTCCGTCAGGTAGGCCGCATCAATGCCACTGTGGTTGCCCTCGAAATAAAGGTCATCCTTATGTTTCGCCCAGATGCCGTAGCGGTTGGCCTGATGGCGGCCGGGATAACTGACAAAGGGGCCGTAGCCTATCCATTGCACGCGGTCGATGGCGGGGGCGAGCAGGTAGGCCAGTCCCAACTCTGCACGGAAGACGTCGGCGGTGTCGGGTGTCAGCGTGAAGCTCACTTCCTCGCCGCCCTCGACGAGGCGGCTCTTGATGTCGGCCTTCACCTCACGGTTCGCTATGGGCAGCAGGTATCTCTCGGGCAGCCGGCCCTTCTGCGTGAGCCGCTCGGCCATCGTGGGCTTGCGGCCTGTGCGGACGGTCGTGTCGCTGACCATCACGGCGCCGCTGCCGTTGCCCGTCCAGGTGGTCTGGGGCTTGTGCAGCACGAACGACTGGCTGAGGAAGACGCGGCCCGCGGCGTCCTCGACGTCGAAGTGGAGGAGCGTGAGGGGGCAGGGCTGCGATGATGCCGCAGCAAACGGGACGGGCAGCTGATATGTGGACGATGAGCGGGGTGCACAGTCGGGGGTGAAGTGGCCGCGGGCAATGGTGTCGCGGTCGGTGGTCAGCGCCCAGCGGAAGGTGACGTTGTCCTTCAGGTTCAGGAAGTCGTAGCGGTTGGTGAGGGTCAGGTGGGCGGCCGCGGCGTCGCAGCTTACGGCGCTGACGAAGGCGCGGGCGTAGTTGTGCTGCAGTTCGTAGTAGTTGGGCAGCGGCGTGCGGTCGGCATAGAGCAGTCCGTCGGCACCTTTGTTGCCGTTCATCTCGAAGCCGCCGTTCCGGCTGGTGTACACCTTCTCCTCATAGCCGAACAGCCTCCCGGTGCCCACTGCCCGCTCCTGGCGTTCAAAGGGCATGCCCTGGTCAACCCACTCCCAGATGGAGCCGCCGGCGATGCCCGGCGTGCGCTCAATGATTTCCCACTGGCGGTCGTGGTCCTCGAACGAGATGCCGAGGGTGTGGCAGTATTCGGTGAAGATGACGGGGCGGTCCAGGTGCTGGTAGAAGCCGGCTATCTGGCCCGTGGTGGGGTAGTGGGGCGAGTAGATGGGGGCGGCAGAGGGGAAGGGGTGGGGCCCGTCGTTCCCCTCGCCGCTCGGAAGGAGTAGGGTAGTGCGCTCGAAGAAGCGCCTGAAGTAACTGCCCACCTGCGGGTAGCAGTAGGGGCGCGAGGGGTCGAGCGTGGTCTTCACGTAGTCGCCGAGGCGTACGCAGATGTCGGTGAGCGGATTCTCGTTGCCGAGGCTCCAGATGAGCACCGAGGGGTGGTTCTTGTCGCGGCGGATGGTGGCCTGGGCGCGCTGCTGCAGCACGGGGTAGAACGCCTCCTTCTGCAGGTTCTTGTCGCCGAAGCCGAAGGGCACCTCGTCGATGACGTAGAAGCCCAGCGAGTCAGCCAGTTCGTAGAATCGCGGTTCGCGGGGATAGTGGCTGGTGCGGATGTAGTTCACCGAGGCTTCCTTCATGAGTTTCATGTCGCGCAGGGTGAGGTCGTCAGAAACGACCTTCACCGTCAGCGGGTCGGTGCTGTGGCAGGTGACGCCGCGCAGCTTGATGGGCCGCCCGTTGAGCTTCAGCACGCGCCCGTCGATGGTAAGTTCGCGGAAGCCGAACTTATGCTCAAACCGCTGCAGCTGTCGGCCCTTCTTCAGCAGGGTGGTCGTCAGTTTATATAAATAAGGTGTCTCGGCCGTCCACAGGTGCGGGGCCTCTACCGTCAGTCTCTGTCCGCCGGTCGCGGTGGCTACCACCTTCCCCTTGGCGTCCTGTATTTCGTGTCTCACTACTGTCGCCTTGTCCTTGCCCGTCACCTTCGTCTCGACGTTCACCTCGCCGGTGTTCTTCGTCGTGATGGTGAGGTCGCTGAGGTGGGTCTCAGGCACGGCCATGAGCGTCACGTCGCGGAAGATGCCGCAGGGCGCCCAGTCGTCGTTATAGTCGAAGTCGCTGCCCGGAAACTGGGTGATGACGCGCATGGCCAGCTGATGCCCGCCCCTGTTCCCGCCCGAGGGGGCGGGGCTCAGGTAGTCGGTAATGTCGAAGAGCGCCGTGTTGTAGCCCGAGCGCCACGAGCCGGCCGCCTTGCCGTTGATAAACAAGTCGTAGCCGTAGAGCACGCCGTCGAGGCGCAGCACGATGCGCTTCCCCCGCCAGGCGTCGGGTACGGTGAACGTCGTCCGGTAGTAGCCCGTCAGCGGCAGCGCCTTGTCGTAGCTCGGCTTGCTGAATCCGTAGGCCTCCCAACAGCCCGGAACGGGAATCCTGCCCCAGGTCTCGTCGGCCTCGGGCACCGTCGTGTCGTCGCTGATGCCTTCTGTCACCTTCAGGCTCCACTCGCCGTTGAGGCTCCGCATCATTGCGGGGTCGGTCACCGGCAGTATGTCCTGGAAGGCGTCCCTCACCTGGGCGTCAGCGGTGAGCGGCGTGAGGTGGGCTGCGAGCGAAATGGCTGCTATTATTAAACCCCTCATAGCTTCTTGTACCTTAAGTCAATCTTTGTGTACTTCCGTTCCTTCGGATTGTTCCAGTGCTCAAAGAGACCCTGCGGCTCAGTCAGTGTCTGGCCCTGCTGCTTGTACACCGTACCGCTGGGCGCGTGGGGAATGCTGGCCGCCTCGCGCAGGTATTCGTCGCAGTAGTTCAGGCTGCCGAACTCGGGCCACTCGCCGATGATGATGTCCATGGCCACGGCGTCGCAGGCCACCTCGTCCTGCGAGGCGATGATGGAGCAGGCCCAGTCGCCGTTGAATGGCTCCTTCATCCACTTCGGGTTGGGTGCGCCGTTCACGTCGCGCGAGCCGTAGGTGCCGTCGATGAGCAGCAGCAGCGCCTTGCCGCCCAGGTCCTTGTGGGCGAGCCAGTCGACGAAGGTCTTGTACTGGGGCTTGCCGTGGCGCTTGTCCTGGCTCACGTTGTTGTGGGCGTTCTGCCGCCAGAGCAGGTTGATGTCCGTGGCGCCGTACCAGTTCTTCGTCGTCAGCGTCACGCCCGGCCCGTTGTGCGTCTTCAGCAGGGCCGAGTTGATGAGGTAGTCGGCGTCGACGATACACTTGGCCAGTCCGCGGGCCATCTTGCCGTTGTCCACCGAGTAGACAATCTGCTCTGGGTAGTACTCGCACTTCTCGCGCCCGTCGCCGCCGATGTTGTCAATCATGCGCACGAGGGGGAACTCGCGGTGTACCTTATTGAATATACTGTCGGTGATAGCCCGGCTTGGTTCGCAGAGCACGATGTCCTGCTGGCGCACGCCGCCGTCGTTCACCATCGAGCGCACCAGGGCCAGCGTCACGAAGGGCGACGAGTTCAGCTCTATCGTGTCGTGGTGGGTGATGGCGTTGTTCAGGTTCAGCTTCACGGCGATGCTCTCGCCCTTCTTGTAGCCGCGGTTGCCGCGGTCGTGGGTCTTGTTGAAGTGCCTGAAGAGGGCACGCCACGCCTTCTTCGCCGTCGGCTCGCCCGTCAGCTGCATCACGGCCTCGGCTATCATCAGGTCGGCCTTCTGCTGGTCGTTCCAGCGGTCCTCTACCCAGAGGCCCGTCTTGCCGTCCCACTTGGCTACCCCCGGCGCATGGACCCACGCCACCCTGCCGGGATGGATGCCGCGCCCCTGGCCGATCGGCTCGTTGGGCCCGGCGAAGAGCTTCGGTTTCTGCGCGTTGAACTCGCCGAAGAACAGACGGTCGCGGTTCACGGGCTCATCGAGTAGCTGGATGGTGGTCGACGGGCCAAGGTCGGGATTCTTCCACGCCCGCAACTGCCAGACCAGACGGCCGGCCTTGTCGACCTCGATGGCCTGCATGGGCGCATTCGCCGTGTCCATCGGCTCCTTGTTCCATTCGTTGTACCAGTTGTTTATCAGGTGTCCGCCGTTTTTCAGGCGCACCGTCTTCTGCGGCTGGGTCACGCCGTAGTCGGTGGTGTTCAGCTCCCACACGGTCTGCCCCTGGCGGTTGATTTCCTGAATCTTGCCCTTGCGGCCCGTGATGAGCAGGTTGCCCGTCTTCGGCAGCTCCTGCACGCTCCAGGGCAACACACCTCCCCATCGGTCGACCTCCTTGCCGTCGCTCGTAAACTCGTGGATGCAGCCCATAGCCATATTCGCCACAAGCAGCGTGCCGCGGCTCGACAGGCGGGCATTGCGGAACTGGCCGTGGACGGAGCCTTTCTCGTTGGTGGGCAGCTTAAACTCGCGGACGATGCGGCAGGCCGGAATCTCCATCACCACCGCCTTCGCCGGCTTGCCGTTCTGCACGAACACCACATGCCGGCGGCCAATGGGCTGGATGGTGTGAATCTCGGTCCCCTCCGGCGCGGCATAGCTCCACACCGTCTGCTGGTCCTGCGTCACCTCGGCCACGCCGTACTGGTGGGCCACGAGGATGTGGCCGTCGCT
>Ga0326514_10002061_pt1 | contig 12876 bp, 12 predicted proteins | sample 3_2548_0518_D_FD_203653 | JGI IMG/M metagenome (GOLD analysis project Ga0326514, IMG submission 203653) | Bovine rumen microbial communities from UC Davis, California, United States - 3_2548_0518 | ecosystem: Host-associated > Mammals > Digestive system > Stomach > Rumen | place: USA...
TCTTATTGCTATTGTTTATCCAGACATCAGCCTCCAGTTCCTCTCCCTTCATGGATAGGTATTCATTGGCTGCATTCTCGTCAGTAAAGCGGTAAATCTGGAAGGAGGTATCGCCCTTTGTCAGTTCTATCTTTCCCTTAGTGTCCGATTGCAAGAGTTGGGTAACCTTTGCAAGATTACTTTCGCCCGTAATCTTGGGAGCTGTAAAGATGACTGTTGCGCCTAATCCCTCCAATGCCGTCAACAGCTCACCGATTGCAGGATGCAGCAGATCCTTCTCGCAGGGCAGTTCAATCTCCAAATCCGTAAAGGCACTCTTCTCTACTTTATTATATAAATAATGTAGTACGGTGGCTATTCTGTCTGCCAGACCCACACAGTCGAAGTACTGCTCTGTTCCTGCCAGCACATCCAGACGGCCACTGCCAGAGCCAGCCACCGGCTTCCACTTGTCCATCATCAGACTGTCACGCCATCTGAGGGCTTTCTCAGCAGTACCCAGACCCGACAACTTAAATGATGCTGCCAGGATGTTGTTGGGGTGCTTCTTCATATACTCCGACAATGCTCTGTAATAAAGTACTGTGCGATTGTTGCCCGATAGTTCCTCCACATGGATTCCTATTCTCAGTTCCAACATGGCAACCAGCCCCATGGAGTCACATACCATTGTGTCCATCAGTTCTGGCTGCTGCTCGCTCAATCCGATAAATACATGCCCATTAAACTCAGGCGAAAACAATATCTTCATATCATTCACTAGGTTTTTAATTTTCAATTTCGGTGGCGAAGGTAACATGTAGTTGTCTCAAATCGTGGCACAACTGCCACATTTTTTTCGCCAATAGTAATAATTTGGTGCGAATTTACGAAAAAATATTGGATATTAGTACAAAAAAGTGAGAAAAACACCATTTTGATACCGACATTGATGTTGAAATCAGTTAATACTGTCCATTTTAGCTATTAATGTTCGACTATCTTATATAGAGCATAGAAAGAGAGTAGCAAGGGACAAGGAAGGGGTAAGCTTAAAGAGAAAATGCTAAATCTTCTTATTTGCAAGGCTTGCATCTGCTTTTAATTTTGAAATGTGGCAGATATTTCTTATCTTTGCCACAAAAATGTAGAGATATGAAGTATTCAGTTGCATTTAAGGGATTGCCTTTCGAGCCAGAGGAGAGACAGGTCATCTATGTGGAGAACTTGTATGATGAGCGTATTAATGCACTTGTCAAGGACAATTATCAACAGATAAAATGGATCTTTGGAAGAGCAAACCTAGACTTCATCTACCTCCCCATGTTCTTCAATGACGAAGAAACTAAGGAGAAAGTCTTATACTATGCTCCTTATCTTACGACTGAAATTATCGAGAAAACAGAGCTACGGAGCAGTTATCTCTTGGGCTATATGAGTCATGGCGAGAATAGAGAAAAGATAACTCCGTCCCTTATATATTCTCCAGAACCAGATAACGAAGAATGGATCTTTCAAGGTCTAACTATAGATATCGATGTAGATGGACGCAGTTTATCTATTCAATGGTTTGAAGATGTCGCGTCTGAAATTGAGGAGGAAATAGCAGCATTACAACCAAAGCGGTGTATACGATTTGATGAGGACTTAGACGATAATGTTCTTTATCGTAGCGATGACGATTGGGCTGATGAGAAACCAAAAGTAGAATACTCCTCAACTCCCAGCATTTGGGACAAATTTGGTAGAGGGCTTAAAAAGTTTAGTAAGAAATGTGTTGAGGAAGAAGGCTATTCAGGGACTACCAATGAGCCTGCGCCATCTAGTCTTGATAATATTCTCGACGAAGATGTAAGGGAAACACTTGGAGAGTTGGAGAAAAAAATCGAGAGACTTCGATTATTAGGTATTCCATTAGATGTTATTGTTGCCTTTGTTGCAAGATACGAAACTATATCACGACTTAGGATTACTGATGATCTAAGAATATTCCTTCCGGATTACAACAATATAGAAGTCAAGATGCCAGCCCTCTATAAGGCTGTATACCTTCTCTTTATATACCATAGAAAGGAAGGTATTGTATTGCAGCAATTGGAAAAACATCATAGTGAACTTGTCCTATTCTATAGCAAAACAAAGGGCATTAAGCAATTGACTCCTAAACAGTTAGAGAGTATTAACAAACTTGAATCTTCATGGGATGACGATGGCTCAATTTATGTTGTATTGTCACGAATAAAGAAATTGTTCAAAAATGCAATTGACGAGCATCTCGCGAAACATTACTATATTGAAGGAAGGCCTGGTGAGCCATATAATATTGCACTATGTCAAGATTTAATAATATGGGGGGACGAAGATGAGTGAAGACAAGCAAAAAGAATTAATTGATAATGAGCAGCGCAAAAAGGAACTCTCAACGATGGATCGTCTATTTAAAGACATCAAAGAATATCGTAAGAGTTCTGAATTTTTGAAGAAATTGGAGTTTTATTCCAATTTTCCGTATATTGGCGTTTACAATGCAGAATTAGTTTCACAGCAGCGCCCTGGAGCGAGATTTGTGCTTACAGCAAAAAAATGGGCAGAAAAGTATCATAGAGAAATCAAGCCTAATGCGCGTCCGCTTATTATACTAGTTCCTTTTTATCCGGTAGAATTCTTGTTTGATATAGTTGATACCAAACCAATGGAGGACTGGCTAGTGGATGATGACAATGTTATAGAAAACATTATCAATCATTTTAAGGCTGAATCAACAAGAGATGTTAGTTATTTTGTGCATAGAGTCAATGAAAATCTACCTAAACATGGAATTCACCTTAATAGGCGATATATTGTAGGATCTGAAATACACGCAGAGATTAGGGCGGATCGTTCTGAAAAGCTATGCATACAAGTGTATAAAGACTTCAGAGTGACTAACAAAAATTACTTCACAATCAGCGTGAACGCATATAGCGAAGCAGAGGCACTTGCAGCTATCTTTCATGAACTTGGTCATCTATTTTTACATCATATAGATCATTCATGGTGTAAGGAACGTTACTACCCAGATAAAAAAGAAGAAAAAAGAATTAAAGAGTTCGAGGCAGAAGTAGTGTCTTATTTAGTATGTAGTCGCTTAGACATCGAAACAAACTCTGTAAAATACCTAGCTGACTATTTTGCAGAAAATGATATTATTCCAGATATTTCTATGGATCGAGTTTTTCAAGCTGTTGATCTCATTCAAAATATAGCTTCTGAATATATGTCTATTACGGATTGTCTTCTATATAAACATGATCAAGCTTTCAAGGACGTAGTAGATAAAGAAAGAAAACGGAGAAAAGAAGAAAAAGAAAAGGAGATTGCCTCTAAGGCGTCAATGTAATATAATCAAGTAAAGGATACCCGAATGGAAGTGCAAAGGTCTTGCAAGCCTTGCATTTCCATTTTTCTTGTTTTGGTGCGTTTTTACTCCTAACTTTGCATCGTTAAACCAATTAAACAGTAAAGTTATGGAAGTTAAAAACATTATCAATCTCATGATCCTTGATGCCTCAGGCTCAATGGAAAGTATCTACAATCAGGCTCTCAGCGGTGTAAATGAAACCATTCAGACCATACGAATGGGACAGAAAGAACATCCTGAGTTTGAACAGTCACTGACGCTAGCCTCTTTCAACTCTGGCAAGAACTATCTGAATGTGAAGTATTCAGCTACTCCTATCGACGAGGTGAAGGAAATCACCAGAGAGGATTATATTGCATGTGGTTGCACTGCCCTCTATGACGCTATGGGCGAGATGATATCTGAACTGAAGAGGAAAGTCACACCTGAAGACCGTGTATTGGTGACAGTGATTACCGATGGCTATGAGAATGCCTCAATCCATTGGAATGGTCCCCAGATTAAATCTCTGGTAGAAGAGCTTCGTCAGACAGGCTGGACATTTACCTATATTGGAGCCAATCAGGATGTAGAAGCAGTCGCTGGCAGCATGGGCATCCGTAATTCTATGGCATTTGAGGAAACAGAAGAAGGTGCCAAGAGAATGTATGCAAGGGATAGTCAGTCTCGCAGTCGTTTTTATGAAAAGCTTCATTTAATGGGATTTGCCAAATCACTTGTCGAAGATGAAGACTATTTTGAAGAATAGAATAATAATTGTTGATTATGGGAAAGTTAAATTTAAATCAGTTATTTCAGATTCCGGCTGAAGCAGTCGACAATCAGAAAGGAAAGACTTTTGTTGGCATCGACTTTGGAACCAGCACAACAGTTGTTTCCATTGCCAAGTACGATGTCAGGAGCAAGCAGGTGGAGTGCGCTACGCTTCATCTAGTACAGAAGGAAGCTGACGGTAACATTGTGGAAGCAGAGCTGATGCCTACGGTTATTGCCATCAACAACGATGGTAATCCACTCGTTGGAGAGGGGGCTTACAAGCTGAAGGGTAATCCCAACTACACCTTTGGTGAGAACATCTTTCACTCCTTCAAGATGGAGTTGGGCAAAGATCTTGGGCCAATATGGTATAACAGCCAGCAGCCAGCCATCAAGTCGCCCCAGGATGCTACAAAGTTCTTCTTCAAATACCTGAAGCGGTGCATAGAGAAGGCCTGTCCGAATAGCGAAATCCATTATGCCGTCAGTATTCCTGCCTCTTTTGAGAGCAACCAGCGCAAAGACCTTTTGGATGCGTTGGCGGCCAATGAGATTCCCATGACAGGACGCAATCTCATTGACGAGCCGAATGCAGCTTTCATGGGTTACATCAATCCTGACGAGACTTACAAAGAGCCAATAGAACTGAAAGACGGGTACAATCCAAAGGTTCTAGTATTCGACTTTGGAGCAGGCACCTGTGACATCTCCATCCTTGAAATCAGTGCCGATTATCAGGGCTGTCACTCACGTAATCTGTCTATCTCGCAGTTTACAGAGCTTGGCGGTAACGACATCGACCGGTATATAGCCAACAACTATCTCCTTCCGTCGCTGCTGAAGAACAATGATATGGAAGAAAATGACTACAGCGAGAGTCAGAAGGAAGTGATTGCCGCACAGCTGATGGGAATAGCAGAATTATTGAAAATCAAGATCTGCAAGGATTGCGAGTATCTATTGGATGACAAGGGAATGTTGGACGATGTGATTGCCAAGAATGGTGGACGCACTATCGAAATACCTGTTAGCATCTATACAGATTACAAGCAACTGCAGCAGGAAGCATTCACGCTGACCTACAGCGACTTTATCCACACGATGGAGGTGTTCTTTAAGAAGAGCATCTGGCCAACCCCAACTACAGTGAAGCGGCAGAAACGGTATAACAGCGTTTATGCCACCATCAACTCTGCCATCAAGAAAGCCCATGTGTCAAAGGAGGAAATAGACTATGTGATGATGATTGGCGGTTCCAGCAAGAATCCATTTGTTCAGCGTAGCATCCAAGAGTACTTTGGCGAAGAGACCACAATGCTCCTGCCTCCTGACATGCAGAATTTGGTGTCGCAAGGTGCTGCTATTCATTCGCTGATGATTAATGCTTTCGACATTGCAATGGTTCGTCCTATCACCAGCGAGCCTATTGTCATCTTAACAAAAGACGAAAAGAGCGTCCCTGTTATACCTGCTGGAACAGAGATTCCTTTCCCTGCTGTCAGAATAGATCGTTTCAGTACAGGTGACAGCGAGATGCGTTGTATAGAGATTCCCGTCTGTGTCAGCAGTGAGAAGAAGATGCTTACCAACCTGAAGATCGAGGCACCTGACGAGGAAGTATTCCCTGCTAACACGCCCATTGAGGTCTATCTGGAAATGAATGCCGACAAGGTACTTTCTGTACGAGCCACCTGTTTAGGTAAGGAATGTATGGTTGCCTCTGAGAATCCCTTTGCCAACACCTATCAGACCGACGAGGAAAAGCGGATTATGCAGGCAGAGCGCGATACCTATATTGCAGCCAACAGAAATGGCGGAGTACCCACAAAGGATTCGCTCATTCGTCTGAGAAATGCCTATTCGGATGCTGAAAAAGAATACCGTGAGGCGGAAGTGCTGGAAATGCAGTTGAAGTACTATCCGCAGGACAACCTTTACAACAGATTGGGTGTATTGTTCCATAATAGTGGTAACGTTACAAAGGCAATGGTCTGCTACAGGAAAGCTATTTCCATTAACGATGAAGACCCCTGGCCGCACTCTAATCTCGGTCATGATCTCTATCAGATTGGCAAATATAGGGAAGCTAAAAAAGAACTTGAAAGGGCCATTGAGTTAAAGCCAGACCAGACTACTGCATTGATTGTATTAGGTGACATCTATGCAGAAGAGGAGGATTTGGAAAAGGCAACTGAATATCGTGAGCAGGCCTATAACATTCTGATGCGCATAGGACGTGAAGGATTTTTGGACGATTGCGATTACGGCTGGTTAAAGCGAGTAGCAAACCGTCTTGGGAAGGAGGACGCCATCAAAGATATTCACCCCTCAACGAGTGGGCGAAAGGATGTAAGCAACTATAATGCAGACAACTTAGTAACAATAACAAAAAAGAAGGAGGTAGAAGTATGAATTGGCTAATACCGCAGAACGAACTTGACAAGGAACAGCGCAGGTTCCTTGACGCATTTATCAATAGAAGTGACAATGAAATGGTCGTCGGATTCCCTGGGTCTGGCAAGACAATGCTGCTCTACTATGCCGCCCTGAAGATCCGTGAGCAGAAGCCTGGAGCCAAGATCCTGTTCGTAGAGTTTACCCATGCCCTCATCAACATGATTGAGGCGGCTTTGCAGCAGATGCACATCAATGACATCAAGGTAGTCACACAATACGAATTCGAGAAAGAGCGCAAAAGCAAGATGAAATACGATTGCATCATCTGTGATGAGGTGCAGGACATGCTACCAAAGGTGTTGGAGAACATGGCCAAACGAGCAAATCGCGTCATTCTTGGTGGCGACCCTAACCAGCAGATTTACGAAAAAGACCCAAAATGGAAGGAGCCGACATGCACAGAAAAGGACATTATGGAACTGTTACATCCTGTCGTTACCCGCCTGAACATCGTTCACCGTCTAAGCCGTTTTGTGATGGAGGCTGCCAACGACGTGATGCCGGAAATGAACATCATGCAGGAAGGTCGCGTGTCGATGATGAAGAAGAATATCATGATCCGTCTTTGGAAAGCCAAAAACCAGCAGCAGGAGGTCAGCGCCATCATGAAGGAAGCCAAGGAAACACTACGTCTTACAGACAGTGTAGCCATTCTTTTGCCGTCACATAGCAAAATAACGAGTTTTGCAGACAAAGCCCTTTCGGATGCAGGTAAAGAGGTGTGGAAATGGACTTACGATGAGCATGGAAATCTGGATTACAACAATATGAATGACTATCTTGAGGCCAGTGGCATTCCCCTTAGATATGTCGGCAACGGCTTTGGCAACTTCCTTTCCGACAAACCTGTGATTACTCTGATGACCTATCATGGTTCAAAGGGCCTGGATTTCGACAAGGTTTTCCTGCCTTTCTGTAATCATATTGACAATGATACGAAACAGGTGGACAATGACAAAAAGGTTTTCCTTGTAGGATTGACCCGAAGCCGTGGTGACCTTATCATCTCCTTCTCCAAAAAACTGAATCGTTTTGTTTCCATGTTTGCAGAAAACTGTACTCACAAGGATCTCGCAACAGATGGCACACCTATGCTTTTCGACGCTCCGGCCAAACCTTTACCCAAAGGTCGAAAAATCACTACTGCTGAACTATTTGGATGGTAAGACGACTGATATGACATTGGAAACAGCGAAACAACAGGTATTGGCGCAAGGCGAGTCGGCCAGCAAAGAAGCTCTCGCCATTGTAAGGGGTGGCATGACTATTTGTGAGAAGAAGGCTGATGGGAGCAGGAAGTATGTTTGGGTCAAAGTGAAACCAACTATGACTGATGATGAATCAAGTATCGACGTGGCTTTGGAAAATCAGAGAATGAGAAAAACCAGACAGCCGTCAACTGCTCCAATAAGACTGGCTCAGACAGAGCCAGTCATACCTAATGCAACAAAGGCTCCAAATCTCTCAAGTGAATCTGAAACGCAAATAGCAAGACCTTCTTTCTTCGAACGCCTGAAGAATAAGGCCGTGGAAATATGGCATGAAATAGACAGTATTGTTGTAGAGTAAGCATAGATGGATATACTGAATAATCGATATTTAGAAGCCCTTAGGCGGAATAAGCATGAGGACGCTGGGGAACTCCAGCGTTACCTCTTTCTTGATATAGATGGTGTACTGAATACTATTCGCTATAGCAACTATCTGATAGATCACGATGAGGATGAAGTCGATGAAGATGGTGCTCTATTCGACCCTGAGGCAGTCAACAATTTGGCATACATCATCGAGAAAGTACCAGATGTAAAGATTATAATCTCTTCTACTTGGCGACTTAAGGGATGGGAGTGGATGAATCGCCTATGGGTGAAGCGACAACTTCCTGGAGCAATTTATAGTTTCACTCCCGTATTAGAGGTGGTATGCTTTGTCGACAAGATAAACAAGAAAGATACAAGCTCGGTCTATCCATATGGCACGAGGGCATTGGAGGTTAATGAATGGTTAAGACTGTATGTCGGTCAGAATTCTTTATCCTACAAATATGTAATCCTTGATGACTTTAACGACTTCTTGATTATGCAGCAAGAGCATGTAATTATCACTAATCCCAATTTGGGAATAACAAAAGAGGATGTCGTTAAAGCGTTGGAGATACTATTGTAAACCCGTATCTCTTTATAAAGCCGCATGATCTTCATTTACCACCTTTTGAACGTAAGGGAACAGTTCTTCCAAAATATCAGGTGTCATTATTTTGGGAAGATATTGTTCCTTAAAGCCAGGTAGTGTTTCTTCTATATCCTCTCTTGTAGGAGAAACAGGCTTTGGCCACATTTCTTCTAGAAATGGCAAATAAATATGATTTTTTTTCATTTCCTAATATTTACATTTGAGTAAGTTCCTAAGTAAAATACAACGGAATATACATTAATCTTGCACTATTACATTGGGGACAAAAGAGCGGGTCATCGTTCCCCTTGAAAATCGATTCATCCTTCTTTCTAATGACTGTGCCACACTTACGACATACGAAATCTTCGTCAGAATCACCAAAGCAATGATATTTTTCGCTTTCGTTATATTCAACCACAAAAGCATGGCAATTAGGACACTGCCTACCAATAGTGCATGAATAATCTCCATGCGTGAAGCATGTGATTTTCTCCTTATAGCCACAATCGCTACATTCGATTATCCCAACACCTCCCATATGAGAAAAGCACTGATAGTTTTCATCAGGGCGTAAACCAATCTTTGCTTTCAGTTCGTTCTCCTTTTGTTCTTCTTCCCTTTTCCTTATCGCTTCTTTTCTTTTTGAGATTCTGTCGGAAATATAAAAAATCGGAAACATTATAGGCAGAAATGGCACGGCAAGGAATATTACAATTCTCACTTTTAACTCTTCATCAATGATATCCTTTCCTTTCCACATATTATATTCATATATGCAGATAAAGACCAGATAACATATCCCACAATAAATTAGCAAATAATACATCCAATTCATAAGAATCTTGTTTAAATGTTTGATTGTGCAAAGATAGTAATAATGGATATTGAAAGCAAGCAAATTAGGTTTGCAAGGCTTGCAAAGATAAAATGCTAGGAACATACAAGAACTAATACTAACTTTGCAGCACAAATAACGTAGTATTAATTTTAAAAGTAACAATTATGAAACGATTAATCTTCACAATTCTGTTTATTATCATGTTTTTCATTGGTTTACTGGGATAAACTTGCTGGTTATGGATCAGACAGAAAAACTAATTAACGTTGGTAAGGCATATATTGATGCCCTCAACAGTTTAAGTATGGACCACCCTGAAAAAGTGGCCAATATACTTGACATTCTTGACTGTGTTCATCCCGAACCTGGTTATCATTTAGGGATATACATAGAGAAACCGTCACCAAACGAAGCCCCGACTCACATGTGTGACCAGGCCTGGTTTATCTGTTATAGAGGTAATCATCCTCCAATCACACGAATGCCATATAGAAGAAAAAACAGAGGCGTGTATAATTATGGGGATATGTGCTATTTACGTTTCACTTTTGATTTCTTTAATCATCTATCCATTAAGCCAACAACTATGGGAGCTTGGCAGGCCTATTTGCTTAGCATCGCCAAGACACTTTTACCATTCTCTGGAGGCCTTTATTATACGAAACGTAAACTCATCTTTTCTCATGAACAACTTAGGGACATTTTTCTATTATCCCATTGGGAGAGAATGCCTGAGTTAGCTAATCTCAAAGCCGACGTGTCGCCATCTGTCCAAATAAAGGACAAACAAGCAGTTGTGTCATGTTGCCATTGGAATGACTGGGGAGGTCTGATTCGAGAGTCTGCTAAGATAACATTCTTCAATGGCAAAGTATATCTTTTGGATGATTTTAGCGAGCAGGTACTTTTCAAGTATAATTGTGGGATTCGTTTTTAAGCAATGTGACTATGAGATTAATGGATTTATTCAGAATTGCAGAAGGAAATTTATCCATCCTTGGAGTAATGATAGGTGACGATTTTAACGAGCAACGGGATAGACTTATAAAGGAGGGGATGACTTCTGAAACGTGGGTATTAAACAAAGGGTCAATCTTGATAAACCCCGAAACAGGCGTTTATACACGTTACCTTAAAGAAGCGATCATAACACTTGAAGGGGTATGCATAAATAAAATAACTTTTCAGGCAGATTATTCTTCATATCCAAATGATGTAGCTGATTCTTTCTTAGGGATTGCTAAAGAGATGGAGAAATTTGGAGTGTCAGTGATTAAGCCAAACTGGCAAGTTCTTGATGATCGGATTGTGAACCAATACAGAACCCACAATGCCCTATGGGATGTAAAAGTAAACGTAACGATATCGGGCTTTGGAAGAACTAGTATTTCTTTAGAATTATCAGCAAACATGACTGATGGTAACTCACAGATAACAGAAGACGCAGTCGGTGTCTACAAAAGCCTAAGCAAATTAACCAGAAGAAATTGGCAACTTGAAGATTATCGCCACAAAAGCGATACTATAGTCTTTTGACTCAAAATTGTTTTTGCGTACAAATATAACATTGAGTTGTGTCATTCAGTGGCACAACTTTTTGCGATTTTGAGCATATAAAGTGAAATGAATTCACTAAAATCCCACATTTTTGAAACTTTTTTGGGATTTTTGTCTTTAATATAAATAATAATGTGTATCTTTGTGGCAAATATTAATCTAAAAACAATGGCAGAGAAGAAAGATCTCAATAGACTAAAAGTGATATTGGTAGAGAAAAAGAAGTCAAATCTATGGCTCTCCAAGCAGCTGGGCTGTGCGCCAACAACAGTTTCAAAATGGTGTACCAACTCATCACAGCCCCCATTGGAAACGCTGCTGAAAATAACCAAATTACTTAATGTGGATATAAAAGACCTCATTAGGTTTGAGGAGATGGACAAAGAAAACTGAAACAAAACAGTAATTATGGCTAGCATACAAGACATTCGCGCACTGGAGTTGCGCATAACAGATATTGTTGACGACTATGTCAAGCAGATGTATAACGAGGATGATGTCCTCGCTATAGGTCATCGCTGTGGAAAGATTACCATCAAGGCAGATGCCAAGGAGAACATCAAAGTGGGTAAGACTACCGAGTTGTACCCTTTGAAGGACTTGGTTCGCACAGGTGATGATGGTAATCCCGAATCTGACTGCGATAAGATCTCGGACATTGCAAACAGCTGGATATTTCTGGATTAATACATAAATATGAATTATATACTTGAAAAGAGATATCTCTCAAATATATGTTCACATCAGTATGATGCTTTTGTGGACACGTTAGGTAATTGTAAGCAAAGTAAAGAAGGATTTACACTTAGTTACACAGATAGGAATTATCGGTGTAAACCAATGATTGAAAAGATAGCGGAATCAAATGTACAAGCGATTTCTTTCTTTTCTGGCTGTGGCGGTTTGGATATAGGGACCCAGATGGCGGGTGCTAGAATCATCTCCACTTTGGATTTTGAACCAGCAACAGTTGAGACCGTTAAAGCAAATGAATTTTTCAAATTTGCGGAGCATAAATGTGATGACATACGTAATGTCTCAGGAAAAGACTACTCTTCTCTGATTCGTAATTCAAACCCAGACAAGTTAATAATCGTTGGTGGACCTCCATGTCAGCCGTTTTCTAAAGCAGGCTACTGGATTACAAACGAAAAAAGAAAAGCCGTTGATGATGAACGTAATATGGTAGGTGAGTATTTGCGAATTATTGAGGAAATACGCCCTGATGGTTTTTTGTTGGAAAATGTTGAAAGCATTTTGCATCCAACAAACAAAGCTGCTGTTGAATATATAGAAGAGAAGATTACGCGTATGGGATACCATTTTGTCCGCGTATTGGCAAATGCTTTAGAATACGGAATTCCCCAAAAACGGAAAAGAGTAATTTTCCTTGCAAGTAAGAATCCGATTAGTGGACGACCTCAAACATTATCTCCTGAAGAAGTTGAGAAAGTAAATGTCTTAGACTGGATAGGAAGATTTGATAAGCCAGAATTATCTGAAGTGGAGGAGTCAACGGAAGGGAAAACGTATAATTTAGAACTGTCAGAAGTACCACCTGGTCATAATTATATAGCATTATCTGCTAGGGATAACTATCCCAATCCGAAATTTGTGGCAAACAAACGATTTTGGAATTTCTTGTTGAAACTTCATCCGTTACAACCATCTTGGACTATTGCTGCACAACCAGGTCCGTGGGTTGGTCCGTTCC
>Ga0326514_10002062_pt1 | contig 12874 bp, 6 predicted proteins | sample 3_2548_0518_D_FD_203653 | JGI IMG/M metagenome (GOLD analysis project Ga0326514, IMG submission 203653) | Bovine rumen microbial communities from UC Davis, California, United States - 3_2548_0518 | ecosystem: Host-associated > Mammals > Digestive system > Stomach > Rumen | place: USA: California...
TATGCCTCGTTGGGGTTCTCGGGGATAATCTCGTTGAGCGAATCCTCCAGACGGTCGATGGGGTCGGAGCACTTCTTGCGAGGAGCCAGCTCCATGTTGTTGGAAGGAATATAGCTCAACAGGGTCTTCAGCATCTCGACAGCCTCTTCCTCCGTCTTAGCGGTGAAGTGGGTAACACCCGACTTAGAGGCGTGAACGGATGCACCACCCAGATGCTCCTGGTCGATATCCTCGCCAGTAACGGTCTTTACCACCTTAGGACCGGTGAGGAACATATATGATGTGCCTTCCATCATCAGCGTGAAGTCAGTGAGGGCAGGGCTGTACACAGCACCACCAGCGCAGGGACCGAAGATACCGCTGATCTGGGGAATCACACCTGAAGCCAGAATGTTGCGCTCGAAGATCTCAGCATAACCGGCTAGCGCGTTGATACCCTCCTGGATACGTGCACCACCTGAGTCGTTGATACCAATGACGGGAGCACCCATCTTCATGGCCATATCCATCACCTTACAGATCTTCTGACTCATGGTCTCAGAGAGAGAACCGGCATGAACGGTGAAGTCCTGTGCGAAGATGAATACCAGACGGCCGTCAATCGTGCCAGAACCGGCTACCACACCATCGCCCAAGAACTGCTTCTTTTCCATGCCGAAGTTGTGGCAACGGTGCTCCTTAAACATGTCGTATTCCTCGAAAGAACCCTTGTCGAGCAGCATCTCTACGCGTTCGCGGGCAGTATACTTGCCCTTCTCGTGCTGCTTCTGTATGGCCTTCTCACCACCACCGAGACGAGCCTGTTCGCGCTTCTCGATGAGTTGTTTGATTTTCTCTAATTGCTTGCTCATTGTTTTATTATCAATTATCAATTGTCAATTATCAATTTATTCAGGATGCTCGCACAACTCTGTCAGAATTCCACAGGTTGATTTCGGATGCAGGAAGGCGATGTTCAGCTGCTCAGCACCCTTGCGAGGCTTCTCGTCAATCAGACGGACACCCTTGGCGCTCACCTCGGCCAGCGCATTGGCTACACCATCCTCGATGCAGAAAGCTACGTGATGAACACCTTTGTTGCCCTTATCGAGCCACTTCTGAATGGTGCTCTCGGGTGATGTGGGCTCAAGGAGCTCCAGCTTCACCTCGCCACACTTCAGGAAGGCTGTCTTCACCTTCTGGTCCTCAACTACTTCCGTTGCATAACACTCCAGCCCCAGCACGTCAGTGAAAAACGGCAGGCTTTCTTCGATGCTCTGGACGGCAATGCCCAGATGCTCAATGTGCGAAATCTTCATATCGTTCAGATGTTATATGTTGTAAATATTGTGCAAAGATAATCATTTTCGTCCATATAACGAAGTAAACCCGCTATTTTTTACCTTTTTTTATAGATACAATCCGTTGACGTCGCGTAGGAAGAGCGTCTTAGGATCGTTGTAGAAGTGGACGAAGTCTGAGACTGACTGCTGGCCAGGATAGGGTGCAAAGAAATGATTCTGTCGGTTGTGGGCGTTACGCCATACCAACACGTAGCAGATAGGATGCTTGGCCAAAACGGGAGCCAGCGTAGTGGTCCACCAGTCGGGTGTCTTGATACATTCGTAGCCGGTCTCGGTGAGTGCTGCAGCCTTCTGGTGTTGTTTAGCTACTCGGCACACCATCTCCAGATTGCGGTCGAGCAGGGCTGCATATTCGGCTATCTTTACGGTGTCGGCATCAGGAGCAAAGCAATAGCAGTCGAGGCCCATGAGGTCGATGATGTCATCGCCGGGATAGCGCTCCAGATACTTAGCCTCGTCACCATCAGGCTCGGTGCCAGGAGAATAGGCATAAAGGGCATTGACTACCTCGCGCTCTTTCAGACGCTGGATGGTCATCTGCCAAAGGGCCTTGTATTGGTCGGCAGTGCAATGAGCCTGTCCCCACCAGAACCAAGAACCCGTATGCTCGTGCCAAGGACGGAAAAGCACGGGAACCTTCACACCATAAGGTGTCTCTAAGGAATTGAGGAAATCGGCTACGCGATCAATCCAAGTAAGGAAGAGCTCGTGTTTCTCGCCGCCTTCCAAGACGGCAGCTACGGTGCGGGTCTCAACATCCTTCAGCGAGTCGGCCACCCAAGAGGAACCTCCACTCAGCGGATTGTCGAGATGCCACGAGAGGGTCACCATGCCCCCGCGGTCGTAGTGAGCAATGATCTCCTTGCGAATACGCTCGAAAGGTACTCCGTCGAGGTTACGCTCATCACCCAACTCGATATGTCCGAGGTCGAAGCTCAGTAGGGCAGGGTGGTCGTTGCAGACGCTCTTGACGTCAGAGCGTAGGTGTATGGTTGAGTCGTTACTATAATCTGCCTCCCAGCCAATGCCATATACGGTGGCATCGTGATGTCCGAATAGATATACTGTGCTGTCGCTCGTCAGTCTCAGATTGGTCAGCAGGTTCTCTGTACGCTGAGTGCGCCCGCTGGCTGACAGCGGGTCGTCAGCCTTATGTCCTTTATTGCCACAAGCAGCCATTAAGAATGCTACTGTGGCTATTATCAAAGTCTTCTTCATAATCATCTCTTTTACAAAAGAAGGCAGACACTCATGCAGGCCTGCCTTCTCTTTATGTGATTGCTTTAAAATGATTTATTCTGCAGCAGGTGAGTGCGTCCAGATCGTGTCAAAGTCATAGTAAGAGTTATCCGTACATGCCTTGACCATCATGGGAACAACGGTTTCACTATCATTCAACCAAGCACCATTGGCATGGTCAATATAACCATTAGCCTCGTTCCCGCTGGTCTTTACGTTATTATCCCATACAAACATTGGGATACCGGCCAAGTGGGCTGCACGACAGTAGAACTCCAGATAATACTTACGGAAGGCATTGGCACTCTCTGTACTCTGCCATACACATCCATACTCGCCCAGATAGCAAGGAATACCCTTTTCAATATAGGCAGTACGCAGCTTGTAAAGCTGAGCGATGATATACTCCTCATTAGCACCAGATACAGACTTCTTGGCGTCTGCATTATGTCCCCAACTATTAACAGCCGCAGAGCCATCATCATTCATTGGATGCAGACAGAAAGCATAGGGGTCGTAGCAGTGGACACCTACCATGACATGGTCATCAGCAGGAATCGTCAGATGAGCAATCGTCAGATCGATATTGGCTGCATAACCGCTGATGCCAATCCAGCGGGTAGCATTGTTACCGCCCGTGCTACGGATGGCATTAATCGCAATCTGATTCCAGTTGTTCAGCATAGCGAACTGGGCATCCGAACCTGTACTCCAGTCATCACCGGCATGTACCTCATTAAAGGTTTCAAATATTAACTGATCGCCATAGTTAGCAAATTTTGTTGCAATCTGTGTCCAAAGGGTAGTAATCAGAGCTTCATATTTCTCTGCTGTAGCAGGAACCAAAGCAGCATTGCCAATTTCTGTCTCGAAAGAGTCGTGATGCGTATTCAGAATGACATTCAGACCAGCAGCAATAGCTTTGTCCACAACACCTTTCACCTCATCAAGGTAAGCAGCATCTATCACATTGTTCTCATCCATATGGATGGTCCATGTTACAGGGATACGTACCGTCTTGGCACCAGCAGCAACCAGCTTCTCAAAGGGAGCAATATCTGCTGACTCAACACCGTCCCAATAGCCGTAATTCATATTACTGGTATCGAAGTGGTTACCCAAGTTCCATCCCCATCCCAACTTCTGAGTCATTTCAGTAGCTTTGTTCGAGGGCAGGTCCTTGACAGTCCAGGTTACATTGATATCCTTATTATAAGCATCACCCTGAGAACCCGTAATAAGTCCTGCAGGAATAATGAGATTCTGCGTTTTGCTGAAAGATACGTCGGCATAGATGGTCAGCACAGAGTCTGCACCCAATACCAAAGCCTTCTTCACGGGCACACCATTCAGTGTAATCTTGTTGGTATTTTTTGTCATGAAGTTGACTTTCTTGTCAAACTTCACCTTGATGACCTTGTCTCCAAAGAGCATCACGCCACTCTCATTGGGGGTGATAGAGACATACTCTGGTGCCCCCACTACCGGAATCTCATATTGAGCATCCGTGTCCTGGCAGGCTGTGGCGATAAGCGCCACAGCTGCAAGAGACAGTGTATTAAATATCTTATTCAGTTTCATAATCAAAATAGTGTTTTATTATTCGATGGTAATCTTTGTGCACTTGATGTTGTCGCCATTCAAGAGGAATGTGCCGCCCCACCACTGCTGAGTGAATGCTGCATTGAGCATCTCCTGAGTCAGTACAAGTCCATACTTGCCCTTGTTGCCTGCAAGATCATATTCTGTGAACTTACCACCTTCGGTGTCGTTGCCAAAGCTGCAAATGCTGGCGTAGGTGGGTCCCCAGTGACCTTCATAGATTTGAACTTTCCAGGCATCCTCCAGAGGGGTGAAGTAGAAGTAAATGGTCTGACCTGCCTTTGCTTCGATAGCGGCTAATTCGATACCTGCATCAGAGAGCAGGTAAGGCTGATTGCCCCAATCGTCTGCAATGGCTTCACCTTCCCAAAGAGTTTCCTCTACAGACTCATAGTGAGTAGTGGTAATCTTGTCAACGACAACGTTGTCGCCATTGAGTACGAAGACACCGCCCCACCATTGCTGGGTGAATGCTGCATCGAGCATCTCTTGAGTTACTTCAAGGTTGAAGTATCCCTTGTTGGCTTCAAGATCATACTCGGTGAACTTGCCACCTTCCGTATCATTGCCGAAGCTGCAAATGCTGGCGTAGGTGGGTCCCCAGTGGCCTTCGATAATCTGCAACTTCCAGTCGGAAGACATCGGTGAGATGTGGAAGCTGATGATGTCGCCTACGACGACACCGGCATCCTTCAATTCCTGACCAGCATCAGAGAGTACGTATGGCTGGTTGCCCCAGTCGTCGGCAACGGCAGTACCTGTCCACAATACAGTGGTTACCTCAGTATTGGGGATGAAGTCGATGGTATAGGTAATCTCACCATTAGAAGAAATCAGACGAACCTTTGCCCCCTTCTTGGCTTTGATGGGAATACCGATAATCAGCTGGTTGTCGTTTGTGAGCACGAACTGGCAAGCCGCACCGTTAATCTCAACACCGGTTAGTTTGTCTCCATTGGCTACAGGAACAGTCATTGACTCACCTGCCTTCAGCTCAGTCTCTTCACCAGGTAATTCTGTAATGTAGCAGAACAATGCCTCGTTGACGGTAATCTCAGGAGCATTTTCTACAGTCTTTCCATTAGCAAGAGTGAAAATGGGAGCACCAGATTTGGCATTCATAGGAATAGTCAGCGTAATGCTCTCTGCCGTAGCATCTTTCACTTCAACAACGTCAGAGCCTTCGCCGAACTGAACGGTCTTCACTAGGTCGAGGTCTGTACCCTGAATAGTTAGAGCACTACCAGCGCTGGAGGGGTTGGGATTATAAGCTGTAACAGTAGGTTTCACTAAAGTGAAGGGAACCTCCACAGTAAGACCGTTAGCCATCTTCAACTTCAAGTTTCCTTCAATAGCTTTGTCAGGAACTTCTTTAACAACCACCTTGTCAGCTGCAACGGTTATGTTTTCACCTGTAACTTCATTAGCGTTGTCGAACAGAACAGCTGTTACGATATCCATGTCCTTACCAGTTATGGTCAGAGCCTGACCAGCCTTTACGGGATTCGGAGCAGCAACACCTTCAGTCGGTTTAATAGTGGTTAATGTTCCAACAGGAACCTCAACTTCAGACTTACAAACGATGACGATGTCGCCATCAGGAGCCTCTGCAGGCAGCGTGAAGGTAATACCCTTGCCGTCGTTGGCAATCTTCAGGTCGGCTGCACTGACACCACCGATAGTTACGTCGGCTACAACATTAAAGTAGGTACCAGCAATAGTGATGGTCTCACCAGCCTTAGCTGTGATGTTGCCTAGAGCTTCAGCTGTGTTACGACCAGTCAGAGAGGTGATGGAAGGAACACCTACCTCGAGGGCTTCTTCACTAACGATAGTCTGATATTCTAATTCTTCCTCTTCCTCTGCAGTACGCTGGATGGTCAGATCGGCTGTGTAGAACTCGAGCTTACCAGTCTGAGCCTCCTCAGGAACCTTTACTTCAATGTAGTAGCGATCCTGTGAAACAAAATCAGAGTTGGATACTAGAACACCATCAGCAAAAGCCATAGAGTAGATGAGGTTCAGATAGTCACCCTCAATCTTGATGACATCACCAGGCATAGCCGAAGCTGGAGTGAAACCTGTAATCTCAATGCCTTCGATGTATGAAAGGTCATTTTTGGTACTGAGGGTCTGATTGTCCTTGGTGGTCAAAATAACTTTACCCACTGTAGGACCATCTTTGGGGACCGTTACACGAATCTCGCTGGGAACGCCAGACTTGATGGTTTCATAGTTAGTAATGGGTGATACGCCAGGAATTTGTATGCTGGCAATTTGGTCGAGATTGCTACCTACGAAGCGCAGCTGTCCACCACGCATCACCGGGTTGGGACCGAAAGCATTGAGACTGATACCGTCCTTATACTGGTTGGTGTCCAGATCGTTGCTGCTGCACGCTGTTAGGGATAGCCCGACAAGGGCTACCACTAACAAGGCGAATATATTCTTAATCTTTTTCATATCTGTATACTTTATTATTTGTTCGGAATTACACGGATATTGTCAATCTTGATGATAGGCTGACATTCAGTACCGTTGACACCACCACCAACGATGAACATTGTCAGACTAGCAAAATCTCTCTCTTTCAGGTTGAAGGTCAGACCGGAACCGTCGAAAGCATAGACGAAACTAGATGCAATAGGAATGGTAACTGTAACCCACTTGCCACCTGTATCATAAGAACCGGTGGTAGTCCATGGACGATAAAGAGCACGTGGCAGAGGCTCCTTCTTTGAGAAATACTCATCCTTATCCCAGTCAGAAGCACCAGGTCCACGGAAGAATATGTTATTGGCACCTTTCACATCTTCACCATAAGTATCAGGGGTATTACCGCTCAATGTCACATAGTCTGTCGGAGCGAAAATAATCTGCATGGCACCTGCCTTCCAAGCATTGCTGGACGGGATACACATCTCAAATTTAAGTAACATCTTTTCTGGTTTCGACAAGTCAACCCCATCGATATCGAACAAGCGGATACCCTGTGGATCTGGGTATGTCTGCGGAGTATTCCAGTCACCGCACCAATACTCGAAGGAGAAATTGCTGTCATCCCAACCACCATCTTCTGACATCGTGGCAGAACCATCACCAAGTTGATAGTAGTTGCCCTTGATACCGCCTTCGGAACCGATAGCATATGCTGATTTGTGCCAGCCCTGTACGTCACGACCATTATCGAAGTCGAACAATAAGCCACGATCGTCCTGATAATAGAAGGCAGAAGTGGATGAACCATAAATAGAGCTCATGTAAACCGGACCAACATCAGCACCCTCTGGAATCGTTACCTCTACAGAAGAATAGTCATCAGCAATACTGTTGATCTGTGCAGGAATCTTGTTACCGCCAGCATCTGTAAAGAAAACCTCCAAGGGTCTGGCTTCATAGTTTACGAAATAGTCGCCAGTGAAGGTTACACGATCACCAATGGATGCATACTCACACGACATTTCTGAAATGTTAGGAGCAGGTATTTCCACGCTGAATTTATACTCTACGGTAGCACCATCACGCGTTACCAAATAAATCTTATTGGTCACCAGCTTGGGTACGCTCTTAGGTACATCTACGATGAGCGTATTGTCAGTAATGTAACTGGTATTCAGGATAGCCTTACAGTCATTGAAGTAAAGCTCATAGACACTGCGCAGGTTCTCACCCACCAAGCACAAGGTGCTCTGTGGTGATGCACTTTCCACCAGTTCTCCTATGGTGTAGTGCATATCGGCAGCGTCGCGAGTGCTGGTGATTTCGGTTGACAGGCAGCGCACGTAATTGATGGACGGTGTGCCGTCAGCTACCTTGTATGCATCGGGCTGATCCTTACAGGATGTCAATGTCAGTCCTGCCACAGCAAGTGCTGCGAAAAAGAGCCCTTTTGTATATTGATTGATCTTATTCATAACTTTAATCATTTATTATGCATTATTTAGTAACTATAGGTAGAACGTACATCCACGTGAACACCTTCAACATTCGAACCGAGGTTCGGGTTGAAGAGCACATCTTCAGCAGACATTGGCAAAGCAAAATATCCGATGTTGCTGACTTCTGAGTCTTTACGCAACATCACGTTCACATTAGGAGCGGCTACAGAGCCGTCATAACCCTGCTTAGAAGCATCAACACTCCAAGTGCCACTCTCATGGTAGGCCTTATAAAGAGCATCCAGTCCCCAGAAAGCATTACGTCTCTGAGCTGTCAGTTCATTTACACAGAATTCGGGGGCATAATAACTTACGCGAACATAGTCGTACCAGCGGTCACCCTCCATCGCAAACTCCAAACGGCGTTCCTTCCAGATTTGTTCCCAAGAAACACTGGTAGATGCATTAGCCGTAGGAACAGCACGCTTGTGAACAGCGTCGAAGGCAGCAATGACATCAGGATCGGTGCTTGTAGAACGGCTGGCACCCAGCTTAGCCTCAGCATAGATGAGGTAGACATCAGCCAGACGAAGGATATGAGTTGGCAGAGCGTACGACATACGAGCTGGAGCAATATTCATAGCCTCCATATGGTCTGCAGTGTTACCATAGAGGTGTTTCACACAGTTAGCACCAGTTGGAGACTGCAGTGTACCAGTAGCAGCTTCATTATAACTATTGTCATAGATGAATTTCAGATAGTTGTATCCGCCATGATCTTTCCACAGGTAGTCGTAGGTAGAACCCGGCAGAAACATGGTTGCCTTCAAACGGGTATCCACATTATTTAACCATGCATCCGGCATTTGCTCCAGCAACTTAATACCGAAGGCTTCCTGTAAGTCTACAGAACAACCATTCCAGCCGCCCCAGTCATCACCGAACTCGTCCATTCCTTCGATGGCAAGGTCACTCTGCAGCGTGTTCTGGCTGGTCCAGTTAGAACCGACTGTCCAGCGCCAAGCAATCAGACTCTCGTCAGCCAGGCCCTCTGTCAGTTTCCAGATGTCACCATAATTTTCTGTCAGCTTACGGCCTGAATTGTCGATGACGTCCTTAGCATACTCAGCAGCCTTGGCCAAGTCAGAGGCATTAAGTGATCCCGTCACACCAGCCTTGGTCAGATAAACCTTTGCCAGCAGAGCCTCAGCAGCGTAGTAGTCGATGCGACCTTTCTGCGGAGCTTCCTTCATCAGAAGATTCATGGCTCTCTCCAGTGTCATGATGATATACTCATAAACATCAGCACGCTTTACCTTCAAAGTAGTGGTATAAGCGCCAGAGTTCAACTCATCTGCCGTATTATGGATGATGGGAACATCACCAAAAGAACGTACCAAGAAGAAATAAGCAAAGGCTTTCCATGTCAGACATTCGCCCATACACTGGTTGATAGCAGACTGTGAAGCGCTAGCGCCCTTCAAATTGTCATAGACAGTATTGGCGTGACCAATAACAGCCCAGAGAGAGTACGACATGTTCACCAGGTCCTGGTCGGAACCGTTTACAGAGAAGTTAAGGTAGGGAGAAGATCCCCAGTAATAGTTTCCAGATAACACCTCACCCACTTTGATGAATCCACGTTGGAAGTCATACCAAGGGGAGTTGTACAGATAATTGACACCAGAGTAGCACTGGTTGTCAGTCTTGTAATAGTTGTCGATATTGTAAGAGTCTTCATTCGGTCTGTCCAGAAAATCTGAGCAAGATGTCATGGTGAATCCCAACAACGTTGCAACTGCCATGTATTTGATATTTGATAATTTCATAATTTGAAGTCTTTAATTGGTTTAAAATGATACATTAAGACCGAATGAATAGGTAGTAGGAGATGGGTAGCGGGCGTTGTCCAGTCCCATCACGTTAGCGCTCTGTGTAGAGGCACCAATTTCAGGATCGTAACCATCATAACCGGTAATGGTTAGCAGGTTCTGAATGTTGGCATAAACACGCAGACTCTCCAGACCGCATCTGGTAATCCATTTCTTGGGGAAGGTATATCCCAACGAGATATTCTTCAGACGTACATAGCTGCCGTTCTCAATGTAGCGGTCGCTCCAACGGTCGTTGTCGTTCGGGTCATTTATAGAGGCACGAGGCATCGAAGTGTCGGGGTTCTTCAGCTTGACGTTAGTAATATCATCATACCAGTTGTAGATGAGCTGGCCGTCGCCACGGTCGATACCACCAGTGTAGTCCTTATTAGGATCAATCGGTTCGAGGATAGCACGGTCTCTAACATCAGTGAGCTGGTTGGTCCATGTGGAGTTCATGTGGGTCATCTTCATCTTCAGATAGTTACCTACCTTGTTACCTACAGAACCATTGATGAAGATATTCAGGTCGAAGTTATTCCAACGGAATGTGTTGTTCCAACCGAAAGTCCACTTAGGCAGTGGAGAACCGATGTTGGTACGGTCGTTTTCATCGATAACACCATCACCGTTCAGGTCCTTATACTTGATATCGCCTACATAAACGGTAGAGTTCTTGGTGAAGACACCATTGGTTGGATAAGCACTTGGCTTGGGTGAGTTCTCGATGTCTTCCAAAGAGGTGTAGACACCGTCAGTCACATAGCCATAGAAATTGAAGAGGCTTTCGCCTACCAAAGTACGGCTGACAACATCCGTCCACTGTCCATAACCAATCAGCTGTCCTGTATCAGATCCGTCTGAGAGGGCTACCAGTTTGTTCTTGTTGATAGAGAACTGGATTTCAGAATCCCACTGGAACTTACCAACGATGGGGTGGGTGTTCAAAGCGATTTCAACACCAGTGTTGCGGATGTGTCCGAAGTTACCCCAAGGTGCTGCAAGGGCAGAAGAACCATTACCGCTGGTACCCATATAAGAAGGCAACTGCATCTGCATCAGCATGTCCTTTGACTCTTTGTTATACCAATCGATGGTCAGATTGATGCGATCGTTCAGGAAGCCGAGGTCCAAACCGATGTTCCACTGTTCCTGGCTCTCCCATTTGATATCCTTGTTGGCAATCTGTGCAGGACGATAGCTCATGCCCAGTGCTGTCTCCATACGTGACAATGGAGAACCCCACTTGTAACCACCGATAGAGGCGTTACCAGTCTGTCCCCAACCAACACGGAGTTTACCATTGCTTAACCACTTGCCTGCCCAGCTCTCAACGAACTTCTCATTGGAGAAGCGCCAAGAGGCTGCAACTGAGTGGAACCCAGCCCAACGCTTGTTTGGACCGAAGTTAGAGCTACCATCGTAACGATAAGTATAGGTTGCATTGTAACGATTGTCATAGCTATAAGTCCAACGGGTAAAGAACGAAGCCATGGAACTGCTACCGAAGCCTGCGCCAATCTGTGGAGTACCAGTACCCAGTGCGGGGTTGTGTACTGCATCAGAGGGCAATCCAGTATTATAGACAGATGTATAGTCGTACTTAGACTCCCAGCACTCCTGACCAACCATGGCGGTTGCAGAGTGCTTGCCGAAGGTGCGGCTGTAGGTCAGGTAGTTCTTGAACTGCCAGAACTTGCTGCTGTTCTTCTGGATGCGACTCTCGTTGCTGGCGCGCTTCCAAGTACCGAGGTCAACCATGGGCTCATAAGTCTCTGCTCTATTCCAACCGAGGTCGAAACCGAGTTCAGTGTGCCATACAAGATTCTCAATAGGTGTTACCTCGAAGAATACGTTACCATTCAGTTTCTGACGCTTCAGCAGGATATTGTCCATCATTGCCATAGCAATGGGGTTCGGGTTGGTGTAACCTTCCTGTGATACAGAAGAATAGGATCCGTCTATATTATAAATAGGTATTGAAGGAATCGTTGTCAGAGAATAACCAATCAGACCCTCGTCAGAGTCGGCCAGCTTCAGGTCGTCCTTCGTGTCAGAATAGGTAACGCTCACACTCATCTTCAACCACTTCTTCAACTGAGCGTCGAGGTTGGAGCGGAACGACAGACGCTTGAATTCGGAACCGATAATGGTACCTTGCTGGTCCATAAAGCTGCCACTCACGTAGTACTGTACCTTGTCGGAACCACCTTGTGCACTGACCTGATGAGAGTGCTGCACAGCTGTCTGGAAGACGGCATCCTGCCAGTTGGTACCCTTGCCTAACAGTGAGGGGTCAGAGAGTGCAGGCGTGTAAGTTGCCTCACCAACAGCAGCATAAGAATTATAGTATTCAGCATATTCGCGCAAATTCATCAGATCAAGACGTTTGGTTTGACGGTTGAGGGCGAACATACCATTATAGTTAAACTTGGCATCACCTGCCTTACCACGCTTAGTGGTAATCAATACGACACCATTCGCACCCTGTGCACCATAGATGGCGGTGGCAGAGGCGTCCTTCAGAATCTCCATGCTGACGATGTCGGAAGGATCGATAGTTGACAATGGAGAAATGGTAGAGTTTGTACCATTACCCAGAGCGTCGCCCAGACCATAATCAGCACCAGACTTACCTCCACTTTGGATGGGCACACCATCAATTACATACAACGGCTCAGCGTTGGCATTAATGGTAGCAGTACCACGTACACGGATACTGGATGAAGAACCAGGAGCACCTGATGTGCTGACAGCGGTCACACCGGCGGCGCGGCCCTGCAAAGACTGGTCAAGTGAGGTGATGATAGAACCTTTTACGGCACTTTCACCTAGTGATACTGATGCACCAGAGATGTCGCTCTTCTTCATCGTACCATAACCAACGACAACAACTTCGTCGAGCATCTTCTTGTCCTCTTCGAGGGTGATGTCGTAA
>Ga0326514_10002063_pt1 | contig 12870 bp, 20 predicted proteins | sample 3_2548_0518_D_FD_203653 | JGI IMG/M metagenome (GOLD analysis project Ga0326514, IMG submission 203653) | Bovine rumen microbial communities from UC Davis, California, United States - 3_2548_0518 | ecosystem: Host-associated > Mammals > Digestive system > Stomach > Rumen | place: USA...
GCAAGAGAAGGCCCTTAAAGATAATAAAGGGGCGGCAGTGAGGTTAGTTAGCCATCAACATCACGGACCAAGAGTAACATAACTTCGCCGCCATAGACGAATTGAAATTTTGAATAGAGGTGAAACAAGAATGAAAATTAATCAGATTGCGACAGCGCTTAATAACACTTTTAACAAGCAGTAGCTTGGACTTACAGCCGTAGTTAACGAAGACCTTAGTAACATCGTTGATATCGGTAAGGAAATCGCTGGCACAGACACATTTGGTGCAGAGAACTTCGACAGTTTCACAAGAGACCTTATCGACCAGGTTGGTAAGATTATGTTTGTGGACCGCACATATACTTCTCAGGCACCTAACATTTTGAAGGATGGTTGGGAGTATGGTTCAATTCTTGAAAAGGTAAGATGTGAACTTCCTGATGCACAGGATAACGCAACTTGGGACCTTTTCAATTATCCTAAGACAGGCGGAGCAGCTTATCCTGACCCATTTGAGCTTTCTAAGCCAGATGTAAAGGCTAAGTTCTTCAATTCAAAGACAACTTATGAGGTTCCTATTACACTTACAGTTGACCAGGTTAAGGAAGCATTCCAGTCAGCAGCTCAGATGAGTTCATTCATTGCTATGATTGAGAACAGAATTGCTATGAAGATGACACTTTGTAATGATGCTCTTATTATGGCAACAATTGACAACCTTATTGGTCAGAAGCTTAACAGTGGTAAGAACGTTGTAAATCTTATTACTCTTTACAATGCAGCTAAGCCTGCTGGTGCTTCAAATGTAACAGCAGCTACAGCTCTTCAGGATAAGGAATTCCTTAGATTTGCTTCTAAGACAATTGGTATGTATAAGAAGTATCTTGCTGGTGCAAGTGCACTTTACAACGAGGGCGGATACGTAACATTTACTCCTGCTGACAGACTTAAGTTCGTTGCTAATACAGAGTTTGCTAAGGCACTTGATTCTTACCTTTACTCTGATACTTACAATGAAGAGTTCGTTAAGCTTGGCGGTTATGACGAGGTTGCTTACTGGCAGGGTTCAGGCACTTCAAACGGTGATAGACTTACAATTGATGTAAGCGTTGATGTTGAAGGCACAGCAACAAGAGTTAAGAATACTGGTGTCGTAGCTGTAATGTTCGATGACGAAGCAGCTGCTGTATGCAACCAGAACTACCGTGTTACTTCAATTTATAACCCAAGAGGCGAATATACAAACTACTTCTACAAGTGGGATGCAATGTATATGAACGATACTCTTGAAAATGCAGTTGTATTCACAATTGCTGACAATACAGTAATTAGCGGTGAATAAGAATTGAATAAAACTGAATAGGCGGCGCATTAGTGTCGCCTTTTCTTTTAATAAAGAGGTGATATATAAATGGCTAAAATGAATGTTAGCTTTTATATTAATACAAGCCCTACTATTAAAGTAAGTAAGACTTTAGGTGAGGCTGTTAAAACCATTAGTGTTGATATACCAGAGAATGTTGACGTAGTTAATCCAGTTCTTATAATTGATGATAGTAATAATGAAGGTATTCTTTCATCAGAAGTTAATTACATGGAGTGCGGCGCGCCTTTGAGTCGTAAATATTTTATAACTGCAATGGACTATACAAATGCCAAGAGAGTTATAGTAGCAGGTCATGTTGATGTGCTATCAACTTACGGTAGTCTTCTTGAAACCACAACTCTTAATTATGTAAGAGGTTCAGGAGACCTAACTGAAATGGATGATGTATCTTATCCTATTAGTGACTATTTAATTCAGCAATACTTCCCAATGACAACTTGGACAGATATCTTTTCAGCAGGCGGCTCTGATAGATAGTTTTTACTTAGAACTGTTTGTGGTAATGCAGAAGAGCCTGTTTATGTTGATTTAAGTGCAGGTAATGTATTCTGGGATGGAACTTATTATACAAGAGATAGCGATTAGGCTACAATTTATAACTGCTACCAGTTTACTCCATTGGGACAGAAAACATTTGCTCCAAGCTATGTGCCACGACAGGATATTCAAGGTTTATCACAGGTTCTTGATGGTTATTATGTAAGAACGGATATAGGTGGAACCGCTTATGTTTATAAGTGGGATTCAAAGGAAAATATAATGACAAGAATGTAATGGAGGTGAACTAAATGCCTATTAATGAAAGTGTTTATGGCGCTAGAGAAAACTGGTATGTGCCAGGTAATAGAACAGAACTTGGACATCAATATAGTGGAGATGCTTATTACTACAATGATATTGCATCTGACGATAAACTTAAAATCAAAGTTGCTAACTTTAATACGCTAAGTAATCCTGTTACATCATTCTGCTCTCAGATGGATGGGGAGTATCCTAATGAAAGTTATTTAATAAGAAATAACTGGAAATCTACTCAAACAGACCCAATTGATAGGTCTATTGTTCAGTTCGGTATTGGACCACAAAGCGGTCTTGCCGATATTGAATGGTGGGGTGTTGAATGGGTGACTGGTCAAAGTGAACCAACAAGTTCAGTAGATCCTACAATGCTTAACCATGATAAGTATGATATTGTAAATATTGGACTTGGTTTAAATAACGAATATATTCCACCTATGAATTATTCTGCAGGAAATGCAGCTAATACAACAACAGGTGATATGTTAATAACTGGAGCACAATATATAAATAGACAGATTTGGGGAGACCAAAGATGTTATTTTAGCACTGATAGCGATAGTTTTTATAATTATCATATTGCATCCGCTTATGCTTTTACAAATTTTATTACACAAATTCCTATTAAAAACTTAAAAATTTACCCACGTATTACAGCATATAAAAGTGATACTCACTGGAAACAATTCAACAGTATTCAAGATTACTTAGCAGAAAAGAATGACTATCCTTTACTTGGTTGTATTGAAGCAATATTCCAATATCGTTCAGGTATAAATAATACAACTGAATATAGTAGTTCAGCTTCAATTACACCAATATTTACAGATAAAACTACGGTATTAAAAGGTTACCAAAATGGAACTGGAAACGACCAAGTAATTCGTGATGAAAATTTATGGTATTGCCGTAACTGGAGACGACATTTTGTTGTTGCAGGTAGATATGGATATGATAGATCAGGTTCATACGGTATGATGAATGATATTTATTGGGCTGCAACTTATGATTCAAGACCTTATACATATGCAATTTTTGATGCTGTTTATCAGACACCTGATTTCAAATTCACCCTCAATGCTAATAAATGCTTTACTTGTGATGTAAGCTCAATGACAGATGACCAGATTACTGAGGGAATTAGAAAACAGTTAGCTTCATTTGGTATGTTCTTTGTTGACGACATTGATGATATTAACCTTGCTCTTGATGATGAGAAAACTTTCTTAGGAATTCTTAAAAATGGTGTAGGTTATGGTGATTATTCTAACGGCGCTAAGAACAGGGAGCAGGACCAGTGGAACTGGGATAGTATGGAAGAAAACACCTATGACCCAGAAAACCCTCCTTCTCCAATAGAACCAGGTGATGACCCAGCCGCATCAGGAGACCCATTACTTCCAGTAGGACTTGAATGGACATTAGCGGGTGCAGGAACTGGTATCTGGGCATTAACTCCTTCAAATATAACTCAGATTTGGGATGATATATTTGGATAGGACATTAATGTAAAACAGTTTGGTGATAATCCAATGAATGCGATTTTGAGCTTAGAGTGGACACCATTTGTATGGGAAGGTGGCACACCAGGTCCAGTAATTCTTGGTTCAACAATTGTTAACCCTGCTCATACTTATCCTAAGATTGCAACAGTAAGCCATGCTGAGGTTCATGGTTATGGATAGATGAGGTTTGAATATAATAAGAACTTCTATAATAGCCGCAACATTCAGGCAAGATTGTTCCTTCCATTCTATGGATATTATGAACTTCCTGCGGCACAGCTTTTAAGCTCACAGCTCAGAGTTGATTTCTACTATAATATTCCTGATGAGTTAGGCACATATATTATCTCATATGATAAGGTAATCTATGACTTTGTAGAGTGCAACTGTAAAATTGAAATTCCTGTGACTGGTTCAAACGCTGCGGCAATAAAAGAGAATAAGAAACAATAGGCACTTTCAATTGCAACTCAGGTTGCTTCAATGGCGGCAACAGTAGCAACAACTGGATTAGGATTTGGACTTAGTGGAGCAGGTTCTACATTGGCTGCTGTTTATAGCGGAGCTGGCAATATTACTGATACGATAGCTTCAATCCCTTGGTTAGAAGGTGCTGAATTCACAAGCGTATTAGCAGGTGGTGCCGCAATAGGCGCAGGAGCAGGTAGCTTAGGTAAACAAGGCATTGGTGCTTATAACACAGTTAATAACGCTAAAATACAGAGAGCCGCTCTTCGCACAAACTTACCATATCACGGAAGTGCTTCACAGACAACCTTCCTTCATATGTCAATGACGCCTTACGTTCAGATTTTCAAAAATGCTATCATAAGTGGACTTACTACTTCAGAAGGTGGCACAATTAAAGAAGAACTTGGCGGAACTTCAAAAGCTGAATATATGTTGAAAGTTGGTCATGCTTGCGATACATTTGCAACAATTGATAAAATGCCAGCAGACTCATTACTCCAAACAACAGGTATGGCGAATATGAGCACAGAAGGAATGGAACTTGCAGAAGTGAATGAGCTTAATGCAATTTTACAATCAGGTTTCTATAAATAAGATAAAGAAAAAAGGCAGAGAAATTAATCTCTGCCTTTTCTTATTATTCAATTAAATCATAGAAATAAAAGAGTTGATGCAGCCCATGAGATATATAATCCTATAAATAAGAATGTCATTATCAGGAAGAAACAGAAGATAGAATCTACTATCTTGTTTACCTTTCTTTTCATCTTTTTGTTTGCTCTCTTTTTCATTTTAATTTCCTCTCTTTCATCTTTTCTATAATAATTATAGCATAATTTTTTTAAATTGTAAAGTCTTTCTCACTAATTAATTTATCATCTAAATAAATTTTAATTTTATGAGTAGTCTGGACTGCGGCAGTTCTTGAAGGGAATACAGTTCCTCTCTGGAAAGTTGAGATATTATCGTTACCAGTTCTCTCATCGCCAAACCAATGAGAGTTAACATAAGAATCATAACCTCTTGTGTCTAAATGACAATAAGTATCATTAATAATACCAATACCTTCAAATCCTACTCGTTCTGCCGCCTCAGCTATATCTGATGAAGTGTAGTAAGAACCATCTGGTTTCTTAACACAACAGTCAACGGCAATGTTGCAAGTATGAGCATCATTTCTGTATCCACCAACGCTTACGCTGTAATTGGGACATCTGTAGCCCGAACTTATAATGATAGCTGATGCTCCCATTAAATCATGAAGTTTCTCCAACATCTCAATTAGCTTTGGTGAGGGATTTTCTCCCCCACAACCACACTAACATCTGAATTCGCTCTTATCAAAGTGTTCGCTTAATTTCATTTCCTTTCATCTCCTTAGAATAATTTTAAATTATTAACTTCAATTAGCCAGTTTCTCACGATTTCGCCAGTTTCATTATCAGAGAAGCAAACCGACTTCTTTGCAAATAATTGAGCAATTAAACGATGAAGCTCTGTTGGCTGGTCTTTCAAGAATCTTACGTGGCAAATTGAAGTAGTAAACTCGTCAGTATAGAGAGGTGTTAAATCATCAATCTCTATGTCTTTTGTTTGTGGGTGAATGAAGATAAAGAGGTCAGTTCTATGAGCTTTATCAACAGGATTTATTATTTCACCACAAAGCATTGTTTCTCCAAAATGGATGTAGAACTTATATTTAATATCATCAGGGAATATTTTATAAGTTGGACGTGGGTAAAATTGAAGCTCCCAAGCACCAGTAGTAATCATTTCAAGCTGAGGATTGTCAAAAGCAAAGTATTTGCTTGCTACTTTTTCTGTTGCCTTAACAGGGTCACAATATTCTACTGCAACTGTTAAATCAGCATTACCATAGGTATAGACATAAACCTGACCTTGTGGCATAGTGTCTACGTCTTTCAATCCCATTTCTTTAAAGTAAGGACAATAACGGTTAACGGTGTTGGCGCACATATAAACTACTGCGTCTTCTCTATTACGAATTAAACTTGAAAGAAGGTTGCAGTAGAGAATGAATTCGTTGTTTAAATAGCCTTGACGCGTCATAAATTCGTCGAATAGGATGAGGTGAATTTCACCTCTGTCCTAACCTTTTGTATGTTCTGCTGTATTAATTGAAGCAGTTATGCAGAAAGCCTCTGGGTCTTTCTTATCAACTTTGCCCTCTTCATCAACATGAACAAGATGGAACTCTTTTGCTCTATAAGCAACACTATTATATTCGCCGCCAGAAAGCTGTTCAATAAGTTCATAGTGTGGCGCAAAAAGTGAAGCTAAGTGTTTAGGCTGAATATCTTCATCCCAACGTCTTATATAAGCACTTCTATAACCATTAGAGAAATAGTCCTCAACCATGTGCTTACAAACACTATAAGTCTTACCGTTTGAACGCTAACCAATTATCATTCTATAAACTGCATTGGTAGCATCAATAGGACCTATATCATAATATAGTTGGAGTTCTTTCTGGGCGTTCTCATCTTGAACGCCCTTTCTTTTTTTAAACGGATTTTTAAATTTCATTTTCTTCTTCCTCCCAAGGATTGAAATAATAAAGTGGAGTTCCATTCTTAATAATCTTCTTCTTCTTATCTTTATCAATCATATTACTATAACAAATACTAACGCTGCCATCTAAAACTTCTACTTCTTTAAACAACTTCTCACATTCAATTCTCATTGTAAACTTACTAAATGGAGATTTCTACTTTTTTAAGTAATCCTCTAAATTCTTAATTTGTGCTCCTGCGGCTTTAACCTCTAAATCTTTTCCAGTCTGTGTTAAATACCACTTATTACCAATTGACTTAAAGTAATCAACTGTGCCTTCATTCCCCCATCTTCCAATTTCTTTGTTGAAAATGAAGTTCTATCTGTGAAGAGAAACTTTTCTGAACTCTTCATCAATTGACTTATTATGTTCTTCGATAACCTTAATTCCATCTAAGCCTAAAAACTTAACAGAATCAGTATCACCATAAACAACATTATCAAGTCCAATTTTAAGTAAAACAGTAAGAAATTCTAAACGAGAGTAGGCTATTGTCCATAATCCTACATACATTGGAATACCACGTTTTACAAGTTTTTCCTATAACTTCTGGAACTGCGGCACGTCATCGTCATCTACAATTTCAAAGGAATTATCTTTTTCATTATAAATTGCTTTTGTATCATAGACAACTCTTTTAATAGGCTGACCAAAAGGAAGCTCTGCTCTGAACTTATAAATTTCTTTTGCAAAAGTTCCTTTTTTCTGTGCCGCCTTGTCCTCATACAAATCATTCAACATTCTTAAATATTCAATTGGAAGATAGTTGTCAGTTGTATAATATAGCATAAGAACATCTGCATCTTTCCAAGTAAATACTTGTTTAAACCATTCCATGTCAACATTAGTTAAGTTCAAATACCAAGTGCATTGTTCATGTTCATCTGGAAATCCGAAGTTTGCTAAATCAATAGGGAAATCAACTTTATATTGAAGTCTTGTGAACTTAAACTGTCCATGCCAGCAATATCTATGAGAACCAATTACATCAATTGCTTCATCAGCTGTTTGTGCTTGTGTGAAAGCCCTACATGGGAATTTTTTTCTTGCCATTAAACCAATGTGAGAACTATGGATATCATAACAATTTACATTGGGAACTTTTTTATTAAAATAATCATCATTAGTAAAATAAAAACCGCCCTTATATAACCAGCTCATATCATCTAATTCTTCTTTGCTTTGCGGCAATAGATCCTCAGCAAAACTTAACTATTTCTTGCTCTTTAGATATGCACAATAACGAACATCTTCCCACATATCACGAGCCAATGTAAACTTAAAATGTTTTTCAAAGCCCAACTTAGTCTTACAAGCACCCTTAAAATATGTTCTACACACATCTAAACGCTGTAAAAACTCATTAGGGTCTTCCACCTTTTTCCAGAAACTATTCCAGTCTCTTAACTCTATTCCATCGCCTATTTCAATGAAATAGAAATTCAATTCATTATTAGCAAAGAAAGCCTTATCTTTAAAATCAACAAAGTTTCTTGCTATTTCTACGAACCAGTTAAGGTTCCTTACAAATATAACTTGCTTCTTATCCACAAGTTGTTTAGCCACTTTGATAAATTCATTAAAACCTTCACCATTAAATTCTTTACCATTACAAACCATTTTCCATAAACCAATATCTTTCTCTCTATTCTTTATTTCCCAAATCAAAGCGGCAGCCTCATCATTATATGACCTTACTGCCATTTAACTCACCTCAAAAAGGAATAATTGGTCTATTAGCTGCTCTATCAGCTCTTCTTTGCATCTCGCGATTAAAGGTTCTTGTCCTCCATTCATCAGCCTGCTGAATTGCTCTTTCCATATCAGCCTGGCTTACGTTCTGTTCCATGAACTCAATTGCATCATAAACATCCATGAAACTTGTCTGTTTAATCCAACCTTTCTCAACATAGTCATAATACTGCTTGGCTAATGCGCCTTTTACAGTGGTAGTTTCGTAAGTCTCATTTTCTAATCTCTTACCATGCGCTGTTCTATCCTTTAAGAACTCTTCATGTCTACCAGCTAAGAATTTTCTTTTCTGTGCATTAGTTGTAATTGAATTCACGTTAATTGATTCAAAAAGACGAAACTGCTCAAACTAACGTTGTGATTGTCTCTAAGCCTAACGTTGAGTTCTTTTAGCTCTTTGCTCTTTTGACTTAGGTCTTGCCATTATTCACCACTCCTATTTATAATATAATATTTAAAGTTCTCATCTTCTCTTAAGAAAGTTATCCAATCTGCTAAAGAAGATAAGTCCTTTGTTTTACATACTGCTACAACGCCATCCTTGTTAGCTAAACTTGATAATCCTTCAAGCAACATTCTATCTTTAACTTTAATTGGCGCATTGAAGTTACTAATATTCCAGTCTTTCTTAACTTCATAGTAATACTAACGATTGTAGCCCCATCCAAGCCATGTTTCAAGTGATGGATACTTTTTTTCAAGTGAGAAATAATTATAAACTCTTTGTCTTGCTGTCATTACATATCCCTCCAATCTGGTTTTCCATCTTTGATTTGACTAATTGCTTGATTAATTACCCACATAAAACTGTCCATTTTAAGGTCCTCAATTACTACTGCTTCTTTACCATCAACAATTGTGGAAGCGGCATTACCTTTGAGCGCCCTTAACATTTCAATTGTTTCTTGTTTAATATCCATAAAATCTCCTCCCTCATTTGTCGGATGAAAAAACCGACAACTGAATTTAAAATTATAGCCCTGTCTCACCTCTTTATGGAAGGAGGCGAGGGGCCCATGGCTTGAAGCCCCTCTTTATGAGTTATTAATGAACAGAAATCATATTCGATTTCCCTTTCATATATTATGTAGGATTTAAAAGCCAATCCTCAAAAAAAATCACACCACTTTGAAGTCAAAGTTTTAACTTTTAGGGAAAGGCGATAAAAATAAAAAGGAGTGAAATTTCACCTCTGAAATTTCAATTTAGAAGATTACTACCTTTCCCTCATCTTCTATATATATATTATATCACATTTGGCGTGAAAAGTCAAGTTTTCAGGTCTTCTCCCATGTCTTCATTTCTTCTACAATTTCATGAACATAGGAATTACCGCCTAACTTTTCATACTTATCGTAGAGTTCCATTGTAGACTAATAAAGACCTTGGGGTATGGCGGCGGAACTTTTATAATGCTAATAGACACTTGTAATATCATGGCGTAACATTATGATATTATAATCTTTCCATTCTGAATGAAAATCTTCTAACTTCCTATCAACTCTATCAAGGTCTTTGCTTAACCCATTAAGCATTGGCATTACTTCACTTCTAAGTTCACTAATAGCCTGATTAACATTTGTCATTGAGCTTGAAAGCTTAATCAAGTTCTCTTCATGGTCAAGTTGGTCTTTCTTATTCTAATTACGACTGAATGCTGCCTTGATTATGTTAACCAAGGCAACTCCAACAGCCCCTATAATGCCACCGATTATAACTGGGTCCATTCATACCACCTCCCAGTGATAACCACCAGCTGTTTTAAGCTTGCCATTACAAACTTTGCTGATATTCTAGTGGGGAACATTAGTTTGTCTTTCAGCTTCCATCATAGAAGAATAAATAGTATTTGTTTCAACACATTTAATTTTCTTACTTAAAGATTTCTTTATATTATTTTCATTGCTCATCCATTGAAGATTATTTACACAATTATTTTTTGTGTTTCCATCTATATGGTCAACTGTTTCAAGATTATCTGGATTTGGTATATAAGCATTCGCTACAAGTCTGTGAATAAGAAAATTCTTGCCCTATAACTAAACTGCTAAATAACCTTTATTACGGATACCAGGCTTTAAAAATTTTTTACTTTTATATGACCATACACGGCCACAAGATGTGACCGCATATAATCCTTCATAACCCTTAATATCTTTCATAGTAGTCACCCTTTTGCATAAACACTAAGGAATACCTCAGTATTAATAACATCTTCACAATATTTATGAACAAGGTCTTGGAAAGCCTGTGCGATTTCAAGTTCTCTTTCAAGAGCTTCCTGTGGACTTGAAGCATCATTACCTTCAACTTTTCTGTCTTTAAAGTAAGCACTGTTAGGAATTTCATTCTTATTACTTGTCTTATACTCATTAGTGCTGTATGAAGCAAGTCTACCAGTTGCGGCGTCATCATAAGTTGTTGTATAGTTTTTAGTAGTAGGAATTTTTGTTCCATCAGTTTCACTTTCACTTTTATAGTCTTTATGACTATTATTTGATGCTATCCATGAGTTAATCTCAGGGAAAGTCTGTCCTTCCGGCACGTTAATGCCAGCATAAGGAGCATTACCACCAATTTCCTTTTCCTTTGAGAAGTAATCTGCAAGAGGATTATACTTAATTGCCATTGCTTCAAGAATACGTTTCCAAGAAGGAGTTGTAAATCTTACTAAACGCTCAATTCTGCCACAGAAACTATTCAAACAATTAGCCCATCTTACGTCATTATCTTCTCTATAAGCCATTGCGCTATCATATAGCGGCATTGTTATAAGTCTCCAATTATACTCATCCATGTAAAGGTCAAGTATATCACTCTGATTACATATAACTGGATAAGAATAAGTCTTACCATCCATTGGGCTTACGAAAGTTCCAAGTGTGCCGTCAAACAAACTTGCAATAGCTTTCATTGCATTTTCAAAACGTGTTAAGTAAGAACTGTCTCCTGCGTTAGCCTTATCAACTGCCCAGTTGTAAAGCTCAGCACAAGTAATATAAATTGGGCGATTACGACCTCTACGTGAATAGAAACCTTGGTTAGCCCATATTGGTGTTGTTCCCATTATTCATCGCCCTCCTTTTCTTCCTTAGTTTCTTCGCTTTTGACTACAACTGCTTCCTCAGTTGCTTCTTCCTCTTCATCTTTGACCTCAGTTTCAGTTGAGATAGTGTCTTCACCCTCTGATTCAGGCTCATTGTCTGGTTCAACTTCATCTTCCTTGATTTCCTCATTGAACCTAACACTAATAGAAGTTCCAAAAAGCTCATTAATCTTCTCAACGGCGGCTTTTAAATTCTTCTCCATGTTATAAACACTAACATCAAGTGAACCTGTCATTAGCTCTGTTTCAGCAGTATTAACGCGCTCTCTCTTCATATTCCACTGAGAAGGAATACCAATTTCATTGTAGAATGAAGCAAGTATATACTGATGTGCTTCAATAAGGTTAAGAAGTGTATTGGACTATCCTGTCTGTGCTGTTGGAACCGCATTAACCTTGTTCAGAATATCCTGTGAAACAACTCTATAAGGATGACCCTCATAAATATCACGGACAACTTCCTCAACGGTTCTTGCCATGGCATCATTATCGGCTACCCAAATCTGACTAACCCTACCATTAATCTGGCTAACATTAAGAGAACTAATGTTATCTGCAAGCAAACCTGCTGTCTGATAAATCAAACGGTAAAGTCCACCCTGTTCAGAATCGTTGAAATAATCTGCGTCGGTAAGCGGCATTATTACACCATCGAGTTTGTCAATTGAATTTGACCCATCCTTATTAAGAACTGTTAAGGTCTTACTGCCAATAACGGGATTTGCCACGATAAATTGTGTTGGTCGGTAGTAAACATTAGGTTCTCCACCCCAGTTTCCGTTAAGCGCATAAATTCTTCCGTTGTGGTCAAACCAACAAACCCTACCAGCTAACATTAAGTTAACCATCAAGAATCTCTCATCTACTGTCTCTGGTAAGTTCTCCCATTTGAACAGATTACAAACCTTATTAACCAAAAGGTCAAAGTAGAGGTCAAAGTTGTCCTGAACATTACTTACACCCTTATACTCGCCTCTGTAAATGAAACCCATTGTATCACCTCACGATTTAAAGTAAAATGTTAGTGAGCACTTCTGGATTCGAACCATGAATCTCAACACTTGCCGTCTTCACGGGACTCGAACCCGCAATTCAATGCGTTCTAACTGACCATTGCGGTTTTCCTATTAACCTATCAAACGTCATCGGTTGCGCTTTTGCCATTAAGCTAAGTGCCCATATGGTCGGCAAGGTAGGACTCGAACCTACAATGCACATAGGCAACGGTTTTACGGACCGCTCGCTTCACCAATTTGCATACTTGCCGCCCCTTTATTATCTTTAAGGGCCTTCT
>Ga0326514_10002064_pt1 | contig 12866 bp, 9 predicted proteins | sample 3_2548_0518_D_FD_203653 | JGI IMG/M metagenome (GOLD analysis project Ga0326514, IMG submission 203653) | Bovine rumen microbial communities from UC Davis, California, United States - 3_2548_0518 | ecosystem: Host-associated > Mammals > Digestive system > Stomach > Rumen | place: USA: California...
CCATCCACACTGCCGTCAGTTGCTTGCAATGTTACATGGACTTTCGAATGATCTGCCGGTTCGATTTCTTTGCCCTGCTCATTGTAGAAGGAAATATTGACCGCAGCAGCATCCACAACCTTCCGCAATGTGATCGCCTGAGCAGCCTCAATGACTACCTCCTTGGACGCAGCAGTGACCACCATAGTTGTTCCATCCGGGAAAACGCCCTCCTCTGCCGATACAGAGACCGTAACACCGTTTCCAGCGGTATTTCTCGCTGAAAATGCAGGCATGGAGCCCGCTTCCGGTTTTTCAGCTTCTGAAGTTGCATTTGGCTGATCGCTTTCTTCAATGTACTCAGACTCTTCTACATCCTGCTTTGATACCGGCTGCTCTATAAGCGCTTCCGGATCCGCCAAAGCTTCCGTCCCGTCGTCAACCGACCCCACCGTTGTTTTTTCTTCCGCTGTTTCCGGCTGTACTGCTGTCTCAGGCTGCCCAAGATCCTCTGCTACGGCAACATCTTCTGAAAAAACAGCAGCTTCCGAGTCTGCGGAGTTTTCAAGAGAATCATTGCTTTCCTCCATGATATTCTGAGAACTCTCTGCGATCGTGGGCTCCGTTTCTGCCGCAAGATCTTCGGCCGCCACTGTCGCCACGAAGTTTCCAGCAATCATAATCAACGCCAGCAGAAACGCCAGACCGCGCATAATCCGCATTTTATTCATATGAGCAACCCCCTCAAATGCTTCATTTTTATAATGGATAACCATATAGTTTTATTTAGAATATCAGCCCCACACCAATGAGAACCTAACAAAACAGGCTTCAAAGCGGGTTTAACTGGATAACTATAATTTCATTATACCACTGTTTATTTTTATTGCAAGTTTTTTCTGATTTAAAGTTACTTTTGACTATTTTGCATGCATCCGGCTGCTTTGTTTATCTATTAAACTGTTTTAAGGCAATACCGCACAAAACACAGCACGCCTCAATGAAATGTGGTAAAATAAAACTATATGGTTATCCAGTTAACTCCGCTTCAAAGTCCTGTCAATTGAACTGCAGTTTAGGCAGAATTGCAGTATGACAGAACGAAAGAGGCGGGAACATGTCAAAACACAATCCGAAGAGGATCAGCATCCAGGATTTCACCCGGAAATACGCCACCGAAGGTTGACTGCCATACCTATCCGGCAAAGACCCACAGGCCGGAGGGCTTTATCTGCCCTAAGTGTGGTAGTCAAAGGCACTTTCGGCTCTCCAGCGGTCTGTACCAGTGTGATGAGTGCCATCATCAGACCTCTGTCACTGCTGGTATCTTCATGCATCGTAGTCATCTGCCCCTGAAAACGTGGTTCCTTGCCCTGTATTTTGTCACACCGGACAAACGGGGAATTTCTGCCACCCAATTAGCCTCATCGATCGGTGTCAACTACAAGACCGCATGGCTGATGCTCAAGCGTATTCGTGCAGCAATGGGCAACCAAGATACTGGACATATGCTCGGCGGCATTGTCGAGTTTGATGACTGCTACATTGGCGGTCCCACCGTAGGCAAAAAGCGCGGCAGAGGCACAGAGAAAGCCAAGGTGTTTGTGGCACTTTCATTGAAAGATAGACGCCCGGAATATCTGAAAATGGGTGTTACTGAGAATATTTGAAAGGAATCAGTTAAGGCGTTTGCAGCAAAATCATCCAGCCCGGATCAGTATTATCCGGGAAGAGTACATTGTATAAATGCCCTAAGTAAAGTCCACTTTACAACGACAAAAAGGTAAAACTGGGTTCTATCTACCGGATAAATAATAATGTTTTCCATCCCGCGGCAGATTCCCGGGTGAACAGTCTCTCTTCATGAGACGAGACTATGAAAGGGAGTCTCCAAATCGGAGCCTCCCTTATCCATCAGTTCATCTTCTCTGCATCTGCCAAGGAAATGTCTCTTCTAATGCCCTTTTCCTTCATTGATTTTCGCTTCCAACATTTCTTACTCATTCGGCGTTATAGTAAAGTCATTGTACTTTCCAATTACTGTTAGTGAAATTGTTCCGGAAGTAGTGGGGAAAAATGTCATGCTATAATGAATTCCATCTTTATCAGTTTCGCTTCCATCCTGTATGGTCTGGAAAATCTCATAGGAATCAGATGCTCCATCCATATTTGGGTCAAGTGCATAAATCATACCCAATATTTCAAACATGGAAACATTCTGATCCATTGACTCAATGTCGTCACAATGCAAATTAATACATCCTACCGGATCATTATTTGACATATTGGGATTTGCCATTATCGTAAGGACATTATCAGGAGTGAAACCATCAGCAAGGCTTAATCCTTCTGGTGTAACATGACTAATAGTAGCACCAGCGCTTGAAGAATTAACTGAATCTGCAAATTCATTGTAACGGTCGACTAAATCTGAAAGCGGGATTCCGATCTTATCAGTTGAATCTGGCTCATCAGTTGAAGGAATGCTATCGGTACTTTCACTGCTTTCAGATTTTTCGTCACTAGCATCATAATCCAACAACTCCATCGGAATATTCAAAAATTTAGGTGCCCAGCTTTCATTCTGAATTTCCAGATCCATACCAGAGGGGTCTGTACCTCTCAAATTTGAAATCACAGCATTTTGTTCATCAACTGATACATCAGCTTCAGAAACGCTAACATAATTACCATAACTATTCTGTAATTTCATCCCTGATACATGCCAGGAGTCTTCATTCTTAGACCATTCTCCTGCATCAGTTGTTTTCAGGATAAAATCGCTCCCACTTTCATAAGAATGGAATTTTGATGGATCATAGTCATTTCCATCTTCTGTAAAAACATCCTCCGCGAAGTAATTAGATAGGGAGACAATTATAGCCCGCTTTGCTTCCTCCTCGGAAAATTCTGAGGTTGCGGTACTGAAAGACAATGTACCGGCTATTCCCAGTTTGTTAATAAGCTCTCCATCAATATCTGATTCTCCAGCCAGGCCATTATCTGCACGAAAGCTTTCAATTGCGTTCTTCGTTTTCTCTCCTGCAACCCCATCAGCTGTACCGCAGTCGTAGCCAGCGGCGTTTAACGCCTCTTGTACTGCTTTTATTGTATCCGGAGATGAAAAATCTATATTCAAGTCTGTCTCTGGTGTCTGCGTTTCCGGGGCCTGTGTCTCTGGAGCCTGTGTCTCCGGGGCCTGTGTCTCCGGGGCCTGTGTCTCTGGAGCCTGCGTCTCTGGAGCCTGCGTCTCTGGAGCCTGCGTCTCTGGAGCCTGTGTCTCTGGAGCCTGCGTCTCTGGAACTTGCGTTTCCGGGGCCTGTGTCTCTGGAACTTGCGTTTCCGGGGCCTGTGTCTCTGGAGCCTGTATCTCTGGAGCCTGTGTCTCCTCCAGTACTACAGAATTTTCTTCAGATTGTTTGCTGAGATTGTCATAAGAATCAACAGTGAGGGTAATCTTCTGATCTGCAGCCCGCATCGTTCCAGCATCTACACTTTGAGCTAGAACTTTCCAGTTGTCTTCATCCCAAACGACATCATCCGATGCGGTCTCATACTCTACTGATGAAAAATCTTCCTTCTTAAAAGCGTCCAATGCCTCAGAAAGTGACATTCCGATAGTATTCGGTACCTTCTTCTCTCCGTAGCATAATAGAATAAGATCGGCTTTCTTTTCTCCTGTCCCATCTGGTTCGATAGAATCCACCTTCCAGGTTTTCTGCTCATCATCAGTCATATCTGAAACTCGTGTATTCATTTCTTCAGACATAACACCGTTGATAAACGTTACCTCAAATCCAAAATCTTCTGCTGCGGATAAAGCATCTGGGATATCTTTACCAAGCATTGCTTCATCCAAACGTTCCTGTGTCTTTACACAGGTAAGCACTATTTCAGCATTCTGATCCTGTTTACTTCCCGGATCAACATTTTGGTCAACAATCAACCAGTTATCCTCATCCCAGATTGAGTCATCTTCGGCTTCGCTTTTTACATTCTTGAATCCTTCTTCTTTTAAAGCTTTTGTTGCAGAAGACAAAATCTGTCCTCTATAATCCGCCACTTCAAGTTGTGATGCATCTATATTGTCAATCGTATCTACTTCGGAAATGTCTACTTCATCCGTATCTGCAAGCAAAGTGCACTTGAAGGTCATATCACCATCAAGTTTAAAATCATATACTCCCTTTACACTGTCATCTTCTGCATCGACGAAAGAAAGAATATGTTTCCCTTCGTCTACATCTTCTAATAATTTTGAATAATCTACTCCATTGGGTATCGTATCAACCTTATTGTCATCAAGATATATATCAACATCGTATTTATTGAAGAAGAAATTCTCAATAAAGTGGACATCCAAATATAACTTCCCTCCAGCTGCATATGCGTTGCAATCAAAAGCAATCATACTGGCCAAAATGATGCCAACGCCAATCGCTTGTTTCCTCATCTTCTTCATACTGCTTGCCCCCATAAATAAAGTAAAAGCTAAAAACAGTGTAACCTATTGATTGAATCCCAGTAGACTTACTCCCCGCCAATCACTCCACGGATGGCATCCTCGGTACTCATCTTCTGCACTATGGGCAATTCAGTATCGTACCGCAGCCCTACATTTCTCGAATATATCCAACTCGACCGGAGATTGTCCGTCTTCTGATTGCATCCTTGTAGTCTCCTTCAACCGCCATGAATTTCCTTTGCTCACCAGTCCGACCATACTGGTGTGACTGTCTTGGCATATTTGAACAACTACAATTAACATTATAGCAGTAATCTTGTTATTTCAAATACCTATTTATGGAGTCATATGTTATTAACAAGAAATGTGCGTCAAATAGATAGCAAACTAGAAGAAAAAAAGCACGGAGGCTGATGTTTGGCAGGCTTCGTGCTTCTGGTGGGGCGAAAATGATATTAACTGTCAGAGCTCATCGCTTTCGACATGGCGGCGAGGATCGCCATCATCTGAGGATTGGAAAGTACGCGGGCGATTGCGGCAGCATCCGTTCCTGAACCACTTGATTCTGCCGGAGTTGTCGGTATTGCTGTCGGTGCCGCCTCGGCTGTAGTTGTATCTGAGGTCCTGGGTACTGCTGAAGTTGCGGATCCCGCTTGGACTGCAGCTGCCGTTGGTGCCAAAGGTGCAGTCGGGATTTGAGTCCTTTGTTGAGCCGCCGGATCCGCTTTCTGCTGCGTGGCCATCTTCTGCTCTGCTTCCATCTTTGCGTCGAATGTTTCCTCTTCGATCTCCGGATCCAGATCCTTCTTCTGATAAAAGGCTTCCTCCAGGCGCTTGGCGTTGCGTTTCCGGTCCTCGTCCATGATGTGCGAGTAGAGATCCAGGACCATCTTCGCCTGGGCATGGCCGGAGTCTCCCTGGACCGCCTTGATGTTGCCGCCGCTGAGCTTCAGCTTGTAGGTGATGCTGGCATGGCGGAAGCTGTGAAATGTCACAGGCGGCAGGTCGTACTGCCGGATCAATTTCGCAAGCCCGTTTGCGAGCTGTCTTCTCTCCATGGGATCGCCGAAGTCCTGGCAGAGCACCAGACCATAGTCATGATAGTCGCCGGCAAACATTTCCTTGATCTCGTTCTGCCTCTTCCTCTGAGACTTCAGCATCTCGACAACCGTCGGAGGGATATAGACGCTGCGGATACTGCTCTCCGTCTTCGGAGCCTTCAGGACCACTTCGGTCGAGGCGTCTTCTGCCTTGGGGAATCTGGGAGGAAAGACCTTGATGATGTCCTTTCCTTCCAGTGCCTTCACGGCACCTACAGATACCCGCAGGAGTTCCTTTTCGATCCGGATGCAGGCTCTGTTTTCCGCTACGGCTTCATCGCTGATGTCCACGCAGTCCCAGGTCAGTCCGAGAGCTTCCCCGATGCGGAGTGACGCAGCGAAGGAAAGATTGATCGCCAGTTTCAGCCTCTCGTCCTTGCAGACCTGATTAGCGTACATCATCGTTTCCGGAGACCAGACTTCCCTCTCCTTGGACTTGTACCTGGGCAGATCGACCCCCTCGGCAGGATTGCGGTCCATGAGCTGCCATTTCACAGCCTGATGGAAGACGCTCTTCAGAAGCTTATGGATGTCCCGCACGACCGTCGGCGCGACCTTCTTCTCTTCGCCGCCTTCCTCCTCATTCCAGTTCCGGGTCTGGAGCTGCTTATAGAAATATTCCAGGAAACGAACATTGATCTGTTCCAGCTTCGCGTTGCCCATGAGCGGGATGATGTATTTCCGGATCAGGTGCCTGTTGCGCTCATAGGTGGTAGCGCCCCAGTGCTCTTTTCCGTACATGTTGATGTACTCCGTCACGAGATCGCCGACCGTCATGACGCTCGGCGGAGCCAGAAGACCGTTGGCCTTCTTGAATTCGATCTCGGAAGCCTTCTTCTTCGCCTCGGCGTAGGTATCGCAGGTGATCCATTTCTGCTTCCACTTGCCCGTCCGCGAGTCCTTCATCGTGAGGACAACGGCAAACTTGTCATTTCTTTTCCGGATGGATGCCATTCTTCACAACCTCCCTGCGCCTTTCTCAGTGCCATACATCAGCGGCATATGTCGTCATCCTGCGTTTCAGGGTCTGTCCTTCTGCCAGCTGATATTCTGTCTGTGAGTCAAGGAAATACTGAAAGCTCTTTACTGTGACCCGCCTTCTGCTTCCGTGGATGATGATTTCGAACATGTCCTTATACTCTGACTCAAGCAGGAGCCGGGTGGCTTTCTTCTGGTCGATTCCAAGCAGCTGAGAGACCTTCCGCGGGCTGAGGGAATCCGCGATGCCCGGAAATGTTCCAGGCTCTCTTTCGATGATCCGGTAGCGGGACTGTCCCCTGTACCAGCTGTCGAATTCTTCCCTCGGGATCCGCGTTGCGCCTTCCACCTGCTTCGTCGTGAACTGCTCCTTTCGGATCAGGTCCCAGGCAGTCGTGACCCCGATCCCGAACGTTTCTGCGATATCGAATACGGACAGATAGCTCTCCTTCAGGCGCTTGCCTGGAGCCTCGCCGGTCACCTTGTGGTAGTGGGTCTGCATGGAATACCACCGCTCAAAGTCTTCGATGTCAACGCAGAGCTTTCCCATGAATTCAGTGGTACGGAAATAGTTCTTATGGACCAGCCAGTAACTCTCGACCTTCTTCAGGCCCAGAAGATTGCCCATCGTCCGGACGGACATGCCCTTCGGCGTAATTGTCACCTGCGTTTTCTTCGCAGATGCGGCCTTTGTCTGCCCTTTCCACGAGGATCTGGCTTTCGCCTGCTCTTTCTGCTTTGACGCGGTTTTCATCTGCCCGTTCTGGTTCATCCTGGCTGCTCCTTTCCTTGCGTATTCCGATGATGCGGACCCGAAATGTGATTTTATTGGCCCTATCTACTGGCATGCAGATACGCTGCGGGATAAGGTCCCCTGCAGCATATTTTGACCGAGATCCCTTGTTTTATCAAACCGCCTCATGTGGTCACGATTCTATGAAAAACAGGCCATGGAGCTCGTTTCCAGACCGGAAATAAGCCCCGAAAGCTGCCCTGAAGCCTGCATGGATGCGGTTTCATTCCCTCGCCACTTTAGGAGCGAGGACACGTGTCCCCAAAGGCCCTGAAATTTCATAAACATTTTGGCTTTTTTGCAGGCTGGTCGGAAGATTTCTCCCAGGCATCCATGAACTCTTTCATCAGCTCATCCGCAGTCATCTGGCTGAGGTCCTTCTTCTGCTGAGCCTGCTGTTGGGCCTGTTGCTGAGTCTGCTGTTGATTCCGCTGCAGGTCCTGTGGCTGGTTCTGGTGCTGACTCTGTTGCCAGTCCTGTTGCCGATCCTGCGACTTTTCCTGTGCAGTTTTCTGCTCCGTCACCGGCTGGTCCCGGCCAGGGTCAATGCCGTCCAGATACCGGTCATCCGCGAGCGGATCTTCGACTTCCGTCTCGAAAACTTCCTGCGCTCCATCCTCCGGCTTGCCCTCCAGCCAGTCATCAAATCCCTTCTTCGGGATCCGGTACAGGCCGCCGATCTTGATCGACCGGAAGTAGTTCTTCTTCAGAAGGCAGTAGACCGCGTTCTTGCTGGTTCCAAGCATCTCCGTGAGATCATCCACGGTATAGACTTTCAGATTTTCCGACATATCATTTTCCTTTCCGGCATTCATCCGTCATCATCAGGTGAAGTCTTCCGAATGCCTCATTTTCCCTGTTCAAATGGAACAGCGCTGATATCTTTTACTTCCCGGAATCCGTTCTCCGTTTCCTCTCCGAGTATCCCGTCTTCATCAAAGATCTCATCCGGATTCTTAAGCCGGAGGTTCATGTACATCACGCCTTCCGCCTTCCGCTGGGTGAAGAGTCCCTTGTCCCGCATGTAGCGGAAGAAGACGGATTTCCCGTGCGCCTTGCGGTCGTTCTCATTGCAGTAGCTGCAGTAAGCCTCGTAGATGTCATGACGCTTCGTGAAGGCACCATCCTCCCGAACGGTCATTTCATCCAGAAAGGCCTTGACGCTGTCCGTGCTTCGGTGCAGCTCCTCGATCGCCTCCCTGCTTCCGCTGCTCTCCGGAAATGCTCCTCTGCCGTACAGGGTCTTCAGCGCGAACATGGCCCTGTAGATGCAGAACTCCGAGTCCGCAAACAGCTTCTGCTTCAGGTCCCGGTCCTTCTCCTCCTCCGATACGATATGGTCCATGTTGAGGACGATCATCCTCCGGTAATAGGCATTCGTCTTGTCGTCAAGATTGGCCGGCATCTCATTTGCGGAAAAGATCAGCTTGGCATAGCTGAAGAACTTGGCCGGGTCCTTTCCCTTCTTCTCGTACAGCAGCATGTCCTCGCCCACCGCCTTCTTCAGCACGTCCACGTTCAGCATGGCGGAGGACGGGATGTCCGCGCAGGCATTGAGCAGCATCCCGAACAGCTCCGTCGCGTAGAAGCGCTTGTTCAGGTCCTGGATCGTGATGCTGGTGCAGTTCTCAGGGCCGACCAGATGCTCCATCAGCGAGATGAGCACGGACTTGCCGGTCCCGCCCGGCCCCCGGATCATGATGAACTTCTGAAAGCAGGTGTCCGCGGTCATGGAATAGCCGAGGAATTCCCAGAAGGCTTCCTGGTCCACCTCGTCCGCAAGGGAGACGTCCAGGAAATGGCACACCGCGTTTCCGCTTCCCGGCGGTGGAACTTTCTCCGGATCAAATTCATAAGGGATCTGGTTGACGGTCAGGTATTTCGGATCATGCGGGACCATCTTCCAGGTGCGGAAGTCAAAGTAGCCGTTCCTGAAGTTCACCCAGTGCCGGGGCTGCAGGTTGATTCCGGTCAGGGTCTGCTGCAGGGAAGGCTGGTCTATCAGGAGGTCATAGACCCTGCGGATTGCCGGCGATTTCTGAAGTTCCCGGTAGACCAGCTGGCAGATCAGGGCCCTGGTTCGGCTGCCGGACGGGTCCTGCCGGTAGACGCCTGACTGGTACAGGTAAGGCGTCCCGCTGACCACGAACATGGGATGGCGGCTGATCAGGAAATCCACGATCTCCCGGTCCTTGATCCCGGTCGGGGCTCCCCGGTCATTGAAGGTATGAAACCGCGCGATGTCGTGGGAATCCTCCGGGTCCGGCGGGCCTTCCACCCTGAGGAAGAAATCCTGCAGGACCTGCTTCAGGTCATCCAGCCGGTCCACGCGGGACAGGTAGTCCTTCCCCTTGAACAGCTTCCACTCCACCAGACAGGTCAGCGAAGCCGACTCCAGATAAACTTTGATCTTGTCGCTGTTCCATTTCTTGCACGCCAGCACATAAACGTACTGGATCCGGTCGGTCCCGATGCCGTGAAGGAGTTTCTCGTCGAGGGTATGCATGTACTGAATGAAGCTGTCCGCCGTGAAATATTCATCTTGCTGGTCATCCAGGATGGCCTGGGCGCTGAAGCCGCAGTAGGCGATGTTGACCGCCAGGTCCGGACTGTCGACGAAGAAAATGTATTTCTCCTGAGGTGTTTTAGGCGGCTCCTGCATCAGCCGTTCAAAGAATCGGATGTTCATAGCGTTTTCTCTTTTCTGCGGGACCTGGGCCCGGGCTTCTTCTCTGTTCCGATTTCATTCTCCGAATCAGCTTCCTTCTCCGGATCCGTTGCCTTCCCCGGAATGATTTGCTCCTCCGGCTGTGATGTATGCTCCGGAACGATCTCTTTCTTCTGCTGATGTGCGTGTTCCGGAACGGCGTCCGGCACCCGTGTCAGCTCATACTTGCTGGTGTAGTTGGACACGATCCGCCCGCAGATCTTCTCCGCATCGCTGCAGGCATGAAAGAACTCATTGTAGTCGTCCTTCAGAGCCCCGATCCATGACTTCAGGTAGTCGGAATGGTCCTCGTAGTTCTCCTCTGTCAGCCTGATCCCCAGATCCGCTTCCGTAAACAGAGCGCCGATCTCAGCCCTCAGTTCCTCCCTTGCGTAAGCCGGGGAACCGAAGGCCCCGCCCATTGGCCGGTTCAGCCGAGTCGGATGACCGGTACTGTGAGCCATCTCGTGGATCAGTGTTTTGGCGAAGCTGACCTCGTCCTTGAAGCTGCTTCGGATCGGCAGAATGATCTCGTCCGCGGATGGGGAATAGAAGGCTCTTTCCTGCGCCAGCTCCCGGATGGGGCACTCGCTCGTGTCAATCACGTGATCGATGACCGTCTCCAGCTCCGTCTTTGTGTAAGGCGGAGGAGGCGAAAAGGAAGGGAAATCCTCCACCTGCTGGGCGTTGAACACCCAGAAATAAGAGACTTTTGGATGCGTGAGGATCACCTTCCTCGTCGTCTCGTTGCCATCCTCATCCTTCACCTTTTCTTCCTTGTCGAAGATCCATTTCTCGCAGAGGATCCCGTGCTCGCCCTTTTTGATGTGGTAACCTTTCAGCATGTACTGGCGGGCAGTCGCCCAGCAGGGATCGACGTAGCCATGTTCCAGCACGGCAAGCATCAGCCTCATCCGGTTGCCGCCCTTGTAGCTGACATTGGAAAGCGGATTGTGGGGCCGGAGCGCCTCCCTGTTCCACTCCGGCCTCTGCAGGAAATATCCACTCTCCATCATGGAGATGATCTTGTCCACAAGAGCCTTCCGGTCCTCTTTTACAATCTCCAGTGCTCCTGCCATCTTGTCTCTCCTTCATAAAAAATGGGATCGCAGAGCTTTTCACCCTGCGGTCCCTGACCTGTGACTATTTCTATACCTGTTACTAAGCTACATCCCCGCCGGACGAGTCATCCTCACCGGCAGTGCCATCTTCCCTCATCTTCTTCATGACTGTCGAGTAATATCTCATCATGGCTTCCGGATCTCCCTTGTAGCTGCAGAGCGCAAGAAGCGCCGAATCCGTGAATCCGCTGCTTGCAGCATCCTGAAGGATGTAGGACTCCATCGTGGAGAAATTTTCTTTCTTCAACTGCTGTAGGAACAGTTCCCTGGCGGATGGTTCCGGTGGCTTTGGCTTCTTTTCCTGCCTGGATGATCTGTCCTTCCCCGTTTTGCTGCCTCCGGTCTTGCTGTCTCCGGTCTTGCCACTTCCGGCATCTGCAGCCTCCTTCTCCTTTTGCCTTTCCTGTGCCTGTTTTTCCGCCTCTTTCTCGGAGATCAGTGCGTGATGACGCGAAAGCCAGTAAGACATCTCCTCCGCTGTCATTTCTCCATTTTCCTCCGCGTCCTTCCCCAGTGAATCGATATCAAGGTTCATCAGGACTTCCGGGTCCAGATGAAGGATATAGACAGGCTCTCCGTTCGCGGCTTTCTTCCTGAAATACTGGAGATCCTTCTCCGTCAGGTATTCGATCTCATGCATTGCTGTGCTCCTCCTCTGTTTTATGCGTCTTCTGTCCCTGCGGGACCTGCCTGCCGTACGGCGGGCCTGATGCGGGCTTTCTGGTATAGCTCCGGTTCCCCTTGCGGAAGAAGACTTCACATTCCGCCTCCGTCATCTCGACCAGGCTGCCGTCATCCAGGTACCCGATCAGCGGATACTTGCGCATGATGCCTCCGCCGGCGTTGACGGTGACCGGGTGGACCAGGTCAAATGCCGGAAGGACATCGCTTTCCTGTATGCTCCCGTCATCGTTCTGGCTCTTCCTGCGGTATGCCCCGAGCTTCTCCGTTCCCGCAAGGATGCCCGGCTGCTGCGGGCATCTGGCCAGACTTTCAAAGCAGGAGGATTCCGCGAAGACTCCGTGGTAGTTTTCAATCTGGTAGTGATAGGAGTCCGTCTTTCCTCCGGTACCCTGTCCTTCCAGATAGAAATGGAAGCTGCCCTGGTCTTCCAGCTGTTCCCAGTCTTTATGGCCTTTGTACTCTCCGAGAGCGTTCATGACCCTGAAGCCCTCACAGTGGAGGGTGTCATATTTGTCGTCGATGATCGGATTGCAGCCCCTGATGAAGACCAGACACTTCCTCTTGTCCATCCTCCGGACTTCATCCGGGGTCATAAGTTCCCTGCCCAGAACGTCATAGTTGTGGCTGCTGGATCCGTTCTTCCCGAGCGACTCCCCTTCGGACTGTTTGTTGATGGTGAACTTGCCCAGCATCTCCGTCATGTACTTGTGCGTCTCAGCCTCATTTCCGCCAAGGTAGATCATGGTATCATGAGGTAAGCTTCCTCCCGCTTCAAAAAATCGGGCATCCACTCCCTCCCAAACCGTACGTACACCTCTCGATGTATACGGCTTTCCACTTAACATTTGTGGTCTTTAGCATTCAGAATGAATCAACTTATGGCAGTCTGGGCAGACTACGAGCGTTTTCCTTCTCATTTCTCTCATCTTCTGAACCCATGGTTCGCTACCCTTAAGCCCCTTTAACTTCTTCACTTGATGAATCTCCAAGTTCCGGCAATCTTTACCGCATAGTTCGCATACATTGAGTTGAACCCTCT
>Ga0326514_10002067_pt1 | contig 12858 bp, 10 predicted proteins | sample 3_2548_0518_D_FD_203653 | JGI IMG/M metagenome (GOLD analysis project Ga0326514, IMG submission 203653) | Bovine rumen microbial communities from UC Davis, California, United States - 3_2548_0518 | ecosystem: Host-associated > Mammals > Digestive system > Stomach > Rumen | place: USA...
AGTATTTATTTAAAGGAGTGTGCAATAATGACAGAGTTTAAAGAACACATGATGTACAAATGCATCGCATCTGGTCCATTAATGGTTCGTAAAAATCCAGATGATAAAGCACAGGCTATTTCGGTTATTCGGCCAAATGCCGAAGTAGAATGTCTTGGTATGTATGATGGTATTATTTATAAAATTCCGGTAGAAAACTCTAAGAGAGTTGATAATGTATGGATGAAAACCTCTAAGGGTTATGTGCGTGTAGTTTCTCTTAATGGTACAAGAGAAAACTTTGAATTAGCTAAATTGAAAAAACAAATGACTATTTGTACTTCAGAGAATACTGAAGAAGGTGATACAGTTATGGTATCGCCAGGAGCAGTGAATACATTTGGTGTAAAACCAGATGATTCTTTCTATGCTCCTACACAGCATAAAGTGCTTTCTATTGATTCTACAGGTGAATTCTTATATATTGGCACAGCTATGGATAATGGCTCATGGTACAATATGAAAGATTGTGCATTGGTATTTAAGAATACAAAAAAGCATAAGTCCATGGGAAAATAATAGGGGAAGCTTCACTACCCCGTAATATTTATTTTACAAAAGTGGCAGTACATTTTCCAGCAGAGTCAGATGAAGAAAAAGAAAAGAAAGAAAAAGAAAATGCTAAACGAGTACAAGAACTAGAAAAAGAAGGCTATGATAAAAACTTCACACAATATCTGATTGATAGCGGTTATAGTGATGAAGACGCTAAAGCTGAGCTAGATAAAAGCGTTTATCAGGCAGATAAAATTAAAAAATTCCAGGAGTCTGGTCTTTCCAAAGAAGAAGCAATGAAAAAATGCGCTGAGGATTATCGCTCCGAACAGGATGCTAAATCCCAAAAGGATGCAGCTAAGGGCGGTTCAATTAGCTTAGCAAATATTGGTTCTACATTTGCAAAATTAACTGGTTGGAAAGATGATAAAGAGCAAAAAGCAGCTGAGCTTGAAGTGGCTAAAGCTGATATTGAGGATATTTCAGCTAACTATTCAGTAGATGATATAAGAACTAATCTTGATTTTTCTCTTAAAGAATTAAGTAATGTATTCGGATTACCATACCAATTTGATGAAATTACAGATCCACCAGTAGGTGATGGAGAAACTAAAATTGGTAGAATTTATCTGGAAAAGATTTTGACTAAGATGCCTCTATTAGTATTAACTCCTGGTTTGCCTAGCTTTATGGCAGGTGAAACAGCTGCATCACAATATTCTATCATCAATGATTTGATCAAAGGTGGTACAGAAGGTCTTAGTAAGATCGATAATGGATTCTCGCAGCATTCCAAATATTATTCATTAGTATTTGCTGCTAAAGAATATTACAAGTACGTGAATATTCTTTGTCATGTATTAGCTTCATTCTTAGGGATATCAGATCAAGAGGTTGTATTTTCTAGTAGGACTACAATCGGTGATATTAACTGGGGTGGGGAAGCCTTATTCAACCGTAGTTTTGCAACATCAATGAGTTATCTTGGTGGTGTAGCCTTTTATGTAAATGCTGAGACATCTGTATCAGAATCTTTCAGCAATAATACATCAGAGTCTGTATTAAAATCTAAGTTAAATGAATTCTCTGATATTGGTAGAGAAATCCAATTTATCTCTGGTGGTTTAGGATTAGGCCCACAATTCGGAGCAGCCAAATTAACTGAAGGTAAAGAAACTGAAAAGAAACCTAGCGGTGGTGGAATGATTGGTACGTTTATTAACAATCTTAAATCCGCATCTAAGACAATATTTGCTGGTGGTAAACTTATTTTTCCATCATTATGGGGTGACTCAGATTATAGCGCTCCATCGAATAGTGTAAGCATTCGATTAACTTGCCCAGATTATGACAAAGTTAGTTGGTATCTAAATATTGGTGTTCCATTGATGCATCTTATTGCATTAACTGCGCCAAGACAAGCCGGTCCAAATGGCTATGTATCACCATTCTTATGTAAAGCATTCTATAAAGGAATCTTTAATATTAACATGGGTCTTATTGGTTCATTACAAATCTCTAAAGGTCAAGAGGGTGGATGGACAATTGATAATCTACCAACTGTAGTAGATGTACAGTTAGAGATTAAAGACCTATATAGTAAATTTGTAATCTCTAAAGCAGATTTCTTTAGTGATGACGATGGTAATAGTATTATTGAAAATACGGCTTTACTAACTTATTTAGGAAATATGGCTGGTGTAAACTTTAATGTACCAGACTTAGTTGCTACATTTAAGCTATGGGAGATTATTAAGAAACAAGCATTTGTTGATACATTATCCCCAGCGTCTGTAATGTATGGATTGTCAGATACAGCAGCGGATTTAATTAGTAAATTCGCAGCAGCTAACATCTTTAAGTTTGACTAATTACAATCTCAAAAACATAGTCTTAGAGCTATTATGCTCTAAGACTATAATTTTATTAAAGGAGAGCTTTATATGAAATCGCGAAAAGAGAAATCATATGAATACTATGAAAAATATGCTCTAATACCAGACGATTTAGAAGAGCGTTTATCATGGATGTATGATAAGTTTAATATTAATGATAGAAAAGCTCAAATGATTTTAAATGCTAAACAGGCAATAATGAATGAATTACAATATACAGATTTTAAAATTGTTCTTCATGAAGAACCAGCTGGTACACCAAGGCCTAGATTTAGACTAGTTAATAGATATAATTTAGCAAATGAGGCTATGAATAATGGTCAGTTCGTTAAAGTATATTCAATTACTGGTGCAGAAGATAGACGATTTATGAGACAGCTAATTACCTCTGGAGAACTAAATGAATTTCAAGAATTATTATATACTCCATGTAGAGTTGAATATAATGCTTACGTTAAAACACCAAGCAATTTTAATACAACACAAATCTTCTTAGCAGAGATTGGATTAGAAAGACCAATTAATAAACCTGACTGGGATAATATTGGAAAGAAATATTCTGATATGATGAATGGTAATATATGGTTAGATGATACTTTAGTCATAGATGGAAGTATTCATAAATTTTATTCTATTAAACCTAGAGTGGAGATCAATCTTAGCTTTGCTAATATATTATATAATAAATATCAGTATAAATCTACTATTAAAAAACTTCAAGATTTAGGGGTTAATACTGATAATGTAAAATATTTTGATTTTTAAAGGAGGAGTTTATTATGGCATTTGGTGATGACCAAAAGAAGTTAGTAACAAACACAAAGCCGCCGTATGAACAGTTTGAAAAGTGCGAAAGAAAGACATGCAAGTACCTAAATAATAATGGTCGTTGTATTTGGGAAACTTGCAAGTTTGAAAATGAAGACCCTAAGTTTGTACAATATTGGGATTTTGAATGTCAAGCTTGTCATAGGATTGAGCAACGTGATGTTCGAGATATGAAAATCATGTTTTGCGATAGTTGCTTAGAAAGATTGGCTAAAGCTGAGAAGCTTCCATTTACATGTATTATTTGCGGAGATTCACAAAATCATCCGCCTAAAGGATTTAGTACACCAATTTGTGATAAATGTTTAGCTAAATTAAGAAATACAATTCATTGTAAGTATTGCGGCAATGCGTAATGGAGTGATTAAAAATGTATAATCAGAGAATCAATGCTGAAACTGTAGTAGTATCTCATCATATTAGATATAACACATTAGCCGAAATGACTAATTATTCTTTCGCTGGTTCAGAAGCCGAGTCAGTAAATATCTTTATTGATTTGTATCAGATTTGTTTAAAACTATTTAGAAGCGATATTGATTTTATGGGTAAGTTTTCTTTAGCATCATACATAATGAATATGTGTGCTCATTATAGATGGTTCTATAAGAAATACTATGGTATCACTACAAAGATTTATTTGATCTATACCAATGATATCATGAAATATAATCTATCTGATGTCAAAGAGTATAATCAGAAGAATAATCACCTGTTTACTTATAGCTTAGGGGTTTCTAAGTATGTAGCAGATAATACAGATATCTTGAATCTGCTGACTAAATACTTCAAGGATATTTATTTTGTACAATCTCCATATGAACCAATGGCTATGATTAGTTCTATTATTGATGATAATGTTTTAGAAGGAAATACAAATCCAAATATTATCATCAGTACATCTAGGCTGGTATTTCAGATTCCACCATTTTCTCCATCTGGAGTTAAAACTGTTGTATTTTATCATCAGTATAATATGGACGGTAATATCAATGCACATATTATTGATAGTCAAAATGCATTATTGAAATACTTTGAGCTTGGCAGACTAAAAGATAATCCATTAGCCCAATATATTAATCCAGAATTATTAAGCGTTATTATGGCTCTAGGTGGTTATAAACAAAGATGCATAAGAAATTTAGTTAGAACAACTACAATTATTAAAATACTCTGTAAAGCAATTAGCGATGGCATATTGTATAATTCGTACACAACAGATATAGATTTAATATATCAGCTTTTCAGAGCTAAATTACCTGTAACTGTATCTAAAGAAACAATAGAGAATCGCTTTAAAGCACTAGACTTAATTTATAATAAAAATATTTATAAGTTTAGTGTTTATGGCAAAAATAAAGAATGGAATGTCAATTTATATAATCCTACAGAAATACAGCGTCTAAATCAAACGAAGTTTAAAAACTATCCGATTGACTTAGAACGCTTATAAGCAGGACATTAATCTATATGGACAAGTTTGTCCCTATAGATTATTTTTTGTAAGGGTGGTGCAATATGCAATTAACTTACGAATATTCTGCAACTCTAATATTTATGAATGGAGAAGATAAAAAAGAGATCCCGCAGAATAGTATAAAGACAATTATTATTAATAAAGAATTTGATAGACTAACCATGCCGACAATCAATATGACACTTGAAATGGATAGAGAGTTGGCAGATGAAGTTATTAAGAATAAGAAAACTGCAACAATGTTTCTTAAAATGAATAAGATTCAAACATCTAATGTTTCTAATGCAGTTGAGGAAACTTATTTTTATGATGAATTTACATATTTAATTGAAGAAGACTTAGATAAGACAAAACCGTTTAGATATATTGACCCAGATAAGAAAGACCAAAAATCTACAGAAGCAGATAAATATAGACCGATTAGACTTGGTTTAATTTCTAAGACTTGCTCTGATTTAGCAAGAAAACCAAATAACTTAGTAACTTATGATTCAAGTATGCAAGATATAGTTATTAAATTATTGAATATTAGCAAACCATTATTAATCGAACCATTTGAATATACTGACCCAGTTCCACAATGCGTCATTCCTCCGAAAGAAACTCTGACTAAAGTTTTAGAATATCTTAATAATATTAAGGTATTTTATAGTACAGGTTATAGATTCTTTATGGATTTAGATGTAATGTATCTTGTATCTAAAGCTGGTAAATATATTCCAAAACAAAATGAAAAAACTGGGGTAGTCAATATTGAGGTTAAAACCTTAGATAAAAATGATTCACTGGCTAGAGGCATATCTTTAGCGGATGATAACTCAGCGTATAATCTTATTATTGAAGCCACAAACTCAAATTTAGATAATAGTGATTTAACGGATAAAGAAATCGACTCCATTACAGCTGTTGTTGATGGCTCTAAAGCTAAACAGGAAAGTTTCTTAAAGCAACATAAAGGCTTTGGTGGTATTCTTGGAACTTATACGAATATCATGAATACTATTGATAATGTAACTAAGATGGCTTCCCAGGTTAGAAAAACAATAAAGAATATTCATAAAGCTACATATGATATTAAAGCTAGAATTAATGAGCTTAAAGATGTGGCTACTGAATTTGAAACAACCACACAATCTATTATTACGACAGCACAGGCTACACTAAAAAATATGCCTAAAGAAGCTTTAGAGCAATTCTCTAAAGAGCATAAAGACACTATTCAAGTTATTATTGAAGATGCTAAAAATGCGAGCAAAACCTACAATAAAAGTATTGTTCCGTCGCCTGATAAGATGCAGAATTTTACAGATAAATATGTAGGTCAAATATATAATATTGAAAATACAAAGAATCTTGTTGGAGGAATTAAACCGTCTTTATTTGCAGATAATGTTTCTGCATTAAAAACTACAACTAATAATTTTGAAAAGGATAAGAAAGAAACATCTAAAGCATTTGATGATTCTTTAGTTAGTCTTGCTACAGACTATTCTAAATATAATTCTTCATTAGATGGTCTTAAACAAGGCATCGGAAATTTACCAGATCAATTTGAATATACTGTTTCTGTTGGTTCTGGTGATTCAGCTTCAACTGAAACAAGAACAGTAGATCTATCTCAATTGACTAAATACTCTAAAACTGTAGATGAAGCACATAAAGATTCTACTATTAAACTAGGTTCATTAAAAGAAGATAAAAAACATATGCAGGACTCTGTAACTGTAAATAAAAATGTAGGAGATTCTATAAAGTCATATGTTGAAAACGCTAAGGATTTACCAAAAGATTTTAAGAAAAAATTACTTGAAGGCGGCAATAACGTAGTTAATAGCTATAATAACCTTAGAGATAATGCTATAAAGAATTATAATGATACAGCCGCTGCATTAAATAATGATTTTAACTCTTTAACTGATTCATTCAATGCTATAAAAGATTCGGCTGCACTTTCTGTTGATTCATTACATGACTTATCAAATATCGGTAGTGATGGAGAATCTATGGTTAATATTGCACTCGAAGCTACTGAAATTTTAAGTGATCTAAGTAAAAGAAAAATTATTCGTTTGCCTAATGATAATATTAATATTCTTAAGAATATTAAGCATTCATTAGAACTACGAAGAGTCAAAGTAAAATTACATAAACAGGAGTTAGACAACTCTATATTTGCTATTAATAAGAAATATACGATTACCTTTGAGGGTACAGATAATTTTAAATATCAAGGAGAATACTTACTAGAATCTGTTATCGAAGCATATACAAATAGCGGCACCCAATTCCAAAGCAATACTATATTAAATTTTGCCAAATTACCTGGTAGTAAAACAGAAACTATACCTGGTAAAATTGAACCTAATAAAGATAAAAAGAATAAAAACAGTATTGGTACAATTTCGGCTGGAGGTATTAAAGTTGATATTCCGATTCTGCATTAAAATGAACTGATGCTTTCGATATTATTGACTTTATAAGGGCTCATAAAATATGAGCCCTTTTATTTTTTGTCTTTTAAAAGCAATAATGATTTTATAAACACAAAAGAATGCGAAATAATATATGGCTGAAGCTGAATCTAATAAAGATAGAATGGTATAATTCCACAGAGATATTAAAGCCATTATTTCACTTTTATATTAATACATAATTAATCCCCATACGGAAATTCCGTATGGGGAAGTTTATTATTCTTTATTAGATTGAGAAATATAGTAGCTTACAGAAATCTTAATGAGTTTCATATAATCGCTACAAATTGTTTCTGCTGCTACAGATTTGCATCTAATATAAGATTGTACTGCGCTTGCCATTTTGTTAAATACTTTAACACGTTTTTCCATTTCTTTAGAATCAGGATACTGATCTTGGTCAGGCAATCCTTGAATCTTTTTCTTAGCAGCATTAAGATTATCAGACGATGCGTTTTTAAGAGTCGATTGAACGTCTTTATTATCTCTAGCAGCTTGAGCATCATTAGAAACTGTTGTTACTTTTAATTCAGATAATACTAGAGTGTTCGCGCCGAATGATAAAGCAGCTGCATTTTTTTCAACTGTTTGGGCCTCTTGATTACCTGGTTGTTGCTGTTTAGCAGCCGCTGCTTTTTCTTCATTTGATTTAATAGTGCTTGTTGCTTTACGGGTTTCATTAGAAAGTACATTTAAGAAATTCGTTGCCTTAGACTGATCACTCTTTAGCACTTCAATTAAATCATTAGTATTATAGCAGAAGTTATACATTTCCTGTACATTGAAAGTATCTGGGTCTTTAGAAATTGTTTCTTCGCCACCAAGGAAGTAATTTTTACAAAAATCATCAAATGATACATCATTACCATTTTTGTCTTTTGGGTTATAATCTTTAATAAGAGCCTGATAAATAGCTGTTTCGTTTTCATCAGTTAAATCTTCATCGTTTGCATTATTGGTGTTACCACCAGCTTCTGCTGGTGCGTTAGCGGGCTTGGCACCAGCAATTTCATTAACTTTTTTCTCCAATTCCGTCAGGTCTAATTGTTCTTTAAGACGTTTCATACCAGTTTCATAATCTTGAATTTCAACTGGTTCAAATCCAGCTAGTTTATTTTTAGTAATAAGATCCTTGTATTTTTCAAGATAAGTCTTAGTAGATGCTGTATACTTATCAAACCATTGAGAGAATTTATTAAAGTATAGAACAATAGTATTCTTGACTTTCTTGAGGAAGTTAAGAATGCTTTCGACAACGCCTTCATGAAGACTTTCTAACCGGTCTTCTACATTTACACCCTCAGCAATAATCATGGCTTCACGAATGCAGCAATCCGTTAAAAGCTTTTCAAATTTCAAAGATTCATATTCTTTATCTACGATATCATCATATTTATCTGTAGGATTTTCTACGATAGAACGTTTGAAAGCAAATTCAGCTGCTTCATGAACACGGTTTGAGGCATCCGTATCTTGGCAAATATTATATGCTTGAAGAATGATAGAATAAGACTGTTTGAAATATTCATTTGCACAGTCTAGTTTAGCTTGGAATGCTAATAGATGATAGCAGCAAAGTTCTAGGATAGTATTCATGAAAATACGTTCAGCTGCATACACATCCGATGCATTATCTAAATCTAGATATGCGTCACGGGATTTATTAATGAACAGATAAAGTTTCTTGTAGTCTTGTTTAACTTGTTCAAAATCATCATAGATTTCTCGTACAAGCTGTTCTTCGGACTCTAGATTTAATCTTTTCGTAAAGAAATCTTCATCGATATTTACAATAGAAGATTCTTTCTTAAAGATGCTCATAGCTGTTGGTAGAAAATCTTTCATGGAAACTTCGCTATCGATGCCAAGCATTTCGCCACGACAACGATCGGAGAAGTCTTTATTCTTATTTACAATAACACTAAAAATTTTACCAGCTTTATCTGTAGTATAATACTTTTCAAACATCTGATAAACTGGAATAAATGCATTACTCAGAGTTGGAATATTTTTTGGAAAAACAAATTCTGTATACTCGAAATCAAATGGGTAAAATTGTTCTTCGTCCATCTTTTTTAAAACGTAGTCATATAGACGCTTTTTACGTTCATTATCAAAATTATAATGCTTAAAAAGAACCAAAGAGTCTACGTATTTTTTAAAAATAAAGTCAGTCATTTCTAGGAAGCGTTTAAATAATCCTTCCTGAGAGAATTTAAATTCTGAGAAAGATTTTTCCATCAAAATCTCTGCGCAGTTTTGGCGTTTAGCTTGTTCAGACATACTTTCAATGATATGTTTTGTATTAACGCCTTGTTTAACAAAGCAAGGAATATATGACGGATCAATTTTAACTAGTGTATCTTCACAACAATTAGGCTTATCAAAAACTTTTTCAAATGAAAAAGAAGCTTCTTTAACTTTCATTACTATACCTCCTATCTAGTATTTATAAGAATGTTTTCACAATAATACTGCCAAGGGCCGAAACCCTTGGCAGTAAAATTATTATTAAATACGTTGCAGATACTTATTAAGAAGATCGATAGAAGCAGATTCTTCTTTAACGTCTTCTTCCTTAGTATTCTGAAGCTTAACTGCTTCATAACCAATTTTAGCACAAAGGTTACATTCTTTTTTACTTAAAGTAGTCAGTGCATTTAGCGTACAGGTAAGCGTTTCTTTGGCAAATTTTGCACCATATAAAGCTTTAGCTGTGTCTACCGTGTGGCCGTCTCCAAGCTTCGTATCTTTATCGGTTCTATTTTTTGATCTAGACCATTTTTCAATCGCTTTTTCCTGCGCATTAATTTCTCTTTCTATCGTATCTGTGCCTGGCGTATTAGTGTCGCCTTTTTTGTAAAAATCAATAATTTTTTTGTAAGTATCTTTTTTAGGTGGGATCATATGCGTCATCTTCTGATCTGATTGTAATTCAGATAATTTAAACTCTTCTTCTTTAGAGAGAGCCTCATTTAAATCCTTTTTAATATCATCTAATTTTTCCATATAATCAGTATACGCGTCAATTACTTTTTGTTTATTTTCTTCATCTGTAATGTCGATACTATCGAAAGTAAATTCATCCGAAAATTTCCTAAGCTTAGCAAGTTCTGCTACAGCATCTTTAAAATTAATGCATGTAAATGTTGGATTTTTTTTAGCAAGCTTGCTGTAATTATCTTCAATTACATTACCATACTTACTCCAGAAAGAGTCATTAGACGTAAAAGTCTTACGTACCCATGCCATAAAACGGTCGCGGACTTTGAGAACAAATGCTTTAAACTTTTCCCAAAGTTGTTTAAGCTTATTCTTTACGGTCTCGAATGCGCTTTCATTGAAAGATTCGATAGTGCCTTCATGGTATGCAATAACTTCAGCAATAGACGTTGCTTGAACAATCTTGTTCAAATCTTCGTTAAAGAAAAGAGATGCTTCAAGAATATTATAACTATCATCAGACCAATCTGTGATTTCTGGGAAACGATTAAAACTCATTACTGTATTAGTATTTTCTACAATAAACATGTACTATACCTCCTATATTAATTTAAATAATTGTTTTAAATTATAAAAATAGACTCAGGGTAATAATACCCTGAGCCCAAACTTTATTTAATTAAATACTCCGCAGATACTTATTAAGAAGATCGATAGAAGCAGACTCTTCTTTAACGTCTTCTTCCTTAGTATTCTGAAGCTTAACTGCTTCATACGCAGCTTTAGTCATTGCTTTGACTTCAGCTTTGCATAGTGCAATAGTACCGTTATGCTTAGCAGTTAGTGCTTTCTTAGCAATTTTTAAACCGTAAACAATTTTCTTTGTGGCAACGGTTGCTTTCTTGTCAGATTTTGCCTCTGCCGTATCAGAATTGTCAACATAATCAGATTTTAACATTGGTTTTAATTGCTTTTCGCATTCTTTTACGTCTTTCTCAAGAGCTTTATGTTTATCATTGTATTCTTTAATAGCTTTATCTTTTACGATGGCGTCTGTGATTTTTGTGCCATCAGCCATATTAATTTCTTTAACGTTTACTTCAGATGTATCATTTAGCTCTTTATTGAAGTCATCAACAATATCATCAATTTCTTCACAAATATCATTATATGTATCAGTATAATTTTCCTCTGTAGCGCTGCTTAAATTATGAGTACTACCAGCACTAAAATTATTAGTTTTATCTTTATTAAAATAAGCGTCTAATTCGATAAGTTTTGAGTTAGCATCTACAAAATTAGGAACGCTAATCTTAGGATTCTTACGTTCTAGCTTACTGATGTTGTCGCTGATGACCTTTTTATATTTAGCGAAGAAAGACTCGCTAGACATAAATGTCTTACGAATCCATGCCATAAAACGGTCACGGATCTTCTTAAGAAAAGCCTTAAGCTTTTCCCAAAGCTGTTTAATCTTATTCCATACTGTATCGACTACACTTTCATTGAAAGATTCAATAGTGCCTTCATTATAAGACATAACTTCAGCGACAGCTGTAGCCTTAATAATACGACTCATATCCTCTTCAAAGAAAAGAGATGATTCGAGAATATTATAGCTATCATCTGACCAATCCGTAATTTCAGGAAGGCCAAATGCTTCATTGATATAAGAATCATTTGTACTTTCTACAATAAACATATTTAGTCTCCCTTCAATTAGTATTTAGGCGTATGCTGAACAGCTTTAGCATATACAGAACGGGCCTGAGCAAGCTGTTCTTTATAAATAGACATAGCTGCGCCATTAGCAGTAGAAACAATTTTGCTAAATGCGGCTGCTACTGAAGAATAACGTGATGCGATTTTACCATGCTTAACTTTAGCAACTTCGCCAGCAATTTCCTTACATACTTTATCCGCTTTGTCGGCATTCTTCTTAAACGTATCTACTTGCTTATCACCTTTAGTTAGAAGCTCTTCGACCTCGGACTGAATGCTTGAGAATTTTACCTTATCCTTGCTGCTATCCGCCCATGCGTCATCTTCCATATCTTTTTTGCAAGATTTTAATTCATACGCTCTATTGTTGCAATACGCTTTTAATGCCTTATTTACTACGTCCTCTTTATCGAAATCATCAGGCAGATCTGTAACCTGATCATCTTCGGTAGCGCTGTCGCTAAGGTTATAAGAAGCCAGCAGTGATTTAACGCTGTTCTCCGGTTTAAAATCAGCCCAGGTGCCTACCGCACTTGGCTTACGATATTCAACTTCAAGATCGTCTTTACCGTTTACCTTATCTTTGTACTTATTGTAGAAAGCCTTGTTATCGCTAGTAAACTTACCACGGATACGGGCAATCCAACCATAAATAAATGCCTTAATCTTCTTACCAAGTTTAATAAAGAAGTTTTTAACCTTAGTAACTACGTCACCAACCGTGCCTTCACGGATGCTCTCAATTTCGTCTTCGGAAGCTGATTCCTTAATAGCACGAGCCTCAAGATAATCAGCCTTAAGCATCGTAAGAGTCATTTCTTCTTCAAAGCTGATTGCTTCAGTCATCAGCTGATATGCACCGTCTTCGTTTGCAAGGCGAGAATTTGTGTCAACGCTATAATCGTCGTCATATGTAGTAATAAAACTCATCGTTTTTCCTCCTAAATAATTAATTTAATTCTCAATCAGATCGTCAATGAATTAT
>Ga0326514_10002068_pt1 | contig 12852 bp, 10 predicted proteins | sample 3_2548_0518_D_FD_203653 | JGI IMG/M metagenome (GOLD analysis project Ga0326514, IMG submission 203653) | Bovine rumen microbial communities from UC Davis, California, United States - 3_2548_0518 | ecosystem: Host-associated > Mammals > Digestive system > Stomach > Rumen | place: USA...
ACCTGTTTCACATAGGCAGGTACTTCCTTGTGGATCGTCCTGCTTTGGGCCAAAATATCGCATCCAAAAGCATGGAACAGTTCTGCCGTGCGGCTTCCGATCTTACCCAGACCTATAATACCGACTGTCTTGCCCTTGAGCTCCCAGCCCACCAGTCCGTCCTTGGTCTTACCCTCGCGGCACCTGCCTTCTACTTCGCGCATATTACGTGCCAGAGACAGCACCATGCCGAGTACCAGTTCTGAAACCGCCTCATTGGAGTAGCCGGAGGCGTTGCTCACCGCGATCCCTCTCTCTTTTGCCGCCTCAAGCCCCACATGGTCGACGCCTGTAAAAGCGATATCTATAAACTTCAGGTTCGGGCAGGCGCGCAGTACATCCGCACTCATAGGCATATTGGCCAGGATCATCGCGTCCGCGTCCCCCGCTTCTGCGATCAGCGTGTCCTTATCCGATGTTTTGGCAAAAGATTCAAATACCACGCCTTTTTCCTCAAAGGGCTTCTGACACTCTTTGAGTTCTTTCTCGGAAATTCCGAGAGATTCCATGATTACAACTTTCATCGGTTTTCCTCCGTCTTGTTTGTGCTATAATAGTTCAAATTGTATTTTATTCTCATTTTCCGCGAAAGGAAACTACTAATATGACCAAAGCTGATAAGCTCCTTGTACAGGACATCCGCAATATTCTCGACAACGGCTACAAAGACGTAAATCCCCGCCCCAGATATGAGGACGGAACCCCCGCCTACACCATCAGTGTCAACCATGTCGTGCGCAAATACGACCTCAGTAAAGGCGAGTTTCCCATCTGCACACTGCGCCGCCAGGCCTGGAAGACGGGAATCCGCGAGATCTTCACCATCTACCAGCACCCGACAAATGTCCTCTCCGAGATGAGGGAGCTGGGCGTCACCTGGTGGGATCCCTGGGATATCGGCGACGGCACGATCGGACAGCGCTACGGCGCCACTGTCAAGCGCTATGACCTTATCCATAATCTGATCGAGGATATCAAAAAGGATCCTTACGGCAGAAGAAAGGTAGTTTCCCTCTGGCAGGAAACTGATCTTCACGAGACCAAAGGTCTCGCTCCCTGCGCTTTCCTGACCATGTGGAATGTCCGCGGAGAATACCTCGATATGAGCATGATCCAGCGCAGCGGCGATATGCTCACAGCTTCCGGCGCGGGCGGTATCAACGAGATCCAGTACGCCGCGCTTCTTATGATGATCGCGAAAGTGACCGGCTATGAGCCCGGCGTCTTCACACATTTCGTAGCTAACGAGCAGATCTATGACCGCCACATGGACAACGCGCAGGAAATGCTGCGCCGCGCAGATGTCATGGCAGATGATTCGCAGCATCCTGTCCTCGTTCTTAACAAGGAAAAAGGCTGCCGTTTTGAAGATATCACGATCGATGACTTTGAAATGCAGGATTACAATCCTATGAAGCCTCAGCTGACATTTGAGCTGGGAATCTGAAGAAACAGCCGCGCCTGTCCGGGCGCGGCTTTATTCATCCGATTGTAATTTCATATTGTCGCGCCCAGGTGCTGAATGCTGAGGGCTGCCGCCTCAAGTCCCGCCTCGCAGCATCCCCTGAAGTCCGCTCCGCGGAGCAGCCCGTCCATGAATCCCGCGACCAGATTATCTCCGGCACCCGTTGTGTCCACCACAGGAACTTTCAGTGCGGGGAGCATGAAGCGTTCTCCGCTCTCAGCGTCCGCCGCGAATATCCCCTGTTCTCCGGCCTTGATCACCACATGGCGTATTCCTTTATCTATCAGCGCCCCGGCCATTTCTTCATAGTTCCCGTCTATGCCGGTCAAAAAAGCGGCTTCCGTATCGTTCGGGAAAAAGTAGTCAATCATAGGCAGTACCGGCTCAAGGTCGCGCAGCGACATGCTGCGGAATGTCGGTATTTTGGTATCCGCGCAGACGATCGCGCCGCTCTCATGCGCCGCCCGCACCATGCTGCAGACAACATCCGGCTGATCCAGCGGTGCACGGAACAGGCTGGCAAATGACACTATTTTGGCTCCGTTCATCACTATGGAGCGCACATATTCCGGATCCGGCGTATATCCCGGCAGAAGCGAAGCGGCGCTTGTGACCGAGCTGCGGCTCCCGTCCAGTTTGACGAACATATTCGCCACAGGCGTAACCAGCCCGCGCACTACAGTCACTCCGCCCGTCTCCAGTCCTCTTCGGGCCGCCTCATTGGCTACAAATCTGCCCGCCAGGTCATCACCGACCGCGCACACAAGCGCGGCTCTTCGACCCATGGATGAGAGCACGAAGGACTCGTTGACTGCGTCCCCGCCCAGGTTGAGCGTAATGCTCTGCGCGCGCGTCTTCCCCATTCCCAGGGGATCTCCTTCCACGCCTCTTGTTATGCAATCCACCACTGCCTGTCCGATACAGACGACCGAAACCGCTGCCTTCTTATCTTCTGTCCCTTTTTCATCCGTTCTCATTGCCGTCTGTCCTCTGTAGAAAAACAAATGTTTATTTTCATTTTCATATTCTTATGATAGTATTAGAAAGTCAAAAAATACAGATTTTTGTATTGTATTACGGGAGTTTTCTATGGATTTAGCAAGTATTCTCACTCAAATCGACGATGTCCTGTACACCTGGCTTCTGATCTACCTGCTGCCCGGCATCCTTGCGATCATAATGGCAGACGCTTTCAACTTCAAGTCGATCTTCGGCGGCTTTACCGGCTCCTGTATGGTACTTGGAATCAAGCGAGGCCTCTTCTCCAATGAGGCCGGTATGGGTTCCGCTCCTAACGCAAGCGCGTCAGCGACTGTCTCACACCCGGCAAAACAGGGACTGGCGCAGATCATCTCCGTGTATATAGATACTCTTTTGATCTGTTCCACAACAGTATTCCTGATCCTCCTGACCGGCGACTGGGCGGACAGCGGCTATTCGGGAATCCCGCTCCTGCAGCAGTGCGTTGCAAGGGTAATCGGACCGGTCGGCATCCACTTTGTGACTGTCATTGTCTGTCTGTTTGCTTTTACTTCCATCATCGGAAATTACTTCTACGCGGAAGCGAATATTCTGTTCATAACCAAGATTCTGCTCGGAAATATTGCGTTCAAGACGCTTGACGACTATGAGGCGCAGATGGCCAGGGGGCTCGATCCGGTCTTCCATGAGTCAAATATCGGACTCACAAATACTGATGTCTGGAAAGACAGTCCCGTAGAGAAGTAGTATTCGGATGCGGCAATCCTCTCTTTTGAACATAACAGATCCCCGGAGGTCTTATAAGACTTCCGGGGATCTTTGTATATGCGTCTTTACCGGTCAGGCCTTCCAGCCTGCAAGAAGTTCCTGTACTTCCTTCTCCGTCTCAAACACTTCATCGATGGTGGGATTGTCGATGAAGCGGCATTTCTCCATGCTGTAGCGGATCATCTGCGTGATCTCGGGATATCTGACTTTGCCGCTCAAAAAGGCCTGGACAGCCAATTCATCTGCGGCATTGAAAACTGTCGGGAGATTTCCGCCCTTGCCAATTGCCTCATAGGCCAGTTTCAGTGCGGGGAAAGTCTCCATATCGGGCTTTTCAAAGGTCATCTGACCGAGTTTATAGAAGTCCATTTTCTCGCCGCCCATGGGTCTGCGCTCGGGATAATACAGCGCGTACTGGATGGGGAGGCGCATATCCGGAAGGCCGAGTTCCGCTATGATAGCGCCGTCCTCATATTCCACCATGGAGTGGATCACACTCTGAGGATGGACGAGGACCTGGATCTGGGAAGGATCAACATCAAAGAGCCATTTGGCTTCTATCACTTCAAGTCCCTTATTGACGAGGGTGGAGGAGTCGATGGTGATCTTGGGACCCATTGCCCAGGTGGGATGCCGAAGCGCGTCCTGCGCGGTCACATTCTCAAGGTCTTCCGATTTTTTTCCTCTGAAAGGTCCGCCTGACGCGGTGAGCCAGATCTTGGCGATCTTATTGCCGTTCTCTCCGTTCAGGGACTGGAAGATCGCGCTGTGTTCGCTGTCTACAGGAAGGATCGGAACGCCCTTGCTCGCGGCCAGCGGCATGATAATGTGCCCCGCTGTGACCAGCGTCTCCTTGTTCGCGAGCGCGATCTTTTTGCCGGACTCGATTGCGGCAACTGTGGGGCGCACGCCGACCATTCCCATAATGGCGGTGACAAAATAGTCATAGCCTTCCATCGACGCCACTTCCAAAATGCCGTCCATTCCCGCAAGAACTTTGACATCCATGTCTTTAACACGGATCCTGAGATCTTTGGCAGCCTCTTCATCCCACATCACGGCCGTTTTCGGTCTGAACTCCCGGATCTGGGCTTCGATCAGATCTACGCTCTTTCTGGCGCACAGCGCCGTAACTTCGATGTCTTTCTGCTCTCTCGCAACGTCCAGTGTCTGCCGTCCGATGGAACCGGTAGAGCCCAATATCGCTATCTTTTTCATTCTTTCCTCCATGCCTTCATTTTCCTGTCCTTTTCATGATCTTAGATACGATCGAATCCGCGTCGATCCCGGTCAGCCTGCATAGTTCCTGAGGAGAGCCGTGTGTGACAAAGGTATCCGGTATAGCGATCTGCAGAAGTTCCGCATCAAGATCCTGCTCTGCATACCACGCAGCCACGTGCTCTCCGAAACCTCCGCTGTGCACATTTTCTTCCATCGTCACGATCAGGGAGTATTCACCTGCCGCCTTCCGCAGAAGATCTGTGTCCATGGGCTGCACAAAGCGGGCGTTTGCGATTGAACAGGCAAATCCCTGCTCCTTAAGCATCTCCCTGACTTTCAGTGCGGTCTTTACCATGCTGCCGACTGCCAGGAGAAGGATCCCGCCTTCATCGTACAGCATTTCCGCCTTTCCCTCTTCAATGGGCGCGCGATGTCCTTCGAGCCCTTTGTAAGCTGCTCCGCGGGGATAGCGGATCGCCGCCGGACGTCCAAGATTAATTGCGAATCTGAGCATATCTCTCAGTTCCTGTCCATTCTTGGGCGCCATGACCGTAAGTCCCGGAACCGATGAAAAATAAGAAAGGTCAAAGATCCCCTGGTGCGTCTCTCCGTCCGCTCCGACAAGTCCCGCCCTGTCCACGGCAAACACGACCGGAAGCTGCTGAAGACATACGTCCTCCACGATCTGGTCGTACGCGCGCTGCAGGAAGGTGGAGTATACAGCAAAGATCGGCTTTAGTCCCCCGGCCGCGAGACCGGCCGCAAACGTCACCGCATGCTGCTCGGCAATACCCACGTCAAAAAACCTCTTTGGGTGCATGACATGGAAGGAATGCAGTCCGACGCCATCCTCCATAGCAGCCGTGATCGCCACCATAGACGGATCCGCTTCCGCGATCTTGAGGATCTCTGTGGAGAACACATCTGTATAAGTCTCTGTTTTCTCAGCCTTTGCAGGCATGCCTGTTTTGACAATAAAAGGCGGCGTCCCGTGGAAGCGTGAAGGCTTTCTCTCCGCAGGCAGGTATCCTTTGCCTTTCTTTGTGCAGACATGGATCAGAACCGTTTTATTGACGCGCTTGGCGTCCTCGATTGATTTCACAATGCTCTTAATATTGTGCCCGTCGATCGGTCCGAGATAAGTGATCCCCATCTCCTCAAAGTACATTCCGGGAACCATCAGCGATTTGAGCGACTGCTTCGCGCGGCTGATCCCCTTTACAACGCCCGGAACAGTGTCGCTTAGCGAATCGTGGATCTTGTCCCTTAACTGGATATATCCGTCGGAAGTTCGGATCTCGCTGAGATAACTTGACATTCCTCCAACATTCGGGGAGATGGACATCTTGTTGTCGTTCAGTATAATGATCAGATTCGAATTAAGCCTCGAGGCGTCGTTGAGCCCTTCATAAGCGAGGCCGCCGGTCATAGCCCCGTCGCCGATCACAGCGACGATCGTCCGCTTCTCTCCGAGAATATCTCTTGCCCTCGCCATTCCGAGAGCGGCGCTTATCGACGTTGAGCTGTGCCCGGAATCAAACACATCTGTATCGCTTTCTGACCGTTTGGGGAATCCGCTGATTCCGCCGTACTGGCGAAGCTTATCGAAGCCGTCCTTGCGTCCCGTCAGTATTTTATGCGTGTAGGACTGGTGCCCTACGTCCCATACGATCTTGTCCTGCGGCAGGTCAAGCGTAAGATGCAATGCCATTGTGAGCTCAACTGCTCCTAAATTGCTGGCGAGATGTCCTCCTGTCATGCTGACTTTCCGAACAAGAAACCTCCTGATCTCCTCTGCGAGATCGTCCAGTTCATCCGGTGCAATTTTCTTTATGTCATTAGGTCCTTGTATTTGATCGAGCAGTGCCATCGGCAACTCTCCTTTCAGATCCCGTGTATGTAAATTAATGCTATTCTATTATACTATCTTTAGCGGCTTTTTTCATTCTTTAGAGGAAAGTTGAGAAAAACTTCAGTTTTAAACTCGCATGACAAGTGCTAAAATGCACATTAGTAAGTGACTGTATGATAACTATTTGCATTCTGCCGCTTCAGGCGGCCATTAACGGTGATCTTATGAAAAAACCCAACAAGATTCAGACTGTATTGTCTGTCGCATCATGTAAACTGACCCGCGGGATCCTTAGAAAGACAGGCCGCGGCGGCACGGCGCTTCCCGGCATAGTCGCCATGAAGGTCGCGAAGAATATTCTGGCTGTTCCCGCCTCTGAAATGGATATTGTCGTTGTCACCGGCACGAACGGAAAGACCACGACCTGCAATATGATCGAACACGCGCTTTCTGAAAACGGACACGACTGCCATCGCGACAAATCCGGCGCCAACTTACTTCACGGTATTGCTTCCGATCTGGTCTGCGATACAAACTGGCTCGGCAGGCCCCGGAACCGCTATGCGGTTCTTGAAGTTGACGAGGCTGCCCTCAAACAGGTCGTCCCTTATATCCGCCCCAAAGTGATCGTAGTCACAAACCTTTTCACTGATCAGGCGGACCGCTTCGGCAGCGTAGAAAATACTCTCGCTGAGATCCGCAAAGGCGTAAAGCGAAGTCCCGGATCCGTTCTTGTTCTTAACGCAGAGGATACTCAGTCCGCTTCACTGGCACTGGATGTCCCCAACAAAGTGATCTGGTACGGCCTTGATGAGACCGTAGGCGAACAGGGCAAAACAGACCTCTCCGACGCGGGCAAATGCCCTAAGTGCGGCAGCGAATACGAATATGACTATCATATTTACGCGCACCTTGGAGGTTTCCGCTGTCCGAAATGCGGTTACTGCCGCCATACGCCGGATGTCGCTGTCACTTCTATCGACAAGATGGACACAAACGGCAGTATGGTCCACATGCGCACGGATGGAAGCGAAGAAGAGGTCTTCGTATCTCTCCCCGCCGTATACAATGTCTACAATGCCGCCGCATGCGTTGCCGCGATAGAGGCGCTCGGTTTCCCCGCACAGGAAGCGATCCAGTCTCTTTCCAACGTCCGCTCCGCTTTCGGCCGCATGGAAACCTTTGAACTTGGCGGCAATGTCCTGCAGATGATCCTTGTAAAGAACCCTGCCGGCTGCAATCAGGCATTCACATATGTGACCAGTTTCAAGGATCCTTTCAACGCGGTCCTCTGCCTCAACAACAGGACCGGAGACGGCCATGACTTCTCCTGGATCGAGAATACAGACTATGAGAAGTTATGTTCAGATCCTTATCTTCAGAAACTTTACGTGTGCGGTGACCGCGCTCAGGATCTCTACGACCGTCTTAAAAGAGCGGGCGCGGACGAGAGCCGAATGGAACTCGTCACTGACTACACGAAACTGGTTGACGAACTTGAACAGGAAAACTGCACGACCTTCCTTCTCCCCAACTACACAGCCATGATGGAGCTGCGTACAGCCCTTGGCCCCAAGACCGGGAACAAAGAGTTCTGGGAGTAAAGCAGTATTCGCCGACAATGAAAAAGACCGGAACCTTTATCGGTTCCGGTCTCTTTTTATGTACTGATTACTGTGTCATTTCAACATACAGCTGACGATACTGCTTCGCGGAAACTTCCCAGGAAACATCCTTGTTCATATTGCGCTTAACGATCTCATCCCATGCTTCGCGGTATTCGAAGTAGATGGTCTTGGCTCTGTTAGTCGCATCCAGAAGGAGTCCGGACTCATATCTGTCAAATGTGAAGCCGTTGCCTTCGCCCGTGTACTGGTTGAAAGGCTCGACAGTATCCTTGAGGCCGCCGGTCTCACGAACGATCGGCACTGTGCCGTAGTGCATAGCGATCAGCTGGGTCAGTCCGCAAGGCTCGAACCTGGACGGAACGAAGAATGCGTCTGAGCCGGCATAGATGCCGTGTGCCAGGCTCTCGTCATAAGCGATGTACGCGCAGAAGCTTCCCTTGTACGCGTTCTCATAATACCGGAAGGAATCCTCGTAAAAAGCGTCGCCGGTTCCGAGAACCACGACCTGTGTATTGCCATCCATCAGCTGAGGCACGATCGCGTTGACAAGGTCAAGACCCTTCTGATCTGTCAGACGGGAGATCAGTCCGATCACGAACTTGTTCTCGTCCTGCTCAAGTCCCAGAGATTCCTGCATAGCCAGTTTGTTCTTTTTCTTCTTCTCGATGACGTCTGTTACGTCATAGGGAGCTGCCAGCAGTTTGTCCGTAGAGGGATCCCACATGCCGTAGTCGATACCGTTGACGATACCGTGAAGTTTACCGGAATGATAGCGCAGATGCGCATCCAGGTTCTCGCCGTAGAAAGGAGTCTGGATCTCCTGTGCATAAGTTCCGCTGACAGTGGTGATCACGTTGGAGTAAGCCAGGCCGCCCTTGAACATATTGGCGTCGTCATAGCCCTGTTTGAGAGCGTCCTTGTTGAACACATAATCCGGAAGTCCCGACCAGTACTTGATGGTAGGAATATTGTAGATACCCTGGAACTTCAGGTTGTGGATCGTGATCATAACCTTGGCGCGCGCGATCGGCGTGTTGTCGAACATAGTGCGCAGATAGACCGGCACAAGGCCTGCCTGCCAGTCGTGGCAGTGGATCACATCCGGGATCCAGTCCATATAATTGAGGGCCGCAAGAGCAGCTTTGCCAAAATAGCAATACTTCGGAATATCGTCAATAAGGTTTGTGTAAGGCTTGCCTACGCTGAAGAATTCTTCGTTGTCGATGAAGTCATAGACAACGCCGTCCCATACGTATTCCATGATGCCTACATAGTAGGTGCGTCCGTCAGCGCACAGATCCATGTGGAATGCTCCGCGATAGACCATCTTCTCCTGATACTTCTGAGGGATGCATTTATATCTGGGAAGGATGACCTTGACGTCGCAGTTCTGGGCTACCAGAGCCCTGGGAAGCGCGTACATAACGTCGCCGAGACCGCCGGTCTTTACGAAAGGATAGCACTCGGAACCGATAAACGCGATGCTTCTTCTGGGCTCGGGAAGAGGTGCCGCCTCGGGAGCTTCTTCCACTGCGGGAGCCTCTGCCTTGATCTCCTCTGCGGGAGCTTCTGCCTTGATCTCTTCTGCGGGAGCTTCTGCCTTGATCTCTTCTACAGGAGCTTCTGCCTTAACTTCCTCAATAGCAGGACCGGCGCCTGCCTTGATCTTCTCGGCAACAGGATTCGCTGCCGCTACCTTTTCCTCAGCTGCAGGAGCTTCTTCCTTCTTAGCCGCTGCCTTCTTAGTAGTCTTCTTTGCAGGAGCTTTCTCAGGATCTGCCTTTGCCGCCTTCTTTGCTGTGGTCTTGCGGGTAGCGGTCTTCTTAGCCGCCTTGGGAGCCTCTTCCTTCTTCTCGGAATCCTCTTCCTTTGCAGCCTTGGTCGTCTTAGCTGCAGCTTTCTTCGCTGTAGTCTTCTTAGCTGCGGGCTTCTTCACTGCCTTGGGAGCTTCTTCCTTCGGCGCATCCGCCTTGGGAGCTTCTTCCTTAGGTGCCTCTACGGCAGGAGCAGCTTCCTTGATCTCTTCGACTGCCTTTGTCGCTTTTTCTTCCGCTGCTTTCGCAGCTGCTTTTTTCTCGGCCATGTCCTATCCTCTCCTTTAAAACGCGTTTGTGAATAGTTAATATGAAATACACTCTTTAAAAAGTGCTATTCTGTTCTCTATCATTATACACGACACAGGAACATCTTTTAAAGCGGTATATCGCTTAAAACGTTCAAAAAACCTTTATTTATCGCAATTTTAACAGCCTGCCTGCCGCAGTTATCTTCTTCTGGGCTGCGCGGCCTCTTTCAGAAGCTCCTCCCACTCTTTTACGATCGAGCGGTCGTCAAAATAGTTGATCCTCATCGCTTTGCGGACGCGCTCAAGCGTGCGGTTTGTCTTCTCCTGCGCCCTGAGAGTTCCCTCTCTGAGAATATCGTAGACGCTGTCAATATCAGCCTCCCATTTCTCTCTCTCCGCGCGGATAGGACTAAGTTCCTCCTCAAGGACGTTGATCAGGAACTTCTTGCAGACGCCGTCTCCGAGTCCGCCGCGGCGGTAATGCTCCTTCATCTCCTCAAGATTAGCGTACTGGGGCAGATATTCCGCGAAGTGATCGTCCGTGCAGAAAGCGTCCAGATATGTGAAGACGACATTTCCTTCTGTGTGTCCGGGATCCTCGATGCGAAGGTGCGTGGGATCCGTGAACATCTTGCCGTTGATCTGTTTTTTGACAGTCTTGGCAGTATCGCTGAGATAAATGCAGTTTCCGAGAGATTTGCTCATCTTGGCCTTGCCGTCTACGCCGGGAAGTCTGCGCTGGGTCTCATTCTCAGGGATCATGGCTCTGGGCATGACAAGGGTCTCGCCATATGTGTAATTGAACTTCTGCACGATCTCCCTGGTCTGTTCGAGCATCGGCAGCTGGTCTTCTCCTACAGGAACGACCGTCGCGTCAAATGCTGTGATATCCGCCGCCTGGGAGACGGGGTAAGTAAAGAAGCCGGCCGGGAGTCCCTCGTCCGCGAAGCCGCGCATCTGCATCTCCGCCTTAACGGTGGGGTTGCGGGAGAGACGGGCTGTCGTAACAAGGTTCATGTAATAGAAAGTCAGCGCGTGAAGAGCCGGCAGCGCGGACTGAACGCAGATCGTTGTCTTTTCTGGGTCAATTCCCACAGACAGATAATCCAGGACCACATTGATGATATTGTCCCTGATCTTGCCGGGGTTGTCGGCGTTGTCGGTCAGCGCCTGGTCATCGGCGATCAGAATGTTGATCTCATCATATTTACCGGAGTTCTGAAGTTCAACGCGGCGCTTCAGGGAGCCGACATAATGGCCGAGGTGAAGGCGTCCCGTGGGGCGGTCACCTGTAAGGATAATCTGTTTTTGTGTTTCGTTCATCAGTATATGTTCCTTTCTGTTTATGTTTTCTATTCTTAAATCTGTCTTATATTTGCTCAACAAAAACATGTTAAACGATTCGTAAATCGTTTACAAGAAAAACCGCCTCATTTGCTATTTTGACAGTCTGTCGTCGCCCTTCCTGATCAGGATCCTGCGAAGGCACCTCCTGCACAGGGACATGTAGCCCTCGTCCCCCACCAGGACTTCCGACTCTTTGTTGCCGTCATAGTAGGTGTAGATCGCTTTGCGTCCGCAGACATTACATGAAGAATAGGTGTTAATGATCTTGTCGCTGATCGCCAGGATCTGCGGCATGAGGCCGAAAGGCTCCTGCTCTGAAGTCATATTGAGGCCTGCGCAGTAGATATCGATGTCGTCCATGATCGATAATTTGAGTAATGTCTTGACGTTTCCTTTCAGGAACTGGATCTCATCGATAAAGATATTTGTGATATCCTCGTTGACAAATTTCTCTATCTCCTCCAGCTCTTTGATGCAGATCGCGTCGATGTACTTACTGCTTCCTTTGCTCCTGATGATCCCCTCGTCCCTCGTGTCCACCTTGGGCTTGAAGACGAGAATACTGTCCTTGTTGTAGATCTTATTATAGTATTTGATCATCGTCTCGCTCTTACTGCTGTGCATCGGGCCTGTAAAAGTTGTAATCATATTCGCACCATTCCTGTCAATTGTACCTGCGTAAGCAAGGATCTGTCTTACCGTCAAAAAGCGCACAGCGGAACAGAAAGCACTGTCCCCGTGCGCTTAAAGATCTCCGATCCGTGATTTGCTTAATTCTGATTCTGCTCTTTGAGAAGCGTATCGATCTTGACCTTTATCACATCGAAAGCAACGTCGTTGAGACCGCTGTTGATTACGAGATCCGCGCTGTATTTGGTCGGTTCCACGAAAATATAGTGCATCGGCTTGACCGTCGTCAGATACTGCTTGGCAATTCCCTCGACGTCCCTGCCGCGCTCCTTCACGTCGCGGATGACCCTTCGAAGGATCCTCTCATCGGCGTCTGCGTCAACATAGATCTTGATGTTCATCAGCTCCTTGAGCCGCTCGTCATAGAGCACCAGAATGCCCTCTACCAGAATTACCTCGGCGGGCTTTATCAAAATAGTCTTATCCGTCCTGTTGTGGATCGTATAGTCATAGACCGGGCACTCTATGGATTCTCCTCTCTTGAGCTTCTTCAAATGCTCCACAAGAAGATCCGTCTCGAAGGAATCCGGATGGTCATAATTGATCAGCGCCCTCTCCTCCAGAGGGATGTCATCGTGCGCCTTATAGTAATTGTCATAATAGACAACAGATACACGGTCTCCGAACGCCTCTTTGATCCTGTTTGTAAAAGTCGATTTCCCGGATCCGGTTCCGCCGGCAATGCCGATCACGATGCTGTCCATATCCTTTTCCTCCCTTCAGAGCGCGCCGCTGTGATTCTCTGCTATATGATACCATTACGCCATGATATTTTCCACACTATGCGGCAACACTT
>Ga0326514_10002071_pt1 | contig 12833 bp, 15 predicted proteins | sample 3_2548_0518_D_FD_203653 | JGI IMG/M metagenome (GOLD analysis project Ga0326514, IMG submission 203653) | Bovine rumen microbial communities from UC Davis, California, United States - 3_2548_0518 | ecosystem: Host-associated > Mammals > Digestive system > Stomach > Rumen | place: USA...
ACAAGTTCATATCACCTATATTATATGAAGAATTAAAGAATCTTGAAATAAAGAAAACTGGACGTATTGACCACTCTGCTAATAGTCATGATGATAGTACATTCTCTTATCTATATTCTATATATCCAATTTATTATGGAAAGAATGTAAGAGATAATTGGCACATCTCTATACCTACACTTAGAACAGCAGATGATGAAGCTCAAGAAATATTCCAAGATTTTAATGCTACTGAAACAATATCCATTGTTAGAGATATAGAAAATCTTGAACATGATGATATGGTTAATGAACAATTAAAACAGCTTGATAAGACAAAACTATATAGTCAGTTCTTAGCACAACAAAAGGCTGAGAATGATGCGGCAATGGCTCAAATACTAGCAACTAAAGTTGGTAAAGAAGCATACTCTAGACAATTTAATATTCCTCTCGAACAATTAGAGGGGGAAGATAATGGATTTGATATGATGGGTATTATAAATAATTTCTATACAGAACATGAAGAACCTAATGAAAAATATCAAAGATATGATGATTATATATGGAAAAATTAAAGAGAGGGCTAGTTAATCTAGCCCTCTGCCTTTTTACTTCAGTAATGTAGATATCATCTTAAATAAGTCATTAATACTATCTTCATAGTTGTTGTCATTTCTAAGAGGCTCTGTCTTAACTTCTGTTTTTACATCTTTATTAAACTTATCACATTCATTAAGGCATCTCTTTAGACAAGCTTCTGAACACTTATTAGCAGACTGACTTTTGATAGACTTAATGTGTTTATACTCAGTATTATCAGTAGCCTTATCTAAGTCTTCTACCTTAACAACTTCCCAATCAAATTCAAACAGATTAGAATTTGATAAAGTCCAAGGTTCCTTGATAACTTTATCGCCATTCTTTAAGTATATGTATATATATGGCTTTGTCATCTTAGAGTTATCATCTGGGAATTGAATACAAATATAACTCTTAGCAAAACTGTTTTCTTTATCCCACTTACTACGTCTCATTCCATACAAACAACGAGAATCGGAAGTATGATAAGTTGAAAGGGAATGAAGCATATCAAATGCCTCTCCGAATGATAGGTTTTTATTTTTTCCATTAAGAAACTTCTGTACATAAACGTAAGGTGAACTCATTTTAATATCCTCCATTAATTATTATTATCAAAATTTGAAAACGCTCTGTTTTCAAATCTTTTATAAACATTGTATATATTTCCTTCCGAATTATTTAAATGTTGGTACTTCTCTATTTGTTATTTCATCAAAACCTGATGTGGATAGCTCTTCTATATAACGTATGTCATTTACATTGATACTTTTACATAAAGACTTATTATCTTCAGAATAATCAATCTTTATAATATCTATTACGATAGGTTTGGTATTCTGATTTATACATTTTAATGTATTACAATCTACAAAACTGGAATAACCAGTTATACGACAATTGTAAGTTACTAAACCTGCCATATTATCTGCTACTGTAAGTTTATAAATTTTGTCACTATCTATGTAGTAAACATGCGTATGAATCTTATCTTTATCTTGGTAAGTTACTTCTAATGAAAGATTTAGAGTAGCTTTAGCGTTACAAGTTAAAAAAGAAATCATTAATCATCATCTCCTTTTATTATTTTTCTTATTACGTTTTCTCTGCTTCTTAGTATTCCTTTCAAGAAGAGGTGTCATAGTAAATTCTATCATATCAGAGAGTTCATTTGTACCCATTATTATATCTGCTACAATCTTACTTGTATGCATTGTATGCGAAAGCATTGTAAATGAGTTAGATAAATAATAAGCATATATATGCTCTTCAATAGTATTAAGTTTTATCGAATCTACCATGCTTACCTTAGCAATAGATAAAATAGTCTTAGCTATATCTTCTCTAAGATTAATAGCAAGTAGTCCTTTAAGACAAGCTTCAAGTGTTCTCGGTATAGGATTTACAGTATTTCTATAGTTATCATAGTCATATATAATCTTATTCCAAGAGTCTCTTGCCAGCTTATAGTGTTTGTTTATTAAAGTAGGATTTCCCTTAATCATATTAATCAGTCTTGTCATCTTAACCGATTCTTCAAAGTTATTTGATATAGTAATCAGCTGATTAGCTTTCTCTTCATCATTAGGACGAATTATTTCAGACTTTTCAATAAGTTTGGTAGTAAACTTTTCATATAAATCATCATTATAGTCGTCCATTATGGCACCTGTAATGTTACCCATCGGTGCCATTACTTCCTGAATCTGCTGATTAAAATCATTTATTTCTCTATCAAGAAATGTATTATTAACAAGGTCATTTATAAATGACTTAGCAAAGAAGTTTATAGTAGACTTATTTGCTCCTACATTCATTGCTTCTTTATTAATAATGCTTTTGATTGATTCTGGAAGAGCTTCAAAAACATTAAACTTTTCTCCTGACTTATAACGATTCATAACAGATATAAGCTGCATTGCATCATTATAATCTATGTCATCGTACTGCTTCATAAGAGCAGTTGTAATTACATCATCTGGTAATGAAATATTAGTAGCAGGTACGTCATTAAATTCTTCTAATGACATGGTATGTTCTTCTTCATTATTATCATCAGTAGACTTTATTGCATCTATAATTGTTTCGGGAGAAGAAACAGCATCAATAGTATTACTTAATTCTTCTGTTACATCATCAAGTGTCTCATTTGATGTATTTGGATTAGCCAATGCTGCTGCTGCGGTTGGAAGTCCTGTTACAATTTTATAAACCTGTTCTTTGGTAAGAATTGACTTCTTGTTAGATTCTCTAACTTTCTTAAAAGTTTCGATAATGTCTTCTTCTTCAGTATATTCTTCTCTACCTAATGTATCAAGTGATGCCATTTTAATTGCCTCCTGTTCTGTTATCGGGTATAACTTTTTAAACTCTTCTTCAGTAATGTTATCTAACTCAACCATTTGAGTATCTTCTGTAGAAATAAAAGTATCTTTACTTTCATTAACAGTTTCATCTGTGACAGAAGATTCTGTTTCTTCACGAAAGGAAACATTTATGTCCTCTTCAGATATTACTTCTGTTACTGATTCTATATCAGTATCAATAGGCTTATTAAGCATTTCTGCCTTAAGTTCCTCTTCAATAATGCCCATAGCTTCATTATCCTCCTTAGTCATTTGACTAGCTGTTTTACCAAGTTTTCTTGCTTTCATATATTTATATTTATCGTATAAACCGTTAGCTATATATTCATTACGTTCCTCGATAGACATGGGTGTATCAGATTCAAATATATTCTTAAGAACCTCTTCTTCTACAGCAATGTTGTCTTGCTCTAATTCAAAGTATTCTTGTCTTATTGGGTCATCAGGATATCTTTGTTGTTGTATATTATCCATCAATACAACGTCTGGATTCTCCATACGTTCTTTACATAAAGAATCAATTAAGTTATTCATATCAGCTCTACTTAGATTAGAACGTCTGTCTAAATCTGATGGTGAATAACTATAAGTGTCATCTGTTATCCTATATGCATTGTCAATTACTGGCATTTTATTCAACTCCTTCTATATTATCATATTCCTCTTGTTCTTCTTCTTTATCCGAGTAAGCATTAGTTTGTTGTTGAATTTGAGATTGCTGCTGCATCATTATATCAGATGCTAATAACTTCTGAATAGCAATTCTAATCTCTGTTAATATTGCAGGATTATTTATAACTTGACAAAATTCATCTTTAAAGATATTTCCAAATGGTTGGACATTTTGATAGATATAATCACACATATCTTTATTATAATTCATCATTAAGAAAGTATAAAAGTCTATGTCAAATCCTGAGATATAGTATATTACTTCTTTGATGCGTGCTATTATAATAGCTACTATTGGGTCATCATATACTTTTCGTATATAATTAGAGCTACTATCTTTTACCTTCTTATATCTATCTAATCCCATATTACTATACAATACATTACGATTAAAATAGATGTAACGAGCAAAAAAATTAATGATGTTTCTAGCATAGCCAGAAACAAACAAATCATATAAGTTATAAGCAATAATATAACAATCTGGCTCATCGCCAAGATACTGTATGTTAAAAGTATTACATATCTTATTAATGATATTTAGATATACCTCATTACGAATAGACATTATACTATCGGAATCAGTAGGATAGTTATTTAACATGTCTTTAAAGTTAATCTCATAAGAGTTAACTATATTAGGGTTAGATACAGTTGGGTTATAAGCATATCTATTTTTAATGGAGTTATCTATTACATCCATGACATAAGAATTATTAAAACGAGAGAGTAACTCAGCTACTTCTCCCTCTGCGACCATATTATATATCTGGTCGTTTCTATATAGGTCTACTGACATATATATCACGCTCCTTTATTTACTGATAAGTTAAATGCTGTGTAAGAATAAAAAAATAACAGGGACTACGAAGTCCCTGTTATCTTTCCCATTACTCTACTATATGAATAGAGTTTTCAATCAAGTGTCTTACATTTGATTGTGTTGGGTTAACACCGTAGCGTTCTCTGAACGCTATGATGTCATTTGGATATAGATACAAAGTCAGTCTGCTAGACTTTGTATTCTCTGATTTATCTGTTACCTTAAATTTGGAGTTTATTACTCCATTGATAAGGTGAACAACAAACCTACTCTTAGAGTAGGTTGTATCATATTGTTTATTCATATACTCTTGGCAACAAACAATAGATTTTTTCATCTTATCAGATATCTTAAGTTTTAAAATCTGATAAGATTTTTTGTGGTCTGTATTTTCTATTGATTGATGAATTATATAATTCATCTTGTTAGAAAATACTCGGTTAAAGTATTCATTTATAGAAATGTCATTTCTATGAACTTTCATAGATGACACCAGAAGCTTATATTGTGCTTCTGTTAAATTCATGGAAATGACTCGTTTATATTCGAGTTCAGCTCCATCTACAATAGGTTTATCATACCTATTGTATTCTTCCTTGGATATAGGAAGGAATCTTCTTCCTGCTTCTGCTCTTGAGATTTCTCTCTTATCAGCAATTATGTCGATATAATCGACAATCGACGCTGAAATTGACACAGATACCAGGTGTCTTTTAATTTCTGAATTAAGTTTGTAATTTGCCATTTTAAACATCCTTTCTGTATTAAGAAGGAGTATAGATTACTCCTGCTTTGTTGGTTTTTAAACATCTCATATGATAGAGAGGTTATAGTTTAAATAAAAAGAAGACTGGCATATAATATGTCAGTCTTCTTTTAATGCTTAATGCTTAATCCTTTGGATTATCATTTCTGTAATCTTCTGCTTCATTATTCAAAACAGATGAGTTTTTAATTCCATCCAAGATAACGATACAATATTCACGATAATCTTTTCTATTATTATTAATAGAATGGAGTGTATGAACAAGTATCCATTTAGAATCTTTGTTGGGTGAGACACAAATATATTTGTTATACTTGTTGATGAACTGAATCATTGTCATCATCTGTCGATATGCTACAAATTTCTCAGGGTCTTCATTAAACTTAATTTTAAGTTTATTCAGACAGTTAATCATATCAGTTCTAGTATCAAGAATGAATGTTCTGAATCCTTGATAAGACATATCCTTTTTATTGATGAGCACAATTGTATCATCAGGATAAGAACAAATATGAGTAATATCTACCATGTCAGTATCAATTACATCAGGTTCGATTCTACAATCAGATTTGATAAGATAATGAGGGAAATAATAGATTGCTCCATATTTCTTACCCTTATCTTTCTCATCTACATGAGGTTTGAAACAGTCTGGATGAGGTGTAAGTGAACAAGTATACTTGTTCACTTTCTCGCAAGCAGTAATATCAAAAGGTCTCAAAGTACCATTTTTGATATATCTGTTTACATATTCTTCACGAGTTGTATTTACATATTCAACTCCTCCAAGAATTTCTTCCTCCATAGGCTTCATAATTGCCTCTGGGTTTCTTTCATTGTTTTTGTAATTTGCCATTTTAAACATCCTTTCTGTATTAAGCAGGAGTATAGATTACTCCCGCTTTGTTGGTTTATGTGTATTTAAAGCGTGTATTAAACACTTTAAAATCACTGCTTTCTTTTACGTACTTCGTCAAAGAAGTCGTGAATATAATATCTTGCACATTCGTTGTTGTCTACATACATCTTACAGAATGCATTGAATGCACACGATATTAACACATCAATTGACGTAGGTGTTGGCTGCATACTGTAGAATGTTTCATTATGATAATTGCAAAATGCAACCACAGTATCATAGTCAACAGGAATCCACAAGTATTTCACTGTTGCGGATTCTTCAGGTTTTTTGAATGGATTATCATTAATAGGAGGGAGTGATGGTATGATTGACTCACCATTTTGAATAGCAGCAATAGCAGCCTCTTTCTCCATTTGATAATTCTCAAATTTCTTTCTCGCTTGTTCTCTAAGCTTTTGTTGTAAATTTCTGTCATAGGCTTCTCTTTCATTAAGAGCCTTGTCAAGTGCGACATAATCTTCTGATATGTCTCTACGATTAATGATACGTGTTACACTATCGATAACACGCTTGTTGAACTCTGACATATTGAGTTTAGACTCTTTAAGAGAGTTCAGATAGTGGTCTACATAATCTCCAACAAGAGAGATTATGACACAGTTAGTATTTGTTGGCATATTATATACCAACTCCTTTCATTATAATAATAATCAGAGAGTCGATTAAGACTCTCTGATTCTACTATAATATTATATAACCTATTTATTGTTTGCTATGCCATGTTTTACTCTATCGTGTTCTTCTGCACGCTTAGCATCATTAAAACTATCAAGTGTACCGACTAAATAGCCTGTTATACGTCTGATGCGTTCAAATGGTTTATCTTCTGTTGCCTTGCGCTTACAGTTAGGACACGTATCATAGATAACTCCTGTATATCCACATTCAGGGTCTCTATCTACAGGATGATTAATAGCACCATAACCTATTCCATTATCATGCATACATCTTACTATAGTGTCTAATGCTTCTATATTACAAGCAGCATCGCCATCAAGTTCTATATATGTAATATGTCCTGCATTACAAAGCTCATGGAAAGGTGCTTCTAACTTAATCTTTTCATAAGCTGTAATATTATAATAAACTGGAATCTTTTATACCCTAGCTTTCGCTATATTTATACAGGGAATAGACTATCTCATATGGCATTACATAAGTAATGTCACCGACGCACTTCGCATATCAGAATTTCACTGACTACTAACGATACTTTGCTTAAAAGCATTTCTCTAGTCGTTATACTAAATATAAAATCGAATTCAATAATAATATTCTTCTATTACATTTTCATATTTAAATAAATAATCTTTTTCTTCTTTAAACCTAAATTTCCATCCTCTAGTTGTCATATATGTATTATTAAGACATGCAGATACTTGTTTTGGTTCTAAATTATGACCAATAGCAAAATGAGTTTGATTATTAGACTCATATACAATTCCATCTGGTGACATAGCATAAAATACCTTCATTTTACTAGAATTTCTAACTTGATGTGTCTGAGTTGTCCATCTCAGATTTCCTCTAACATATCCTAGATTATTATTAATTCTATCAATTGATATATTTTCAAAACCATATTTATTGCCAGCTTCAATATAACTATCATACATATCATCGTAAAAATCAATAAATATATCATAGTCGGTATTTAGACCTCTGCCGCCATATCTATCATAGTGTTGATAATTTTTATTGTATATTCTATTTTTTATAGATTGCCATGTATAGTAAAATTTAGGATTTAATGTTTTTAAATATTGTCTACACGCTTTATGTGTTGTACCTTTATGATTTCTTAAACAACATGCTCGTATATCTTTAATACGATTACATTTAATACAATGACATTGTAATATATCACCTATTTTATTATCATGTATTATATTATCTATATGCATATCATCAATTATTTCGCCAATATAGAAATTTCTTAGTTTAGGTCTTCCCATAATATCACCTCCTTTATTAATATAAATAATAAAATGAACTCGATTATTTAATTTAGCACGGTATTTCCAGCTATCCATATTTCAGGACCTTAGGTTCTCTTAGAGAGCGTATTCGTCTTTGGGATACGATAGTATCGTCGACTATCAGTCTTATCTAGCTCTTACCGTTAGCATAGATTATATTATTAATCTATACACCCTATATTTATAGGTTCACGTCGTTTTTCATGATATATTGCTATATCATGCCACTATTCAGTTAATGGTTACTATTGGTAAAATAATCTTTATCAGTAACTCCTTTTATTACACCATACTTACGTTTACATTTACGTAATGCATTTCCACATAAACTTTCTGCAGGAGTGCCTAATACAGAGAAATTAAGATGAGTTTGTTCTGCTAATTTATCTGTATAATCTCTCATATGTTTGATAATAGCATAACCTTTATCCCAGTATTCTTTTCCTTCTCCATGATGATGACCGTACAAAGCAACTAATGCCTCTGCAAGTCCAATAAATCCGATAGAGAGTGAACCATGTTTAAGCACTTCTCCAACTTCATCTTCTGGACCAAGTTTTTCAGAATCAAGCCATACACCTTGTCCCATAAGGAAAGGAAGATTCTTTACCTTAAGATGAGACTGTATATCAAATCTTTCTAAGAGCTGTCTTTTTACAAGCTCTAAGTATTTATCAAGAAGCTCATAGAATTTCTTTTCGTCATGATTAGCTTCAATAGCAAGCATAGGAAGATTAATAGTTGTAAAAGAAAGATTACCTCTAGAATTAGCTATCTGTCTTGTTGGGTCATATACATTTCCCATAACTCTTGTTCTACATCCCATTTGTGCACATTCAGTCTCAGGATGACCTGGCTTATAATACTGAAGATTGAAAGGAGAATCAAGAAATATATAATTAGGGAATAGACGTTTGCCTGTAACTTTAAGGGAAAGTCTATATAAATCATAGTTAGGGTCTTCTGGATTATAATTTACTCCCTCTTTAAGTTTAAAGATTACTATAGGGAATATACATGTTTCTCCATGCCCTAATCCAGCTTCCATAGCAAGAAGAAGATTTTTAATAACCATACGTCCAGCATTAGAAGTATCTGTACCTAAATTAATTGATGAGAATGGAAGTTGACTCCCAGCTCTAGCGTGAAGCGTATTAAGATTGTGTACAAAACCTTCCATAGCTTGATAGCACTCACGTTCTACATCTTTCTTGGTCATATTGATTATCTTATAAATTTCGTTGTCAAGGCAATCTCCAGTTTTCTCTTTGTTAAAATATTGGTAATCTTTTTTATCACTTAATATAGATTCTATAAAATCATCTCTTTCAAAAAGGTCTTTTATTCTTACATATTTATATTCGTCATTTGTTATTGTGTTATCTTCTTTATCCTTAGGGATAATGATAAGTGTGAAATCATCTTTATCTAAAAGACCAAATTCAATAGCCTTTTCTACATTACGTTTCCAAGCTTTTCTGAATGATTTATAGATACCTGGTGTCATAGAATAGTCGAAGTTAGGAATAGATTGTCCACCCTGGTTACACTACATAACCAGGACTATATCACAGGCTTCACCTTCAAGTGGTCAGCCCCCAGGCACTTCGGGTCTGTATCAATCTCAGCCCTACTCTACTCGGTTTTCAATCTCCTTAAGCGAGATATATATCCTTTCGATAGTCTCTTGACCTTCTTATTCTATTAACTCTATCTTCATTATATTATATGTATTTCTATATTGTTCATCTTTCCTAAATATATCGTATAAAGTACCAATAGGTATAGATAACATATTTGATAATTCTCTAAAAGTACCTTCAAATACACTATAGAATAATATATTGTAGGATTGTACTACCCTATATCTTTTAGCTCGAATAGGTATTAAACCAGTTCTAAAAGCGTGTTGTGTATTATATTTCAAAGTACAATACTCTAAGTTAGATATATCATTATTTAGCTTGTTTCCATCTATATGGTTTATAGCTTCATGAGGTATATTACCTAAGAAAGCTAACGATATTATCTTATGCATACAAACTTTAACTTGTCGGTTAGTAACTTTTTCGTTAAGAGTTACATAGTAGTAACCACGTTTTCCTAAAGTTTGTGTTTTTATATGACCAGTGTTGATATTAATTACATTCATATACTCATCAATGTAATAACAATCTGATATATTTTCTAAGGAATAGAGTTCGTTTATTTTAATTAACATCTCATCACCTCTTCTTGGTGATAGAGCAAGAATAAGCTTGGCACAGGATTCTGGTGTATCCCCTGTTAGCAAAAGAACTAATGAGTCATTTCCTACTCAAATCTAATGATTCTTTCACACCCTGCTGATAAAACAGGTTCACCTGGTTTTCTCTCTATTCATTTCTGAATAGAGCCACAGAAACTATGGCAGTCGCCTTGGTCCGACTGGATTGCAATGGCTGCTAACGTAGCATAAGAACCAATCGACTGAGGTTCTCTTACAAAACCATGGCCTGGATTAAATCCACCTTTAGACAGTTTCTTAAAATCAATTTGACAACAAGTAACTGTAAGTTTATAAAAGTCAAGGTCATGAATATGAATATATCCATCAATATGTGCTTTAGCAATATCTTTACTCATCATATTATTAAGATAATAATTCTTAGATACATTAGAACCAACTTGCAACATAGTACCCATAGCAGTATTGCCGTCTATATTAGCATTCTCACGTTTAGTATCACTATCTTTAGAATCAGATAATAATATATCAGAGATAGTATTACTAATACTATCTCTTGTATTGCGTATCTCATCTCTTTTATTACGATAGAGAATATATGCCTTTGCAGTATCCGCATATCCATGTTTAATCAAAACACGCTCTACTGTATTCTGTATATCATTAATATTATAAACTGCAGAATTATTATCTGGCATATACATATATGTTGGATTCAGCAATTTATGGATTTCCGACACAATACTATCAAGTACATTACTATCAAAGTACTTGAGTTCTTCTTGAGTATGTGATGCTAATACAGCTTTATAAATAGCGTCATGAATCTTCTTTTCATCAAAAACCTGAAGTGTCTTTGTATCACGTTTAAGTACCTTTTCACTAATAATCATTTTAGCTACCTCCAAATATTATTTACCATTTTATAAGTTCAACAGGGCTTTCCAATTGTATTTCTACAAACAATTGGTTACCGTGTTCAATATACTTATCTCTAATACATTCTATGCTAGTTACTCTAGTATTTCTGTAATTACTTAAAATTTTATACGGGTCTTTTCCTTCTTCAGGATGACCACAAAACATACAAATAGGTTTACCTCTGTCATTTGTCTCAATCCATCTAGTATTGTCTCCAGGTATTAATATTCTATAACACCCTGCATCCTTACTATTGAGTTGGCCAGATGACGTATGATTCAATATGTAAGGAAGAATATCTTTTAATAAAATCTTTGGTTTATACGAACCGTATTTTAGATACTGTTCTGTATTTATGAAAATTATTAATACACCTTCAGGACTAACTTCCATTGATTCGACATTAATAAATTCTAATCCATAGATTTTAATCTCATTCATACTTATCTCAATTTGAGGTTGGTATGTTTCTTCGTTAGTACCAGTCATATCACATTTTATTACGTATTTAGTATTATCAGGTAACTTTATTAACAAATCTCTAAGTGTCATCTCGTTATAATCGCAACACATTTTCATTTACCTCCTCTTATTATCGTTAGCATCAAATCTCTCTTTAAGCTCCTCCTTAGAATGTGAGCTTTCTACTGCTTTCATAATTGCAGTACGTATCTTATTGTCATCAAAATCTTCAATTGTCTTACCATCACGTTTAATTACCTGCATCATATTAGTTTTCCTCCTTATAATATGACTTCAAGAAGTCCTTTTCGTTCATTCCGTATTTGTGTGTCTCTTTCCATCCAATAAGACTCTTCTCAAACGCATCTACTTTAGATAGACTAGATTTAAGTTTATCTAGGTCCATTGGTGGACCGAGCAAGGCAATATTCAGAAGTATATTAAGCTGAGCTTTATATCTACAGTATATTGTATAGTAATGCTCATATTCTGGGTCTATTACCATAAAAGAACCTTCTGTAGAGAAATGCTTGGGTTCTATACCATCAACAACTACATCCTCTATATTAGGAATGGCTTCTTGAAGTGTTCTATTTATAATCTCTTCTTTGTTATCTCCTCTACGAATCTCCGAGAAGTTATGATTAAAGTCATCATATAATATTGGGTCTGATGCCCATTTACTATAATCACCATAGAACTCATCAAAGAGATTCACTACATAATGACAGTTCCTTCTTTCAAGTGCCTTTATCATTGTAGATAAAGGTACAGTTCCGTCAGGGTTAAGTTTAAATACTTCTATTTCCTCCTCTTCCTCAGATTCTTTGTTTAGCCAGTATTCTGCATTTTCTTTAGCTTCTTTGTCTAGATAGTATTGAGCTGATTCACAGGATGATAACCATGATTTTATAATATCAGCATTAGCTTTTAATGCTTCATCTCCACCAACTAATCTCTTCATTTCTTCAATTGTCATGATATAATTCACTCCTCATCTTCTTCATTAATAATATTAAATGTAATGTGACCATCACAAGTAGTTCTGATTTTAGTTACTATAAAATTAAGAACATTGATTGGTAAATCTTTTATATTTGCTCTATATCTAGGGTCTGCATCACCTTTAACATA
>Ga0326514_10002072_pt1 | contig 12830 bp, 11 predicted proteins | sample 3_2548_0518_D_FD_203653 | JGI IMG/M metagenome (GOLD analysis project Ga0326514, IMG submission 203653) | Bovine rumen microbial communities from UC Davis, California, United States - 3_2548_0518 | ecosystem: Host-associated > Mammals > Digestive system > Stomach > Rumen | place: USA...
TGGTGGAGTAGATGAGGGGTTGATAAACGAAGTTGTCGATGAATTGGGCGGTCAGCATGATGGCCAGGATGATGAGGGCGAAAACCCAAAGGTTGACATCCAATCCGGCACCTGTGCCTAATTTCAGTACAATGCCGAAAACCACGCCGAGACCTTCTCCTATGAGCGGACCGACGTAGGGAATCACATTGAGCAAGCCCGCAATGAAGGCGATGCCGATGGCATAGCTGAAGTCGAGGCGGGCAATGAGCCACAGACCGAGGAAGTCGATCAAGGCCACACCGAGCATCTCTACGAGCAATCCCACGAAATAGCGCGAGAGCAATTCCTCGATTTCGGTGAGGGTTTTCGTCACGGTAAGTTCATGCTTGTCGGGCACGAAAGCGATGACAATCTTTTCGAAAAGCCCTTCTTCCTTCAGGAAAAAGAAGGAAATGAACACGACCGCAAACAAGGCGACGAAAAGGCTCGACACCGCCGAAGCCACCGAGCCGACGATGCCGCTCACTCTGCCAAAGTCGACCAACTCCTTGATTTTGTCCATGATGACCACTGTAATGTCGAAATCGCGCTCCAAGCTGGGGAAAGTCGCAATCAGCCAGTCGTTCAGATTGTCGATGGGATTGGATTCAAAATAGGCACGGCTTTCGATGGCGGAAGCATCCCTTACGATGTTTGATACCAAAGGAATCATTTGGGTGACAATCAGCAACATAAACAGGATGATGACCAAGATGGTGAGTAGGGCCAACAGCCAGTCGGGTGCCTGATGGCCTTTGATTTTGATTTTTCTCAACTGCCGCATCACGGGACGGCCAAGCAGCGCAATCACTCCGGCGGCAATGATATAAATGAGTACGTTCTTGAAATACCAACATATAGCCAAAATGATGGCCAAACCGCCTAATTTGATGATGTAACCCGCTAATTTATCGGTGTTTCGCTCGTTTTCCATTTCCGTTTTCCCTTTCGTTGAGGTCACAAAAATAGTTTTTTTTCACCTTTTGTATATGATTTTGGATAATTTTGCGTTCACAAGAATAAAGTCTCACCAAATAATCATAGAACAAATCCGATGAAATACACACACCTTGTATTATTATTGCTTTTCCCGTTTGTCACCCTTCATGCCCAAACCAACAACCCTGTTTTGCAGGAACCTGACAGCCTTGAGCTTGAATTGAGCGACCAGCAAATCAACGACTTGAACTCAGGCAAGGCCGTGGTCGACGAGTCGGCGGTGATGGAAATGCTTGACTTGGTGAGCAACATCAGCTATTTCAAGGATGTGTACCTCGACATTGATACCAGTGTGCTGAACATTTACGATTACGGCAAGGACGAAGTGCCCGTGTTTGACGACACCATCTACCAACATCGCATTGAAGCCTTGGCGCGGGAGACCACTATCCCCCTGATATTCAACAGTCATGTGAAGTCGTTCATCAATTTGTATGCGGTCAAACGCCGCCAGCAATCGAGTCGCATGTTGGGCCTTTCATACGTCTATTTCCCGATGTTTGAGGAATATCTTGCCAAGTACAATCTCCCTTTGGAACTGAAATATCTCGCTATGGTGGAATCAGCCTTGAATCCCACCGCTGGTTCAAAAGCAGGAGCCAAAGGCTTGTGGCAGTTTATGTTAGGTACAGGCAAGAACTATGGCTTGCGCGTCACTACTTTGGTTGATGAGCGTTACGACCCGATGAAGGAAACCGTGGCGGCCTGCCAGTATCTGCAAAGCCTTTACGCCCGCTACGAGGATTGGTTCCTCGTTTTGGCGGCCTACAATTCGGGTCCGGGCACGGTCAACAAGGCCATCATTCGCGCTGGTGGCGTGAGGAACTATTGGGCGATTTGGCCTTACTTGCCCAAGGAAACCCGTGGCTATGTGCCGGCCTTCATCGCCGTGACTTACCTGATGAACTATGCCACGGAGCACAACATCTATCCCATCAATCCGGGCTTGCTGCTGCACGGCACCGATACGGTGATGGTGCGCGACCGCGTCAGGTTCGACCAAATCAACGAGTGTATCGGCGTGCCTATGCAAGACATCGTGTTTTTCAATCCTCAATACACCAAGCGTATCATTCCGGCATCGAAGGACAATCCTTGCGCATTGCGCCTTCCCATGAAATACAGCCTGCGGTTTGTGCAGCTTGAGGACAGCATCTATGCCTACAAGAGCAAGGCCGAATTGCAACGCGAGGAGATTGAGGAAAAAGTGGAGAAAGTGAGCGACAGCTTCATCCATGTAGTGAAAAAAGGCGAGAGTATAGCCAGCATCGCGAGGAAATATAACGTCACGGTGGCGAACATCAAAAGTTGGAATCACCTGAAACGCGAGACCATCCATGTCGGGCAGAAGCTGACCATCTATCGCTCCGGCTCGCCGATGGCTAAAGTAAGTAAAACCACGAACAAGAGCACGAAGAGCGGCACAAAGGCTCCGACCACAAGAACCCATGTGGTGAAGAAAGGGGAAACTCTCAGCTCGATTGCAAGGAAATATGGCTGCACGGTGGCCGACATCAAAAAGTGGAACGGCTTGAAGGGCAATACGGTTGTGGTTGGCAAGAAATTGAAAATCAAGAAATAAAAACAAATACTATGAAAAACAGCATCAAAATAGCCTTCCTTCTCGTCTTTGCGGTTGTGATGGCCTCTTGTGGCGACAAGCCACGCACAGCAAAGAAAGACCGCTCGGTGGGCGGCACTTCCGAAATCATGGTCGTCACCCAAAACGATGAACAATGGAACGGTCGCATCGGCGATTCGCTTCGCCATTTCTTCTTGGACTACCAATATGGATTGCCGCAGCCTGAGTCGCGCAATGAGTTGGCTCACATCAATTTGGCGGGTTTTTCCGACATGTTCAAAAAGCACAAGAACATCATCGAGGTTGAAATCAAGCCGAGCCTTGAGAAGGCCGTGGCCGAGACCGCAGAAGACCTTTGGGCCGCTCCGCAACGCTACATCAAAATCAGTGCGCCCGACCTCACCTCGTGGGTGGAACTCTTTGACAAGCAGAAAGAAGTTTATCAACAGTGGTTTGACAAGGTGGAGCGCGAGCGCATTATGAATGTGTTCCGACCCACGAAAGACGAGGACATCGCCAATGCCATCGCAAAGAAGTTCGGCTTCACATTGACGGTTCCCAAGGGCTTTTTCATTGCCAAGGATGAGCCTGATTTCATGTGGATTCGCAAGGAGCAAGAACGCTCAAGCGCCTGCCTTATCATTTATCAGACTCCTTACAAGGACACGCTTCAGTTTGGCACCAACAGCCTCGTGGCCATGCGCGACATGATGCTTCAGCAATACATCCCCGGCCCGTTGGAAGGCTCCTATATGGCCACCGAAACCGAGTTTGTCCCTCCAATGGTGACCAATGTCAAGGATTTTCCCGCAGGCTATACGATGGAGATGCGTGGCATGTGGCGTGTGGTGAACGATTTCATGGGAGGCCCGTTTGTTTCCTATACCTTTGCCGACAGTCGTACGGGCAACCTCGTCACGGTGGAAGGTTACTATTACGAGCCTAACCAAAAGAAACGCAATCAGTTGCTTCAGTTGGAGGCGATTGCCTATAGCTTGAATTTCGTGGAGGAATGATTTATTTCTTCCGATAGGTCACCACAATTTCACCGAGCGGTGAATTGGTCCGTGTGACGATGTTTTCTCCTTTCCAAATCCCGAAAAAGTTGCCGTTGCAGGTCAAAGTGCCGTCTTTTGAAAGGCTGAGTTTCCCTTTGGTTTCACCTTCCAAACTATTGAAAATTAGCATGGAATCAGGGCTGATGAGGATGACATTCTGCTTTTCCATCTCGCCGATTTGTTTCACCAATGCGGGGGTGCTGCGCTGCTCATCGAATTGGACATTCACCTTGTCGACCGTCCAAGTGCCGATGAGTGGATTTGGTTTTTGCGTGCATGCGCAAAGCATTGTGGCAAAGCTCAAAAGGAAAAGGATGCTTTTTTTCATGGCTCAGAATTTCATGCAAAGGTAAGATTTTTTACTTTTGTTCGCTCAAAACAAATGATTTTCATGGATGGCAATCGACTGACTTGGTTCAAGACGGAGGAACGCGAGGGGAAAAGGTGCGTTTACGACCCTTTGCGCCGACGCTTTGTTGCACTTACTCCTGAAGAGGAAGTGAGGCAACGGGTGTTGTACCTGCTTGTGGAGCATTTGCACGTGCCTGCGGGATTGGTGGCGGTGGAGTATTCTGTGAAAGTGAATGGTTTGGATAAGCGTGCCGATGCTGTCGTTTTCGGCACGGATGGCCGTCCGATGCTGGTTGTGGAGTGCAAAGCCGAGAGCGTGACGCTCACCCAAGCTGTTTTGGAGCAAGCGGTGCGTTATCATTCTGCATTACGGCCTCGTTTCCTATTGCTGACCAATGGGAAAGTCACATATTGCTATCAGGTTGAAGGCCAGTCATTACGACCTCTTGACCATTTGCCTGACTTCGCTGAAATGAAGGGTGAGTGAAGCTATTCCTCAAACAAATTCCTCGCTTTCAGATAGGTTCTCCATTTCTCCAACACCTGAGTCATGTCGACGGGGAGTTCGGAGGTGAACATCATTTGCTCGCCCGTGGTGGGATGCACGAAGCCCAACTCTTTGGCGTGCAGCGCATGGCGCGGCATGATTTTGAAGCAGTTGTCGATGAACTGCTTGTATTTGGTGAAGGTGGTGCCTTTTAGGATGACATCGCCGCCATACAGGGCATCGTTGAAAAGCGGGTGTCCGATGAATTGTGAATGGGCGCGGATCTGGTGGGTACGACCTGTTTCCAATCGGTATTCGTTAAGTGTCACGTAACCAAAGCGTTCCAATACTTTCCAATGCGTGATGGCTTCCTTGCCCTGCTCGCCGAAGGGATAAACGGTCATGCGGCGGCGGTTGCTCTGGCTGCGCCCGATGTTGCCCACAATGGTGCCTTCGTCCTCGTCAAAATCGCCCCAAACCAAGGCATAATAGCGGCGGTGGATGGTGTGGTCGAAGAATTGCTTGGCGAGTGTGGCTTGCGCGGTTTCGTTCTTGGTGACGACCATCAGGCCGGTGGTGTCCTTGTCGATGCGGTGTACGAGATAGCCGATGCGGTTTTCGATGTTTTGTTGCGTCTGCTCAAAATGGTAGGCCAAGCCGTGCAGCAAAGTGCCGGTGAAATTGCCGTGGGCTGGGTGTACCACTAAGCCCGCCTGTTTGTTGATGACAATGAGGTCGTCGTCTTCATAAACGATGTTCAACGGGATAGGCTCTGGCTTGATGTCGGTTTCGCGGGGCGGATAACTGAACACAATGGAAATCACATCGTTAGGCTTCACTTTGTAGTTCGACTTCACAGGTTTGTCGTTCACCAAAATATTGCCCGCCTTGGCCGCGTTTTGTATGCGATTGCGCGAAATGCTATGGATGCGTGAAGTTAGAAACGTGTCGATGCGCACCATGTCCTGACCGCCATCGACGGTAATGCGCATGTGCTCAAACAGTTCGCCGTTTTCATTGGTGGTTTCTGAAGTTTCGATGAAATCGTCGTTTTCCTCGATGAGTTCATCGTCCAATTCGGTGAGTTCGTCGTTTTCCTCAACGAGTTCTTCGTTCATTTCAATAAGGTCGTCGTTCATTTCTCGATGATGAATTTTTGGTTGATGACTTGGCCTTCCTCGGTGATGATGTTCAGTAAATACATGCCGTTGTTGAGGCTGCCTACCGATATTTCATGCTGATAATCACCTTGATACACCTTTCTTCCAGTGAGGTCGAAAATGCTCACTTGTCCGTTCCCGAAATCGCCTTCCAAATGCAACGTGTTGCTGGCCGGGTTGGGATAGACCACAAAGGCGCCTGAGCTTGTCGAAGGGCCGTTCTCTTCCACACCAATGTAATACGAAGCACCCACCACGGGACGAATCATCAGCGAACCATGCTTGCTGCTTGGTTGCCACGAGCCGTTGGTGTTGATGAAGTTGTATTGGATGTTGTCGGTGGAGGTGTCCAAACCGATGTTGATGAGGGCGTCGTTGCGTTGCTCGATGCCGATGTAAAACGCGCCGGAGTGTATCACGTTTCGATCGAATTTGTAGTAGTAGAACCGATAAGGCTGCTCATGCCATTGCGGATGCTGGTTTTGCAAACGGTAGATTTCCTCGCCGGGCTTGCCGTTTTCGTCCCTCCAAATCACGATGTCGAAATACTTGTCGTTGGCGTTGTTAAGTGTTTGGTTGAAAAGCAGTTGCACGCCTTGGATGGTGTCGTATTCGGCCAAATCGAAGCGCACGGCGAACTTGCCACCGGCAGGCCTCACACCGAAGCCCAATTCGGGAATACCATCGTCGTAAGCGTAGTAATTGTACATTCCCACGCGGTAAATCATCGAGTCGGCCAAAGGCGGAGTGGCTGTTGAATCGTAAACGTAATGGCTGATTTGGTAGGAAACCGAGTCTTGCCACATGTTGAGCGCAAACAATTCGCCCACATACGGGCAGGCTGGCGATTCGCCATATCCGGGGCAAAGCAGGTAGCCGTTGGCCTTGTAGGGAAGAATGGTGACTGGCTCCAAAACGCGCTGATAATGCTGGCCGCCACCGATTTGCTGCACCTTATAATAATAGTGTAGCTCATGGTCGATGCCGTCGAGGTTGGCGATGTCGATTTCAAGGTTTTCGCGAATGGCGGAATTGGGATTGGCGCGGTATTGGCGGTAGGGGATGGCCTGATAGCGGTTGAAGAACGAAGGCCGTTGACCCGAGAAGGTCAGCATGGGATAGTCGGTGTCGTCAATGCTGCGGTTGATGTTCAGGTAGACGAAATCGATGTTCCAGTTGTCCTCGTTGCTTCGGTTGCTGGGCAGCGACGAGTTGACGATGCTTGCGTAGTTGTAGAAGCGGAAATAAAAGTTGTCCTGAAAGAACTTCACGTCGCGAATGGGTATCATCACCTGCTTGAAAAACTGGCCGTTGTTTTGCACCATGAAACTGTCCAACCGTTGGCCGGGCACGCTCCAGATGTGGTACCAAGTGGTGTCGGCAACTGTGATGAAAACCGAATCGCAGGGTACGGCAATTTCGCCTTCCGTGAGGGGTGTCAGCGTGTCGGTGACGATGGTGAACATTCCTGATTGGCAACCTACCGAAGCCCAAACCGTATCGCCCGGAAACAGCGTATCGACCTGCATTTCGGCAAAGATGTCGGCAATGCTATAGTTTTGGTAATCAAGGAATACGAACTCCTGATGTTCGGTGGTGGTGCCAAATTGCAACACCAACGAATCTTGTGTTTCGGGCGGATTTCCGTTGCCTTGGGGCTGATAGTAGAAACTCAGATAGACCGAATCGGCAGGGGAGAGGGCGCGAGGCTCAGGCTCCATGATGGAGTCCAAACGAATCCTTACGGAAGTCAGGTATTCCGCCACAAAAGCATTGCTGATGGCGTAGTTGTAAACCTTCCCGTTGGCATCCAAAACATCAAAAGTGGCACCGTTGCGGTTGGGCGGACTGAGCGGGAAACCGTCGTTCACCAAAACATTGTTGTCGGTCCATTTCGTCGAGTCGGGATAGAGTCCACAATGGTTGAAATCGTCGAAAAAAGGGAGGAACCGCGCCTCGGCAACGCCTCTTCTTGCGGGGGCTTGCTCTGTCGTGGCCCTGAAGTTGGTCAATATCTCTTGCGCCGTGGCTTGGATGGCGAAAAATCCGAGAGCCATAGCCAAAGCGAAAGCCTTAAAATTCGTCTTCATATTCATAGTCGGTGGTTTCAATCGTTTCTGTAATTGTGTCAATAACAATCGTTTGCGGTACATTCTTCAAAGAATCCTCGTGCAGCAGTTCCTTCATCTCCTTCTTGAAATCCATAGTCTTGCTGGAGCGGTACCAAACGTTGATGTTGGTTCCTGCATCGACTGAGCCTGAACTGGGGCCGGGGCTCATCAGCCTGATGCACATGTATTGGAGGCTGTCGCTGTCCTCAAAGACTTCATCGCCGAGGTTGAGTCCGGCCAAGTTGAGCAAACGTTTGGCTTCTGTGGCGGGTTTGCCGATGAGGTTGGGCACTTTTATTCTTGATTTGTCGTCGCCAACGCCGACGCGGAGCATGATTTTGCTGCCTTTCACCAATTCGGTGCCTTCCATGATGGGCTGCCCTTTGTAGTATTGGTCGACGATGTTGTTCTTATAGGAATATTCCACATAATCAAGATAATCAACGCTTAAGCCACTCGATTCGAGCCTGCCGATAGCCTCGCGAAGGGAGATGCCTTTCAGGTTGGGCATGACGGTTTTTTCGGGTGTTTCGGCCACGATGATGGCGTAAACATTGCGCCCTTTCTTGATTTTCGAGCCAGGCAAGGGGTCTTGCTGATAGATGCTGCCGGGTTGCTGTCCCTTGGGATAAACGCTGTCGATGAGGATGAAATTGAAGTCTTTCGAGTAGTCGTGCTTCACCTGACGGAAGTCCTGTCCCACAAAATCAGGCATGGAAAATACCTCATCGTGTCGGGTGTATTTATCTAATATCCTGAATGTTAGCCATAGCAAGACAACGCATAACAGCAGTATGATGAGCAGGTTGAGGTAAAATTTCTTTTCCTTGAAAAAGTGAAGGCGTCCCATAATTTACTAATTTAGCCGTGATTTTACAACTCGATTTCGGGTGTTTTATTGTTATGAAGTTTAAACCGACAAAAGTACAAAAAATATGAAAAACGTGGCAATTATTTGTGGCGGAGATTCGGGTGAGTTTGAAATTTCCGTCAAAAGCGCTCAGGTGGTGAAGCAAAACCTGAACCCTGAACTGTATAATTCTAAGATTATTGTGGTGTCGAAAAAGGGATGGTACGGACTGTTGAAAGATGGTACGCGGATTGACGTTGACAAGAATGATTTTTCCATTTCAGTTGGCGGACATAGGACGAAATTCGATGTGGCTTTCAATGCGGTACACGGCGACCCGGGCGAAAACGGGCCATTGTCGGGTTACTTGGATTTGTTGGGTATTCCTTGCACCTCTTCCCCTTTGACCACTTGCGCCCTCACGTTCCACAAGGATTTTTGCAAGCGCGTGGTGACTTCCTACGGCGTGAAGGTGGCGCCTTCCATCTTGATTAACGAAGGCGAGAAATACAATGCCGATGAAATCATCAATCAGTTGGGATTGCCGCTGTTCGTCAAGCCAACTTGCAATGGCTCCAGCGTGGGTGTGACCAAGGTGAAAACAGCAGAAGAACTTGTTCCTGCGATATTTACTGCAAGGGCGGCAGGCCGTCAGGTGATGTGCGAAAAGTTCGTCAATGGCCGTGAATTTGGCTGTGGCGCAATGAATTTCAAGGGCAAGATGATGGTGTTCCCGTTGACCGAGATTTGCAGCAAGAACGAGTTTTTCGACTATGAGGCCAAATACACCGCTGGCAAATGCGACGAAATCACCCCCGCCCAAGTGGATGAAGCCACCGCAACCGAAATCAAAGAGACGACGGCGATGCTGTATGAAAAGTTAGAGTGCAAAGGCTTTGTCCGCATGGACTACATCGTCAGCGACGAGGGCGTGTTTTTCATCGAGGCGAACATCGTCCCGGGCATGTCGGAAGCCAGCATCATCCCCGCGCAGGCACGGTGCTTTGGCCTGACCTTGGGGCAGTTGTTTGAAATGGCGATTGAGAATGTATTGCCTTGAGGCTAAGCCTTTTGTGCTGACAATTGTTCCATAGCAAAGGCATACGCGCCAATGGCCACTGCCGAGGTGGTGCCGAGTTTGGTGACGCCAACACCAACGCGCTTGGTCGGGTTGTACCACACTTCTTGGTCGCTGAAAGGCACTTTGACCATCTTGCCCGTCTTTTCGGTGAAGCGAATCATGTCTTGGGCATCCATCAGGTTGTAGGCTTCGGTTTCCATACGGCTGAAGGGGCTGCCGTTGAGTCCCTTGAAAGGCTCGTTCATCTTCTTGATGAGTATGGGCATGAAAATAGGCCATGCGCCCGAAAGCCCGCCGCCGATGACAACGATGCCGTCGACGAGCGAGATGGCATTGGCTAACACATCGGCCAAAGCCGTGGCCAATTCCTCCCACGATTTCAGGGCGGCTTCCTTGTTGCCAGGTTGATGACCCATGGCGATTTTGTAAATGTCGTAGGGGTGGGGCGTTTTGTCGAAGTCGATGCCAGCCTCGCGGCCATACACACGACGCACGGCGCGGATGCTGATGCTGTCTTCGGCACTGGTTTGTGGATAAAGCGGGTTGCGGTGGCGGTTGATTTCGCCGCCGGCAGAGTTGTCGCCGTTCACCAACACCTTATTAATAACTATTCCTCCGCCGAAGCCCGTGCCGATGGTCACGCCGAGCAGGTTCTTGTAGCGTTTCGGGTTGCGTTGCTGCTCCAGCAGCTTGTTCACCTCGGGCAGCAGGCCGTTGAGAGCTTCGCCGTAGGCAAATAGGTCGCCGTCGTTGTTGATGAAAACGGGGATGTGGAATTCGTTCTCCAACATGGCCTTCAGAGGCACGCCGCCGCGAAAATGGGGCAGGTTCTCCAAGTCGCCGATGATGCCGTTAGGATAGTCGGCGGGGCCGGGGAAGCAGAAACTGATGGCCGCAGCCTTTGCGCCACAGAGCTTTTCGCACTCATGGAAACCGGTGATGATTTTTTGCAGCACTTCCTCAAGGTTGGGTGCCGCTGAGGGGATGGTGAACGGTTCGATGATTTCACGCGAGTCTTGTACAGCAGAGAATTTGAAACCCGTGCCGCCTGCGTCGAGGATGAAGATGATAGGGTTGTTATTCATTTTGTTTCGATTTTAAATGTGTCGGATTAAAGAATTTCTCCACCCAAAGCATCCACATGAGGAAAATGACGAAGTAGAAGAAAAACTTGAAGATATAATCATGGGCGAGGTGGAAAGTGTTGATGTCCTGACCCATAAGATGGATGTTGATATTGGGCCAAGCGATTTGCATCAGCAATATGCCGCAAATGCGGATGACATTGGTCCACTCGATGATGACCAATCCGGCGGGGATGTACCACAACTTGTGTTTCCACGGGCCGGGGAAGAGAATCATCAGGAAAAGCCAGTGCATCCATTGCTTCAGGCTGGCACATTCGGGCGCGATGATGACCCGTGCCCAACCGTCGTCACTGTTGAGGGCAGAAATGAGCCTGACGCGGCTGACGGTGGTGATGTCGACGCGAAAAACATGGTCGAGCACCCAGCAGGATTGGCTGTAAACCAAATTGACCGACCAAACCATCAGCTTGTGGATGAGCCTCCCGACGGGCCAATAGCCAAGGGCTTGCCACCCCAAATAGAGGAAGTGGAAGCTGATAATCAACAAGATAAAAAGACCGACATTCACGGTGCTTTGGTTCTTCGGGTCTTTGCAGTAGGCTTTAATGTCGTTGATGCTCATCGAAAAGAAATTTGGGTGCTAAAATACGGAATAAAGAAATATCCTTACCTTTGCACGCCAAAAATTTTCGCAATCATGGAAAACGATACTTTAGTTGAACAAGTCACAGAAACCCTTCAGGACACCTCAATGGTCAATACGATGGTGGGTAGCGTGAAGAAATTGGCCACCACACCCGTGTCTGATTGGCTGCCCGATTTGGTGAAAGATTATCTTGTCCCGTTTGGAATCAAGTTGGTGGCGGCCATCGTGGTGCTTATTTTGGGCCGTTGGATCATCAATCTGATAAAGAAAGGTTTAGCCAAAATGTTGTTGCGCCGCAATGCCGACCCGTCGCTCAACTCCTTCGTTATGAGTCTTATCTCGGTTGTGTTGACTTTCTTCCTCATCATGGCCATCGTGGGCATTTTGGGCATCAACACGAGTTCATTGGTCGCGCTGTTGGCTTCGGCGGGATTGGCTATCGGCATGGCCTTGAGCGGCACCTTGCAGAATTTCGCGGGCGGGGTGATGATTATGTTGTTCAAGCCGTTCAAGGTGGACGATTTCATCACGGCTCAAGGCTACGACGGCAAAGTGAAGGAAATCCAGATTTTCAGCACCCACATCCTGACGCCCGACAACAAGACGGTTATCCTGCCCAATGGGGCACTTTCGACTGGGCCGGTGACCAACTACAACAAGCAAACCGACCGCCGTGTCGACTGGGTGTTTTCCATCTCCTACGGTGACGACTATGACAAGGCCAAGGCCGTGCTGCAACGCCTTTGCGATGCCGACCCGCGCATCCTGAAAGAGCCGAAGGTCGTCATCGAATTGCTGAAAATGAGCGACAGCTCGGTCGACATCACAGTAAGGGCGAGAGTAAAGCCCGATGATTATTGGTCAGTGTATTTCAGGATGAACGAGCTGGTTTACAAGACTTTCCCGCAAGAAGGCTTGAGTTTCCCGTTCCCGCAAATGGATGTTCACATGAAAAGTTGAGAGCGAAAAATGACTTTTTTTGTCACATTTTTTGCTGAAACACTTTGCGAAACGAAAAAAAGTGTACCTTTGCAGCCCGTTACAAAGTGGACAATTAAATAATAAAGGATAAAGAGTCATGTCAAAAGTTTGTCAAATTACAGGAAAAAAGGTCATGCACGGTAACAATGTTTCTCACTCCAACAAGAAGACGAAGAGGACATTCGAACCGAATTTGAAAATCAAGAAATTCTATGTTCCGGAATGGGATGAGTGGATCGTGCTGAAGGTTTCGGCTGCCGGTTTGCGCACCATCAACAAGAAGGGCGTTTATGCAGCCATCATGGAGTCTGCCGAAAAAGGTAACCTTGAGCGTTGGTAATCACCAATGTGAACGATATCGGAGCTGCTGTGCCTTGCGCAGCGGCTCTTTTTCGTTTGCGCGAAAACCAATTTG
>Ga0326514_10002073_pt1 | contig 12823 bp, 29 predicted proteins | sample 3_2548_0518_D_FD_203653 | JGI IMG/M metagenome (GOLD analysis project Ga0326514, IMG submission 203653) | Bovine rumen microbial communities from UC Davis, California, United States - 3_2548_0518 | ecosystem: Host-associated > Mammals > Digestive system > Stomach > Rumen | place: USA...
CCGTTGATCACGGTTCTATGTGTTGCTTTCATATCCATACCTCTCAAATAAAAAAGGCATGGAAACCCACGCCTTAGACAATTCTACATTTTTACATATATCATACTATATATGGTACGTCAACCACAATTTTCGCTATATCTTGTAGTTTTCAGTTTCTTTGCCGCCCTTTTCTTCTTTTGCATGACAGCTTTTACCGTGGAATTGTGTCGTTTCGCTATCCTCTCCCATGATTCAAACTCCACATAACGAGAATATAAGATATCAACCCAATCCTCGTTCTCTAAGGAGAATATCTCACCTTTAACCGTAGCTTTCATGTCGGCATACTCATCAATCATCCCCTCTAATTCGTTTTCCAGGACGATGATTTCACACATTAGTTTGGACATCTTATCCTCTGGGGATGTCATCACCCTATCCCCATAGGAAATCGAGGTAGAAGTCAAAACCGCTCTAAGTTCGTCTATCCTCTCCTGTTTTTTCGTTATTTCAAGATTCATTTCCCGCAGTTCGTCAAACACACTCTCACCTAAATGGATTCAAAATAATGTCAACAGTTCCGTTGGATTTCTCTTCAAACACCCTCATTACTTGTGCTAAGGAATCGGGAGCATCATCGTGTGCGTTCTTCCCCTCTAATGTAAAGGTGTTTACACTCCACAGGGCTTCGGTATATTCCTGTGATCGCTTGTACTGACCTTTAGAACCCTCTTCGATAAAATAAAGTTCGTTTTTCACGGAATCAGCATAATAGGAGATTTTCTCGGTTTTATTCATGTGTTCGGGTGCGTTAAAGGTATTTATTTTAATGCCAAAATAGTTCTCTTTCTTCAAGCCCTCTTTTATGGGGTCTTCAAATGCTCGTCCGATTCCGTTGTTCTCGTAGTAGAGTTCCCTTACTTTATGGTTGATTATCTTCCTTATAATACGTGGTACGGTTATTCCCCTTGTCCGATTGTCGTAAATCCAATCAATGATGAATTTCTTCTTTCCCACCGCTACGATAGGCATTGACAGGAAATCGCCGCCACCAACAGCGGGGTCTAAAACAGCCACGATCTTATAGGAATCGTTGGGAAGATTACCGTCAAAGTAATTCAGTTCACCTTTGGCAAACAAAAGACCCTCTCTGACAAACGGTGCTTGTTGGAATTTAGCCGCAAAGTCAGCTTCACTTAGAATCTCTTTCTGATTCAGATAATATGAAGTCGGTACGTAACTAAAGTTCGATTCATTATCCTCGTTAAGAGCGGGGATTTTTCTGAATCTGTAAAGAGGGTCATCTATGTACTTTCTCTCATAACGATAAAGAGGGTCGTAGATGTTCCACAGCGTTCCGATCATCATTTCCGGCGGTTCGGGGAAAATGTCAAGTCCTTGCAAGTCATATTCCCGTGGGTCTTTCCCATCCGTAGCAAGAAAAGGATTTAATCTGTCGTGCATCTTATTCAAGTATTCGTTCCACGTACCCTCCATTCGTGTCGGAGAAAGAGCATGAGTCCTGTCACGTACCAAATCATCCACCGTCAGAACACCATCCCATGAGATATCGACCGCCCCTGTCCATGTACCGTCAATTCCTCGCATTGTCAATGTATTGAGTCGGTCTGGCTCACAAAGGTTGATAGTCAGATGTTCTGCGGATTTATCTTGTATGATTTCCTTATCGCCATTCCAAAAATGATAAATCTCCGCAAATGTATATTCACTCGATGTATAGAAATTCATCATTTCATCGTAGAAACCCTCTGCCAATATCCCCGAATGACTTCCGATAGCTGAATGTGAATTGGGGCGTTTCATGGTCAGCCACGCCAAAGCAAATAAGGAAAGGGTACTCTTACCAGTACGGCTCGGAAGAGATATTCCCAGGAATTTTATCTTGCGGTTGAACAAATCCTCTATATCTTCCGTTATGATCGACAGAGGGTTCATTCTCGGGAGATAAAACCTCTTCGCCTGTGGGCGGTCACGCTCCATGTAAAGGATGAAGTCTTCCAATTTCCAAAAAGACCGAAAGAGACACAGAGTATAGTATTGGTCTATGATATTGCTTTTGGCGTTCTTCGCCTGTGCTATCTTTTCAAGTCTCCATATCGTAGTGTCTTTTCTTCTCAGTCCTGTCTCGATACGGATTTTGCCCTCGCCCGCTTTCAAAACGGCTGACTCATATTCCCCCGCTCTCAAAAGACGGGTGACATATCTGATATAAGTGTCAGCCATTTCTTCCAGGCTATTAAATTTCCTGTTGGTCGTATCTCGAATCCTTGCCAAATTTATATCCTTTCACAGAAAGTTTGCGTTTCCCGTTGTATTTTATCTTTCCCTCTAATTCCAATTTCTCCAACTGCCACGATACCGCCCGTGGCGATTTCCACCCCATATGAGCCTGGATTTCCCTTACTGATGGGGCATATTGGAACTCTGTCATGTAATCAATTATGAATTTCAATACTTTCTCACGACTCGTCATGGCTTAACTCCAATAATTCATCAAATGAAATCTCTTTCTTCTCGTTCCTTGTCTCAACAGGGCGGTGGAACTCGTTCGTTGAGTAGTACCCGAAATTGTTCGTGATGTCGAATATCGAAACAATGGGGTTTGCTCTGCCACTCAGCGCAAACTGTTTCTTTGCATGAAGTATGTTATCTTTGATGAATTTTATATAATCTTCCCATTCTTTCCCTCTCTTCATGTAGTTTGATAATGTCTCTCTTGATATCCCAACGGAAGTACACCATCCCTCGATATCCACGAAAACTGTCTTTCCATCGTCTTTCTCATTCGCCATCTTTATCGCATCAAAGTAAGACTCCGTGGCTTTCTTGAATTTTTCCAATCCCTCTAAGGTGGATTCATACTTGGCTTTCGTTATCCCGTTGTATTTCTTCACGTTAGCCGCTATTATCCCTGTCACAGCCTGTACATCATTCTCAAACGAAATAACATCATTCATATTTCGCCCTCTCTTTCACTATTTCATGGGTTAAAGCCACTTCCACAGGAATACCCATCTTCTCTGCGTATTTATCTACGTATTCCCTGAAAGACGGGTCAGTTTTATATTTTTCCATATTCACCTCCACAACATAGAAACATATTTATCTAATGCTTTCTGTGGGTCGATATTCTTCTGATGACAAACATCGTAAAAGTCATCCATCCTCAGTTCATTCTCTTGTAAAACCAATGTATCATCCACGATCTCAATAACACCACAACTCGCTAAATCATATATATTGGTGATTAGCTTAGCCAACGACACATTGCCGAAATCTATCCTATTCGGCACTCTGAGAGATATTACTTTAGTATCTTTACTCGGCATAGGGGTTTACCCCTCCTTTCTTGAAAATACCTTTATTTTGTTAGAAATCCCCATTTTATGCGGTTTCTTAGGGGTTTACCCCTTAAGGGGATTTATGGTATTATATTTTGCAAAACCCCGTATTTATGAGGGTTTGAGCGGGGTTTACCCCTTTTGTTTTAGCTTGAGGGTCTTTTTATTTTTTCAGTTGCTTGAGGGGGTAACCCGCCGCCTTTTTGATGCCTATATACACCCCCACGGGGTTAAACTATGCGTTAAATACGTCTTTCACGCATAGTATCGTACGCGATACAAAACCTCCGCAAACCCCTATTTTATCACGTTTTTAGCAATAACCATTGTGTTATTTATCGAAAAATTAAGTCACAAAATACAGACCTTTATATTTTTGTGAGTCCTGGATATAAGGCAAAAAGCCTTTTGCGGTCTTTTCTTGTGTCGTTAACGTATTGGGGTTACCTTATCAAGTAGTTATACCTTATCAAGTAGTTATACATTATCAAGTATTCAATCAATGCATCCGATAAAATCCACACATTAACTATTCAGTTATAATCTGTATATAGTATTCTGTTATATCCGTGTCTTGTATAATCTTTGTTTATCCCCCATATATATAATCCGTGTATGTGTTGCGGTTGTTTGTTCCTTGTTTGGTTGTATCCATATAATTATTATTGTGTAAACGTAAGTTGTTACTTGCGTGTAATAGCCTTATTTTGGTCTGTATTATCCATTCTAATATATCTATACTATAAGTATGTTTTAGCTTGATTTTGGTGTGTATACGTGCGTTAAAATACTATTTGTTTGTATAAGGATTATATATATCAATCTGTTTATTATTTGTCAATCGATCTGGATATTATATTTATTTGTGTTTGTCTGTATATGTTTATCCGTGTATTATTACAGATATATTTGTTTATGTTTGGTATGAGATGTTTGTTTGGTTGTCAGTCTGGATTATAATATATTTGTGTCTGTATAAGATGTTTATATGTGGTTGCTTGATAAGATATGATTATTTGTTGTAGGTCTGTTTTGTTTGCCGGATTTGATCAAAAAAATAAAGCCTACTTTATATTGTAGGCTTTAAAGATTATATTTTTTTAAACATCCAAGCGGTAATATTAGCGTGCGCATGTGTCTATTATGGGGGTAATGCCTTGCGACTTATAATAATTGTATGCGTTAGGGAGTAATATATCAGCGTTGTACATTTCAAACATATTCGCGGAAACCTTGCGGCGGGTCACTTCTTCCGGTAATGCGGGCTTGATGCCCTCATATATTAAGCACTTGCGCCCGTTGTGGATAAAAACGCGGTTTTCTTTCCTGCCGTTTAATAATGTAATCCATAAGCCCTTATACTGTGCATAGTCTCCCGCGTAAAAGCCTGTAACGATTCCAGACCCCGCGTTAATACTGTTAAGAATCCACCCGTCACATTGATATATTGTTATTTCCTGCCCTTCGTGAAGCTGTGCGGCTTGTTCTTCTACGGGTGCGGGAAAATAGAAAGCGTCTTTTAACTCGCTGTCCTGCTCCTGCTCTTTGAGAACTTCGGCGGCGTTCTTCTGTTCGCTTTCGTCTGTCAACAAGTAAACATATCTTGAATAGTTGTAACCCTGCGGATCAACAACAAACTGCAATTCGTTGTTAAGATATACGCCGACACAATGACAATTATAAAATTTTACTGTTTCCCTCTGTTCTGTTGTTAAACTGTATATATTTATATTGTCGGATAGTCTCACATCTTCGGAAGCTGTGCCGCCCTTACCGTATAAAAATATATAATCATACATGAAGCGTGCTTCATATTCTTTCAAGGTTTCCGAATCCGTGAAAATTACTTTTCTATCTATTACACAATCAATATTATATATGTGTGTATCCGCTTTGACTTCTTCCAGGTTGCAAGCCTTACCACCATCGCCGGACATATTCGATATATATATTTGTTCGGATTCCTCTAAATCCTCGATGATTATATTATTATATATCTGCTCTTCTGCTATCTTGTCGGCTTTCGCTCTCTCTTCGGCGGCGGCTCTTTCTTCCTCTCTCTGTTTCTCCCATTCTGCCGCCTGTCTTGCTCTTTCTTCCTCTTCTTTTCTCTGTTCCTCTGCTAATGCTTCGCGTTCTGCGTCTGTCATAGTGGCGCGCGGCTCGATCTCGTCAGCCTTTATTTTAATATCCAAATAATAACCAACATCAAAATAATCTGTCATTATGTCCGAGTTGTCATAATTCCATTGATTAGCGATTTTAAATACTGCGTCTAACTTCTCACAGAAAGCCGTTGAAAACTGCGGATAATTGGCGCGCTCCCTGTGGTATGTGTTATAGTCGCGTCTGTGTGCGATCTCGTAAGACATAAAATTATAATACGCGCGCTCCTGCTCTTCTTCACTCATCTTCTCGTATTCGTTCGCATATAACCAACCATTAAAACCGCCGCCGATGTAACGCCCGTGCATCTGGACATCTGCGGAAAATTCACCGAAGCTGTACCGCTCCGCGTATTCTTCAAGGCTTGTGAAGTCTTCCGCGCTTGCCTTAACCGTTACGGTCAGCCCATAACCGCGGGAAGTTCTAACGGTGCATCCTTTCGCGCCGCGCTTCTTCAAATCCTCACGGATAGCGGCGGCAAGTTCTGCGCCGTATAAATGCGGGGTATTCTCTCCCAGATTATCAAGGTTGATTGTTGCGGTTGCCTTGGGTGCTGTCTCGATCTGTCCGAGAGTCTGCGCGAATGTTAAGCGGTCGGCTGTCTGCTTTGCATACCATACCATCTTGCGCCCGTTCCACTTGAAGCCCTGCGCCTTGATTGCGTCCAGTGTTGCCCGCTCCGGCTTGCTGTTGAATGATAACTCGATTCCGTTTAATTCCTTGTTGATATTGATTTTACACATATTTTTTCTCCTTTCGTCTCTGTGTTTTAGATTTCTGTTGCGCTCATGCCTGAATCTTTGTTGATCTCCTTCACTTCTTCGGGTGTTAACTCCACCACTCCAACCGTGAACCCGTCAACCTTTAATAAGTATTTTTTCATGTTTCCCCGTCTCCTTTGTGCTTTGTGTGTGTTCTGGACTGATGCCCGCCGCCCGCGTCGCTTGGATCACTTGCGGAAGGTTTAACGGCTTGTCTGCCTGTCCTTTGAGTTTATTATATCATGCATATATATTTATGCAATACCTTTATGTAATATTTATATATATTTATGTAATATGCCTAAAATAAGCCATATTATATTGTGCAATTTGTTTTATGCAATAGCTTTACATATAATATAATATGGTGTAATATATATGATGTAATATTGACTTACTCTATAAAGGGGGTTAAAATGGACGATATAAAGAAATCTGGAGTATATTTTCTATATAATACGGATAAAAATATATTCTATATTGGATCAAGTAAAAATATTACAATTAGGATTAAAAACCATTTTCGCGACTTAAAACACAATAAGCATTATAATAATAATATGCAAGCCGACTATAACAACGGCGATCACTTCACAAGTGGGATTATAAAAGAATTAGAATATACAAGCCACAGGGCATTATTTACGGAAGAAGGGAAAGCAATATCCGACTTCCGGAACCAGGGCAAAGAATTGTATAATATACAAGTTGTATGTACAAATTACTTTGTACCAGAGACACAATATAAAAATGCGCTGTTAAATAAATTATGCAAAGAGAAATTCGGGAAGACCTACACCCAATTAACGCAAAATTATGTTCCCGCAGAATTTAGCATGATGTACGAGTTATTATATTATCCGGAAGACGTGGAAAAGATAAAAAAGGATTATGCCGAAATTATAAACTATCAAAAGCGGGAACGCTTCGCCCTATCAAGATATAATTAGGAGGTTAATATATAATGGATAAAGAGACAGAACAACGAGCATTAAAAGCACTTGAACAGCAAAGAAAAAGATATAAATACCAGAATGACTATATAAAAGGCTCTTATGATCGTGTTAGCGTCACCCTGCCCAAAGGGACAAAAAACCGCATCACGGAAACGGGGGAAACTGTAAACGGGCTAATAAATCGCCTTGTTCGGGAGTATCTGGAGAATTACACAAATGAGTGAAAATTTTCTAAGACCTTATATCCCGACAGATTTTTTGCCGAATTTTTTCGGTCTGTTTCAAGTTGTAAAAAATGATTTAGTACGGCGAAAGGAGAAAGCATGGCAAAGTATAGCGAAAAACAGAATAAGTGGACTCAGGATTACATCAAAAAAGCATATGACCCGATCTTAGTCAGAGTCAAGAAAGGAAAAAAGGAATTATATCAACAAGCTGTTTCCAAATTAGGCATCAGCCTTAATTCATATATTGTCGAGAAACTCGATGAGTTATTATAATACTCCAAAATCAAAGGAAACATTCGTGTTTGACCGCCAGACAGGGAAATGTATGTCTCACATCATTGGGGGCGATTTTCCAGAGATAGACAACAGCCCTCTCTGTTGTGTCGATTATGGAATCCCTCATGAAGATTTGCTTATGATCATGGATGAAAGATTTGATAATCCTGGAAAATCTGCTATAATATAGTAAACCTTTTAGGTTTGTGTGTGTGTGGAAAGCCCTCGGAATTATTTTCGGGGGTTTTCTTAAATTTTCTGACCACTTATACCCCGACAGATTTTTGGGGGAAATTTTTTCCTTTTCGTGAAATGCTCGTTTCAATCTTTAGTACGCGAAAACAGCAGACGTGCCTGATGTCTGCTGTTCCCGTGGAAGTAAAAGTATGCTGAAACAAAATCCGATTGACAGTTTATACATATCAACTTTCCGATGAAAAATCAAGTATAATAATCTTTCGTGTAATCATCTTCTTCAAACACTAACTTAGTTCCACAAAAAGGGCAGAACTCCCAATCACTTCTCACTATCAGATTACAGAGAAGATACGGACAGCGGTAGAAATATCCCCCACCCAATTCCTCTTTTATTGCTTTCTTTGGTCTTAATCTTTCATAGATTTCGTCATTAACTATCATATTCCCATTTCCTCGGCATAGCTTCTTGCATATTCGCCAAAATATTTCTTTTCTGCTTTTAAACGTGCTTGTCTTGCTTCTTCTTCCGTCTTGAATGTTCCTAATCCTATTTCTTTCCTATCTACCATTATCCTCGCTCTGTAAGTGTTGTTTTTTGTTCTCTGAACACCTACATAATTACACTTTACATTCTTTGTTTTTCCACAGTTCCTTGCGTTCTCTTTGGGAGTGCATATCCTTAGATTACATCTCCTGTTATCTGCCAGATTTCCGTTTATATGATCTACAACCTTGTCTTTTGGCGGGTTCAACAGATAACGTGTTAATTTAGTTACTTTACCGTCAATATTCGCCACTAAATACCCTGTTTTGGAATAACACCACGTATGACGTAGCACTTTATTCAAATCGGATTTATCAATCGTAAATGTTCTGTCTCCCTTTGCTGTCATGGTCACAACTTCACCATCTATTGTGTAGGGATTTCCGTGTTCTCTACCTTTAAGCCATGGAGAACCCGTATTATACATCCGCAACCAATGTACGTTACAATATGGGTCACCATTAAAAGAACTTTTAAAAGGTTTCCCACATATACAACAAAACTCTGTTCTTGATCTGCTTTCTTCTATTGGTTTGGTATTCGGAAAGTGTTTTTTATACCACCTTTCCTTTGTTTCTTTTGCTACTATTATCTTGCACTGTGGACAGTGTTTCTGCACTGTTCCTGTTGGCTTATATATTTGACCGTACCTCTCACATTCTCTCGGTTTAATATCAGGTTTTTTCCTCATTCATATCCCTCATTTCTATTTCTACTCTGGGGTTTTCGGAATACCACTTTTCCCCTGTCAATTTATATATCTGCCGATCATCTTCATATGCAACACCCAAAATTGAGTCCATCAAGACCTTACACACGTTGTCGATATCGCCTTTATGCTTAATACAAGGCTCTTTCTCTGTTGCCATTAGTGCATGTTGTTTTTTACTCACGGACTTAGGTATTGGAAAGTACGCTTTGACATTCATTTCAATCGCACCCTCTAACTTTATTCCTACGTCTGACTGATACGTGTACCTTACTAAGTTCTCATAATTAACCGTGTCCTTTGGTGTATACACGACCGCATGACCGTTTCTCATGCTTGCCCGTGGACGCTTTTTCACCATCGGAGTTCCCATTACCGTAAACTTTACTTTCATGCCATCACCGCCCTTATTATATATGCTATTATTCTCTGAATCAAAGTCTGTGCTTCTTCTTCCGTTATGAAATTCATGATTAAAAGGAATTTGGTATATTTTAACCCTACATCACAGAAAGTGCTTAATTGACCGCCTGTTAACCCGACCTCGTTCAGTATCTCTTCCATTGTGGCTTTACCGTTAGCCCATTTCTGAAAATTCATCCATCATCCTCAATACTTCTTCTGCTGTTAAGTTTCCTATCGGTTCATTATTGTCGATCATCAATTCAAGTAACCCATCCTGTCCACCGAATGTTCCAAAACCGCTTATCACGCTCCATCGGCAACCGCCATGCTCATATTTAGTGCGGTAAATGATAAGGTTCATGAATGGGAAACTTCTGTCAAGGTTATCTGTTGCGCTGTACCATGCTATCTTTCTCGCATCCAGGGCATTACGCAGTAATATCATCTCTTCCGGCATTATTTATTCACCACCTTTACATTAAGGGTTTCTCCCTTTAAACCGTCTATTCTCACTCTATGGCTTCTGTGTTGCATGGTGTCGATTACCTTTGTAACCTCTTCTATGGGTGCTTGGGTTTCATAAGAACCCATGATGCAGTAGAATATTGTTCCCGTTTCCGTGGGAACTATCCCTGTTACGGTATCAAGGTTTATCATGATTACCTTGTCATCTGTGGTTTTAATGTTTATAAAGTTCATATATAATCCCTTTCTATTTCCTTACTCATGGTTATCTCTGTTTTTGTTTCTTCATCAACCGTAGCGATCTCTATACGGTCATAACAATTATCCCTTATGTTATAGAGATTACATATCCTTGTTGTATCATCTTTGAACGGATAAGCCTTTCTCATAGTTTCAAGAGTTTCGTTGAACTCCGTTATCGTCATGTTCATTGTTTATTCCTTTCTTGTGGCTCTGCATACTTCTTTTCAATCTGTTCCATGTTATCAGCAAACTCATTAAAGGCTTGCGCTACTTCCCTTGCTTCGGCAATAATCTTTTCCAGATTCATTTCTGCCGTGATTTCATATTTTGCCATATCATTCCTCGCTTTCCTGTGGTTCGCCTATCAAGGAATATAACTGACTTCTCACTACGCTTATCTGCTTGTCAATATATTCTTTTAATCTATCTACCCTGTCAGTTCTGAACCACTTCGCTTTAAACTTTTCAAGCGTTTCTCTGTACTGTTCCTCGGATGAGTCACCACTCTGCCACCACTCTAAGTCATGTAACACTTCGCAAAGGTCTTCTATCATGTCGTTCATTTCATCATCATACATAGCGCCAAAACATTCTGTTAACAATCTGTTATAAATGTAGTTATAACTTCCACCGCTCATTCATTCATTCCTTTCCATCATTATTGCCTTAATACCGCTATGATTATGTTCATTTGCTATTTTGTAATATAGCTGTACAAACTTATTTGCACACTCTATGCAGATGTCCATTTCCTTAACCATCAATCGCTGACACCCATCTTCATAAATAGCAACAATAGGCATTGATACCTTTGATATATCTGTTTCAGATGTTTCTTTATGACAACAATCACATTTATATGTTGTTATCTTCATTCATTCGCTCCTTTCTGCTTTTAATCATTCTGTTTCTCCGTCTAATACAATAATCTTATCGCTATATCCTATATCTGCTATGCCTGTTATTTTGTACTTATACACATCTGGAAACGGTGTATGAATACCATCTCGAATAAATGTTAAATAAATAAATTCTACATCAAAATCGGGATGTTTTAATAATTCATCAGCAAGCTCTTTGGCTTTCATTCTTTATCCCTCACTTTCTGCCTTGTACTTGTCAATAATCCGTAGTGCATCATTCAAATCGACAACCATAAAACTTTCATGTTCACCATCTATTTCTTGCCAATCAAACGCAATATCTTCTATCTTGGCTCTCAGTTTGTTAAGCACCTTTGCCGAAATATAATCAACCCTTTTTCCACTTGGAGTTTCAAACCAAATATGCTCCGTTTTTTCAAGTTCAACATCTGTCAGTTTATCCCAATCTTCTTTGGACAAAGGATTATGCAAAGTAAATTCAAAACTATCGCTCATTCATTCATTCACTCCTTTCCTTTATGCACGACTATAAGTGTAGTTTCTACTTTCTCCATCTTCCAAAACACAACGTAGCAACCGTGAGAGGGGTTATATGTTATGCTTATGATGTCATCTGCACTTGTAAGACCCTCCCAATCTTCGTCTTTGTTTTTAATAGCTTCGTCTATATCATTAAGGTCTTTACAATATTGCCAATTAACAAGTTTCATTCTTTAATCTCCTGTGCTTTTCACAAAACAGCCCATAAACAGCTTTTTCAGAACACTTAACGCATATCCCATGTTCTTTCTTGTAGTAGTACCTTGCTTTTTCCCGACTGCATATGATGTCCGCATGAGTGTGGTAGTAATGGTTATTGTACTCACGGAGTTTTATTCTATCTGAATCAGAATTATCCTTGGTTTCGTCTATGCAATATTCATACGGACATTGTGTACAATCGGAACACTCACATTTCATAAGTGATACCCTTTCATTATCATCCACTCGCCACAACTGTCATTGTCAAAAACTCTGTCACCGTATGCTTGTGACGATTCGCAATCACAATATTTTTTCTTTTTCCAATAACACGTACCACACATACCTAAATGATCACGATAATATTCATCTCTTCTTATCTCCGAATCAGTATCCATTATGCTCCCCTTTCTCAATGATTCTGCCGATTATATAGCCTAAAAGAAACATGAACATAGCTAAAGCTGTCAGACCTATTATCTGGATTATCATTTACTCACCTCATTTCTGTACTTGTCTATAATTTGTGCCGCTCTCATAAGTCCAAAGTTAAATCCTTGCTGATAATCTCCGTATGCGTCTGAATCTGCAAGGTCAGAAATCTCAACTCTTATCTTGTCCAACGTATCAATCGGCAGTACCTTGTGCATGATACCGTCATCGTCAATTATTATCATTCTTCGCTCCCTTCTGCCACTCTGATAATATCCGTGACCTTTTCAAGTGGTATCATTATCATCACATTAAATGCTTGTACCGATAAGGACTTCCCGATTTTATCTGATGTCATACGAACAGTTACATCGCATTTTTTCGGCAAGGGTATAGGTTTACTTCCGTCAATGATACACCCTTGGATTGTCTTTTCTCTGTAATCTTTGCTCATTCCTCGCTCCTTTCCTGT
>Ga0326514_10002074_pt1 | contig 12820 bp, 8 predicted proteins | sample 3_2548_0518_D_FD_203653 | JGI IMG/M metagenome (GOLD analysis project Ga0326514, IMG submission 203653) | Bovine rumen microbial communities from UC Davis, California, United States - 3_2548_0518 | ecosystem: Host-associated > Mammals > Digestive system > Stomach > Rumen | place: USA: California...
ATGAGAGACCTGCCAAACTTGTGCTACTGATTTAAAAGATATTTGTATTGATACTTGAACTGTTGTTACTTGTTGAAATGGAATTGTTGATCCATGAGAGACTTGTGAAACATGTCCTAGAGATTTAAAAGATATTTGTCTTACTCCTTGAGAATGAAAATGCTGAAATGGAATCTTAGAAGAGGGAGAAACATGTCTTAACTGTCCTACAGATGCTTGAAGCTGTAATTGATTGTGTTGAAACGGTAAAATTGAAAGCTCTGAAACATGTCAAAACTGTCCTCAAGACGTTGGTCAATGTAGTTGAAGTTGTTGAAATGGTATTCAAGAACCTTGAGAAGGATGTGATAACGGTAGTAATAACAATTGAAAAGATTGATTGTGTAGTAAAGACTGTAAAGTTGTTGATCCCGATCAAATATGCTGAAATTGAGATAGAGAATGAACTGAAGTGTGTGATGGTGGTTCAAAAAACTGAACTCCTTGATATTCATGTACATTAAGTTGTACCGGATATCTACCTGATTTTCCTAAATGCTGAAATAAAGAAATTGATCCATGAGAAACTTGTGAAACTTGTGCGATAGATTTATGAGATAAATGTTTACAAACTTGTTGAAACGGTAAACAAGAGATATGAGAAACTTGTGACAACTGATATGAGAATAACGGTAAAGATTGAATATGTGGATTTGATTGCCACACTCCAGCCGATCCAAAAATCTATTGCTGAAATGGTACAAAAGAAAAGAGCAATGGTGAAGAATGTGATAAAGGATCTGGTAAGAATGGAGTTGATTGAAGTAGTTGTGATGCGAATTGTAAGGATGTTGTAAAGAAACCTAAATGTTGAAACGGAGAGCTTGAAACATGAGAAGATTGCGATTTATGAAAATCAAGGAATTGAAATGTCTGAGAAAATTGTTCTACAAATTGTACTTGGATTAGAAAATGTCCTAATGGACAAATTGATCAATGAGAAAATTGTAATACCTGCCCTGAAGATTCAAAAGATGCTTGTATTATCCCATGGAAAGGTGAATGCTGAAATTGAATTATAGAAGAAGGTGAAACCTGTGAAACTTGTCCTCAAGACGTTGGTCAATGTACTGCATATTGTTGAAATGGAAAAGTTGAAGATGCAGAAACCTGTAGTAGTTGTCCAAAAGATGTAATGAATTGTAGAGGAAGCTGTTGAAATGGAACTTTAGAACCATGAGAAGAATGTGATCACTGAGATAAAAATTGAAAAGATGGTAAATGTAATGAACAATGTATTAATGTAGACTCCCAACATTTTTGTTGAAACTGAAAACCAGATGAGTGAGAAATGTGTGATGATTGAGTTGATAATGGAACATCAAGAAGTAGTTGTACTTTAAAATGTACCGAATATAATTTTCTTAAACCACTCTGCTGAAACTGAAAAATAGACTTATGAGAGAACTGTGTAACATGTCCTGTTGATTTGTGAATAAAATGTAGCAATACTTGTTGAAATTGAGAAAAAGAATATTGAGAAGATTGTGATAGCGGTAATTTTAATGGGAAAGACTGAATATGTAGTGCTGAATGTAAAACTATATCAAAACCTTCAACTTGTTGAAATAATAAAGTTGATGCTAATGAAACATGCTACAATTGTCCTGAAGATTTAAAAGCTTGTAGCTGAAGCTGTTGAAACTGAGAACAAGAACCTTGAGAAGAATGTGATAATTGATCTTCAAATTGAACCGACTGACAATGTAGTAAAGATTGTAGAAATATTAGTAAATCTCATTATTGTTGAGACTGAACACAAGATAAAAATGAAGCCTGTGATGATTGAGAAAACAACTGAACGAGTAAAAGTGATTGTACTAAGAGTTGTACAAGAAAAGATCCAAAATATCCAGGTTGCTGAAACTGAAAAGTAGATAACGGAGAGAATTGTACAACATGTGCAACTGATCTTTGAGTTAGCTGTCTTGCTTCTTGTTGAAATGGTATTCAAGAAACAAATGAAGCCTGTGATAATTGAGATGATAATTGAACTGATTGAATCTGTAGTAAAGAATGTTCATTTGAGCATTGAGCTGTTTGCTGAAATGGAGTTATTGAATGAGATGAAAAATGTGATTTATGAAAAGAGAAAAACGGTTCTTATGGAGTCAACTGTACAAGCCTATGTTGAGAAGAAGATGAATGTCCTAATTGAAAAATAGATGAGAACGAAAACTGCCAAAAATGTTCTGCTGATTTATGAGCTATTTGTATTACAAGTTGAAGTGTCGTTCCAATTTGTTGAAATGGTATTATAGAAGCTTGAGAAGATTGTAAAAATTGTAAAGAAGATGTTTGAGAATGTAATGCATTCTGTTGAAATCATACTATTGAAAAAGCTGAACATTGTTCTACTTGTAGTGAAGATGTAAAAGCATGTAGAGGTTCATGCTGAAATAAAATACTTGAAGCTTGAGAACAATGTGATTATTGAACACTAGAAAATGGGTTTAACTGAATTTGTGCTACTGACTGTAGATTAATTTGATGGAATGATAAATGTTGAAATGGTGAGCCAGATCAAGGTGAACAATGTGATGCTTGAGATAAAAACTGAACAACAGCTAGCAATTGTACATTAATGTGTACTATATTAGATGCAACACATCCTAAATGTTGAAATGGAGTATATGATGTCTGAGAAGATTGTGAATCATGCCCAGTTGATCTCGGATCTAAATGTTCTTATACTTGTTGAAATGGAATTCCTGAAACATGAGAAGAATGTGATGATTGAGTTGAAAATAACTGATTTAATGGAAAATGTTCTTTTAGTTGTAAAAGAACAACTGCTAAATGCTGAAATGGAATTCAAGAGTGAGATGAAAAATGTGATAAAAAGGATGATAACTGAAAAGAAGGAAGTTGATGTACAAAAGATTGTAGGTTAGAAAGAAAGCCTTCTTGCTGAGATGGGGTATGGGATAAGGAAGCATGAGAAGAATGTGATTTAAAGACAGATAACTGAAAAGAAGGTTCAATCTGTTGAAAGGATTGTAAAAAAACCACAAACTGTAATGATTGAGATACTACTTGAGAAACCTGTCAGACTTGTGCGGAAGATGTTTGAGAAAGATGCTTCTGAGATGATTTCTGCTGAGATGGAATCCACAATAAAGAAACAGAAAAATGTGATGATTGAACATTTAATTGACTAAATAATAACTGTAAAATAGATTGTACACTTGTAAGTGAATGTCCTAACTGAAAAATTGATGGTGATGAAACTTGTAAAAGCTGTGAATCAGATGTAAAAAAGTGTTCTGCTGAATGTTGAAATGGAATCATTGAACCAGCTGAGAACTGTAGCAATTGTAAAGAAGATGTTGGAGCTTGTGTAAGTTCATGTGGTGATTGAATACGTGAATGATGAGAACAATGTGATTATGGTTCTTGAAATTGAATTAACGGTATTTGTACTAAAAATTGTAAAATGGTTGTAACGCCATGAAAACCGTATTGTTGAGATGGTCATACTGATATAGACCGTTGAGAACAATGTGATGCATGAGAAGACAATTGAAAAGGTCCTTGTTCATTTATTTGTACGACTATTCTACCTTGAGCTCTATGCGGTAATGGTAAAATTGATGCATGAGAAACTTGTGCTACATGTCCTATAGACTTATGAACTAAATGTGCTACAAAATGTTGAGACGAGAATCTAGATGAGCCTCGAGAACAATGTGATCGTTGAGAAAGGAATGGAAGAGATTGAGAATGTACGCTAGAATGTAAAAATGTTGTAAAAACAGTATGTTGAAATGGAATACCTGAATGAGATGAGGCATGTGATCATGGACCTAACAACTGAAAAGATAATGAATGTACTGAAAGTTGTACGATTTTCGATCCTAACCATCCTAATTGTTGAAATAAAAAAGTAGATCCTGATGAAGACTGTTCTAATTGTGATACAGATGTATGATTATGTACTTGAAGTTGTTGAAATAAGAAAGTAGAAGATGGAGAAGAATGTGATAATTGAACAGGAAACTGAGTAGATTGACTATGTGATATAAATTGTAGGAATATTAATCCAAACAATAAATGTTGAAATGGATTACCAGATCCTTGAGAAACATGTGATCAATGAACAGCAAATGGCGTACTATGACAATGTACTATTCACTGTAAAACTGTTGTTAGACCAAAATGTTGAAATGGAAAGATAGATAATGATGTAAATGAGAACTGTAATACCTGTCCTGAAGATTTATGAGTGAAATGTTTAACTAAGTGTTGAAATGGAAAACCAGAGAAAGGAGAACAATGTGATTATGGAACTTGAAATGGAGTTAATGGAATTTGTACCGAGATTTGTACAGATGTTGAAAGTTGCTGAAATGGAGAAAGAGATGAAAATGAGGATTGTGATACTTGTGCTGAAGACGTTGCTGATAAATGTGTAAATCATTGAGAAAAGTGTTGAGATGGTAACAAAAATACTTGAGAACAATGTATTAATTGTTCAGAAGATGTATGAAAATGTAGTGCTTCATGCTGAAATGGTATTAAAGAAGATCCTGAACAATGTGATTATGGAACATGAAATGGAGTTAATGGTATCTGTAATGAACAGTGTGTACTTATAGGTTGAGACCATTTCTGTTGAGACTGACATCAAGATTCTGATGAAGAATGTGATCATTGAGATATTAACCACTGAAATGGTAATGGTAATGACCATGAATGTAGAATTGATTGTAAGAGATTTACCGATGAACAACCTGATTGTTGAGACTGAAAAGAACAACCTGATGAACAGTGCGACAATTGTTCTGTTGATCTTTGAAACAAATGTCAGGCTGTATGTTGAGATTGAATAGTAAGTTCTCCTATTGAAGATTGTGATCCAAATGATCCTAATATGCCAGAAGGAGTTGTTTGCGTACTTTGTAAAATACAAACTAAATGTTGAAATCACCAACAAGATCCTGGTGAAGACTGTGAAAACTGTCCTTGAGATGTTCCTATATGTGATGAAGATTGTGATTGTGTTCCTGATTCATTAGATGAATGTAAGGACTTACCTGGAAAAGAATGACCTGAGGCATGTAAAGAACTCAATTGTACTGCAGATCCTGATGACAATTGATGTCCTCCTCTACCAGATGTTCTTTGTGAATGAGATGGATGTGCTCTAGTAAAACCTGTATGTAATTCTTGTCCTTGTCAATTTGCAGATTATTCAAATACGTTACAAAAAGATGACTCTGTTAGAGCAAGACTTTGGGATATGAATTATAAAGTACATTATAGCTATTCTGAATTTGTTCCTCTAGGAACACTCTTCAGCTTATAACTATGCTGTAAAACGGATTTCAGAAACTTTTGATGTATATCATAAATTAGAAAAGTGGTTATTAATTTCAGTAATCACTTTTTCTTTATCCTTGTGGATTGCTATTTTTAATGATTGATCTTGCGTTCTTAAGAAGAGAACTTCATATTTTAAAAATCAACTAATTATTTCTTTATCTCTTATTACTCATTCTTCAGGTTCAGGTATATTAAAATAATCCTTTATAACATTTAATGCTATTGTTCACAACATACGCTTTCACTGATATTTTTCTGAAATATTCTTACGTAGAACATCTTTAAAGTTTTGCATTATTAATCTCTAATTTTATGTATTCTAAATAATGATATAATGATTATTTTATCTCTAAAATCCAGTTTGTTTTTAAAACTGTACAGAGGGAAGTTACTCAAAAAAAGATTTCCCTAATAATCATGAATAATTTTAAAATCTTAAAAAAAATTTATCAACTCTGCCCCATTATTCCTATTTAAAATAATAGCTCCTATAAATTCTTTTATTAGCCAATGAGGACTATGATTTCTAAGATAAATTTACAATAAAAAAACAGAGGAATTAACTATTCCCCTGTTTTCACACATTATCATAAATAATTATCTGATTTTGAATTGGAAAGTTTGTTCTACAGACTGTTGATCTTCAAAATCAACAAGTACTTTAATTAAGTATGTTCATTTTGAATTCCATGTTTTAGTCACTTCCGTGTATGTTCTTCATTCTCATTCTAGTGCCTGTTCACCATCTCAGAAATCCCAAGTAATTCTCTTTGGTAATCAGTTGAATTCTAGTGCTAAGTCAACTTTATCTCACACTCTTGCTTCTTGTAAAGGATGAGATGTTGAATAAATTTCTAATTTTGCAACTTGTTTTTTAACAGCAATTGATGATGGTGCTGTTACAGTTATAGAACGACCTTTCTGTGTATATACAGTAACTTTTGGAGTAAATGTTCCATTGTTATTTTTATAGTCGAAACGATAAGCATGTTTTACAACTCAATTTGATACTTTTTGCTGTGATTCTCCATCTCAGAAATCCCAAGTAAAATAAGTAATTTGATCAGAAGGATCTGTTAATCTTGAAGCAGAAGCATCCAAAGTAACTGTAAATGGTTCAAATCCTATAGTATCTCAAATAATTGATAGTTTACCAACTAAATCTTCTAAACCTATTTTTGCCTCAAATTCTTTCTCAAACTCTAATCAACGATTAGTATCTTCGACCCTAATAACAACCTTATGAGGTTCTGAATCAATTATATCAAACATATATTCATCCGTGCTTGAAGCAACTTTTGGAGATCCATCAACAGTCACAGTAACAGTAGAATCTTTAGTTCTAGGATCTATAGAAATAATTTTTACTTTTACATTAGAAGGAATTGTTGTTAACTTAATAACATTTGAATTCTCATCAATTGATATTTTCTCATATCAATTACTACTAGAATTTGAAGCTGAGAATTCATATTTCACATCGAAAGTAGCTTTTTCTGTTAAAACAAGTTCTTTCTCACAACTTCATTCTTCTCAATAATCAGTTTTGAAATTTAATTTTACCAAATAGCTTCCTTTTCATTGAAAACGGTGACTTAACGAATATGTATTCCCCTTTCATGGAATTGTATCAATAACTGCATTTGTAAATTTATCTCTAATTTCAAACGAATAATCTGATACAGATCTGTCAGAACTATTAAGGAATGTTCATTGAATCTTGTAATCAAGTCCTTGTTCTTGTGTTAATTCTAATTTACAAACAGGCTTTGAAGATGGAGTCACTCTTAATGGGAAAGAATACCAATCACCTCCCTCATCAATATAATGCAAATCTGAGAATTGTATTTTAGGATAATATACTTTTGAAGTATCATAACTGTGATGATAAGCAATTTCATTTATTTTATCTATTGAACCAATATTTTCTCAATACCAATTCAAATTATATTCCTGCAAATTTAAATCTTTAAATACATTGCTTGCATCAAATTCAACATCAGCTGGTATTGGTCAAACAGATAATTCATTTGATTCTTCATTAAGTTGTGTATTTATTCATTTAACAATAATCTCAGAATCAACCCTCAATGTTTTCATATAATGAGTTTCTACTGTTCTCTCATTATTACCATCTATAGTCAAGAATTGTAGTGAAATCTTATAATCGCCTTTCTTCGTATAAAAACATTGTCCATAAAAATGAATATTATCATTACTTAATGGAAGTGATTGTCCATTTCAACAATCAAGTTGAACACCTCCAATTATTACGTTTGAAAATTTTGCATTCAAATATTCCTTATAGTTAGATGAGAATAGTTGTGCTCATATATTTACAGGAGCAATTACATAAAAAGAATTATCAATAAGATGCGATTTATCGGTTTCTTCTTGCCAACCTATTACTTTTTCTTCACCCGTATTTTTATCTTTTTCGGTAACAGGAACATATCTGATCATATTCATTCATACGACATCATCAGGATTCACTATTGAATCCACATCAATACTTCATACTTTTGAAATCAATGTTGTTCCAGCTGCAAGAGCTATTCATATAATCATAAGTCAGAAAATAATTCATGAATAATACCATCATTTTCACCTATTCTTAACTGTAAAAGCTCTATAGGTATTCACGATTAGGATAACTAATCCCAAAAGAAGAATTACCATCATTACAGCAACTGACAAAAGACTCAAGATTGATTTTGCAGTAGCTGCTGAAATTCCTAATGCAGTAAAACCTCCTAAAGAATCAGGATGTGATGCCAAATAATATGATAGTGCTCATAATCAGAGAACAAAAAGGAATATAATTGCAGCACATCAAAGGAATATTGTTTTAACTGATAGATTTCTGCTTGATCATTTTTTTATTGTAACATTTTTATTTACTTGAACTGAAGAATATCCAAGAGTCTTTAACTTTTCTTGGTTCTTCTGATAATATTCACTCAATTGTTTAAGCTGAGTTTGGTATTTTATCATCTCCTCTGTCGGCATTTGAGGATGCTGTTGAATATATACAACAACTTCATTGTAAAGCTGTTGTAATTTTGTTTGCTCAACAAGAATCTCTTTAATTTTAGCTTCATCATTCAAACGAGAAGCCTCCGCTGTTAGAGGTTGTTCATTTAATGGATTGTTTTGTTGTAAGAATGATCCGTTTTGTTCTTCCATTTTGTTTTTGTAATATAAATCAAAATATTCCTTACATTAATTATATTTGTTTTTTTATTTTTTTCAAATTTTAAACTGGTTTTTTAGCTAAAATAACAAAAAAATTGGACTGAGATTTCTCAATCCAATTTTTTAAAATTTATTCTGCATTTAATTTTCTAAGTACCCTTTCTAAAAGATGCTTTGCATCATAGATAATATCCGAGCATTCCGATAGATCATTTATTGCCTCCCTATGGGCCAGTTTTATGCCTTCAACAATTTCTTTATCTGTTAATTCTTTAGGATTGTCAGAAGAAAGTATATGTCTAGCAAACTCTGGTCTAATATAGGATGAAAGTGGTAAATGATCTTTGTTTTTAGATTCTTGTTCGAAAAGATTTAATAGTTTTTCACTTGAATTAATAAACTCAGACAGTTCATTTTTTTGAGACTCAAGCTCCTGGATAAACGTATACAAATCTCTCGGTAAACGATATTTCGTATAATCAAGTTTAAACTGAATCCAAAGGATAAGAAACAATGCAGTATAAATACACCATTTGGGAAACAGTTCATGATACCCCAAGAACCAAAATATTACTGGGAATGAGAGTACAACTTCTTCAAAAGTGGTCACTGATTTAAGCACATCTAATGAAGAATAAAGGGTTGAATAACGTTGTAATATCTTTTTCATATTTTTTGTTTTTTTATTAGATTATATATCCGACGTTTAAAAAGCAAGGAAAAATAAAAAGGTATGAAATGCTTCATTTCATACCCTTCTTACAAAGTAATGTTCATTCACAATGGTGTGGCGGCATCATGTGCATGGCTCCAGAATACCATAGTGGTTTCCCCTGATACTGCTTAATCATATCAAGAATCTGCTCAACATAAGGATCCTGATCATCCTCATTGAGAGCATAGATTGCAGCCATTGAAGTCCCTCCAACAAAGATTTCATCAGTTGTAACAATCGTGTCAGGACGAGAATTGTGATTTGAATGATTTGAGTTAAACTCAGATTCTAAACCTTTTAATCGTCCAAACCTGCTAATTAATGGTTTAATAGCTTCAACCGTCGCTGGAATTGCATTTACCTGCTCGATATGATCAGAAAGCCAAGAAGACAAAACATGAATATTCATGAAATTGTCTAAAGCATTCTGGGTATCGATAGATTCGATGTTCTCAACTAGGAGCAAAATTGCATGAGAGAATTTCAACACACTAAATGGCGGAGTCACCACTTCTTCAATTTGTTCAGTAATACGATAATCCATAATTCAATTTTTTTGTGATACTTTTATTATTTATTTCACATATTGTATATATTTCCTTATGAAAGTAAATACTAATTTCTTTTTTATATTGCAAGAACATAAAAGATTATTACACTTTTGGTGTTTTATAAGGAATATTCAACTTATGGATGCTCTTGAAGAAAAAAAAATTCTCCTGAAAGATGCTTTAATAAACCATCAGATAAATCAAGAAACATATGAAAAAATGGTTGCTGAATTAGATAGAAAAGAAACTGAATTAAAAACAAAAGATAAACAACGAAGTTTTTGGCATTCAAAACCCATGAACCTTGTTTGACGAATAATTCTCTTCATTATTTTGGGTATATTATTTATATTTGCAGTCAGTACACGATTAAAAGTTTGGTGATGAATAGGATATTAATATAATTCAATGCAATAAACCAATAAAAAACAAAAACTATGGAACATCAAAAACAAAACAAACAGGCAAGCCCTCAAAAGGAAAAAAGTCTACTTAACTCCGTAATCCTCTGGGCTTTCATTATTGTCGGTCTTTTTATTACAGTGTCTTTAGCTTATGCTATATACTCTGTAATTTCTAGAGGTTTCTTATAAGTAGGGAGAATCTCCTTGCTTTCAAAAAAAATCTGACTGTTTCTAGTCAGATTTTATCAATATTTTCTTATAATTATTCTTCTACTCTTTGATAAAGTATCTCAGGACATAAATTTACTTTGAATTCTTTTTTATCAAAAGCTCTTTTTATAGTTTCTACGTCTCAGTTTTTTGAGGTATCAATTTCTCTTATTTCTTCAATTCAAAGAATATTCTTTAATTTTTCAAATCACTGTGTTAATATTGGTGAAGACAAAATAGCTAGATTTTTGATGATATAAAGAAGCAATTGCAAATCATCAATAGCCTCTTGCTTAGTTGAATCATCTTTCCACTTTTTCCATGGTTCTGCTTGAGTAATAAACTCATTAGCTTTTTGTACTAAACGGTACCACTCTTGCAAATATCCTTGTATATCAAAATTTTGGATAAAACGCGATTCAATAGTATCAAAGAACTTTTGAAATTCATCAACTATCTCTCAAGAGGCCTTTCATTCAGTAATACCATATTTATTACAAAGTGAAACTACCCTATTTACAAGGTTTCACCAAGCTCATATAAGCATACTATTATAAACTCCATTTAACCTTTCCATTGTAAAATCTCAATCTGCATTAAGAGAAACATTATATAGCAGATCAAAGACAAAAGGATCTCTTCAATACTTATCAACCACTTCTTCTGAATCTAAAACATTTCATGTAGACTTAGACATTTTAGCACCATTTAAAGTCAAGAATCAGTGTGCTAGAAGTGTTTTTGGTAGTGGCAAGTTAGCTGATAAAAGCATTGCAGGCCAAAAAGCAGCATGAAATCTTAAGATATCTTTTCATATAACATGTACATCTGCAGGCCAAATCTTCTGCCAATCGTCATTTATTCAGAAACCTGTTCATGTTATATAATTTGTTAATGCATCACACCAAACATACATAACATGTTCTTCATCTCATGGAATAGGAATTCCCCAAGGCATTTTTGACTTTTGACGAGAAAAACTTACATCTTCAGCTTTTTCTAAGAATGAAAGTATTTCGTTCTTTCTAATTTCAGGCTCAATTTTATATACTCAATCTTTAATCAATTGAGCAACTTGATCTCTGTATTTTGAAAGTCTAAAAAAGTAATTCTCCTCTTCTATAATCTGAATATCTTTGTTTGGATGATCTGGACATCTACCATTTATTAAATCCTTTTCTAATTTTAACGCCTCACATCCCTCACAATAAAGTCATTTATATGACTTTTTATAAAGATCTCAGCTTTCCATTAAACGTTTTCGCATTAACTGTGCTCAAGGATAATGGCGTTCTTGATCTGATGTTTGTAAAAATCTATCATAAGAAATATCTAACTTTTTATACAATGTTTTAAAAAGTTCTACATTCCCGTTTACAAATTCATGAACCTCCTTTCATGCTGCTTTTGATGCATTCCAAATTTTCATACCGTGTTCATCACTTCATGTCTGAAATGTTACTTCATATCATAAAAATCTATACATCCTTGCTAATGCATCAGTCTGAACAATCTCTAAAGCATGTCATGCATGTGGACCTGCATTCATATAGGCTATTGCAGTTGTAATATAGAATTTTTTTGCCATAAGATTTTTCTGCATCAAAAAAATAAAACTACGCTAAACTTATCAAAACTATATTTCTTTTCAAGTTTAATTTAGTTAAAAGGAGAAGCATTACTTCTCCTCATAAGGATTTGTTCTCATAAAACTTGGCACTAGCATAAATGCAAGAAGTAGAAGGACAAAGGGGATCCAACGTTTTATAGCCGTCAATCTTGCTATATCCGTTTCATCATTAATAAGTGGACTAATCAAAGCGTTCTGTGATGTAAAATAATCAATAAAGCAATTGAGTAACCCATTTACTAATAGTAAACTAATCAATGCAATGCCCAAAATCGAAAATCTTTTAATTCTTTTTCTACCTAATTCAAGATTCGCCTTCAATTCTTCTAATTTGACAAGTTTTTCATTTTTTCCCTCTGTATCAAATGATTTAATAACAATACTTATGAAATTAAGTATGCCTCTAAGCTGTACCACTTGATTATCCGTATCTCTAGTTCTAACGACGATCCAATAGATTACTAAAGACATAAAGATAGTCACAAAGAATTGATTTAGAATACTTAAAGCCTTATATCCTAAATCATTTCTTTCGAATAACACATCAGAGAAAATAAAAGAGAAGCTAAAAAAAAGACTTAAGAACAGAGCAATCCATAATGTTTTATTATACCTTATTGACACCATATTATTATATTTTTTTTCTTAACTATAAGGAATTATTACTTTTAATGCAATTTAATTTAAAAAAATTCCTAGATTACTCTAGGAATTTAGGTATAGAATATTTAATTTCTAAAGATTAGCATAT
>Ga0326514_10002075_pt1 | contig 12816 bp, 8 predicted proteins | sample 3_2548_0518_D_FD_203653 | JGI IMG/M metagenome (GOLD analysis project Ga0326514, IMG submission 203653) | Bovine rumen microbial communities from UC Davis, California, United States - 3_2548_0518 | ecosystem: Host-associated > Mammals > Digestive system > Stomach > Rumen | place: USA: California...
AAAGAAGACATATTCAACTTTATCAAATCGATATGAACGAATCAGAAAACGAGAAACATGGTTGGCTCAACCGCTACCGTCAGACAATTAATAAGGTGTGGCAAATGTACAAGGGACTGTTTGTCGGTCGTCCATGGTACATAAAGACAGTTGCCGCCATCGTCTCCTTGGTTTTGGCATTCTTTTTCTACCTTGGCGCTGTTGACATGAACCTGCTTTGGCTATTTGGCAAGTCACCGTCTATGGCGACCATAAAGAACAAGCGTCCTTCGCAAGCCTCCGAGGTCTATAGCGCAGACGATGTGATGATTGGCAAGTTCTTCAGCGAGAACCGCACCCCCGTGAAGTTCGAGGAAGTCAACCCCGTTTTTTGGAAAGCGCTGATAGACACGGAAGACGAGCGATTCTACCACCATCATGGTATAGACTATACCGCCTTCTTCGCTGTTCTTAAAGAGTATGTACTGCATCATGATGCGCGCGGGGCATCGACCATTACGCAGCAATTGGCCAAGAACCTTTTCCGTACCCGTTCGGAATACTCCACGGGACTCCTTGGCAACATACCAGGCGTGAAGATGCTTGTTATGAAAAGCAAAGAGTGGATTACGGCCTATAAGTTGGAATGGTTCTTCACGAAAGAGGAAATCCTCACACAATATGCAAACACTGTAGACTTCGGTTCCAACGCCTTCGGCATTAAGACAGCCTGCAAGACCTATTTCGGCTGCACGCCGAAAGACCTGAAGCCGGAACAGGCAGCCATTCTGGTGGGTATGCTGAAGGCTACAACATATTACAATCCGCTTCTGAATCCCGAGAACGCTCTCAAGCGCCGTAATATCGTGCTCGACCTTATGCTGAAGCACAACGATCTGACGACGAGGGAATGCGACTCACTCAAGCAACTTGAGATAGACTTGGACTTCAGTGTAGAAAATGCTTACGACGGACAAGCCAACTATTTCCGCGAGGCTGTGGCCTCATACCTGCGTGACTGGTGTAAAGACAATGGCTATGACCTCTACACAGACGGTCTGAAGATATACACCACCATAGACACAAGGATGCAGAAGTATGCAGAGGCGGCAGCCCGCAAACAGATGAAGCAAGTGCAAAAGAACTTTAATAACCATTGGGGAAATATTAATCCCTGGCAGGATGAACACCATGTCGAGATAGCACATTTTATAGAAGACATTGCCAAGCGACAGCCCTACTACAAGCTACTTGCTAAGAAATACTCCGGTAACAGCGATTCCATAGACTATTATATGAACCTGCCGCACACCGTGAAACTGTTTGACTACGATGGAGGTCAGATAGAGCGTGTCATGTCCTCGATGGATAGTATCCGCTATATGGTGCGATTCATGCATTGCGGCTTTGTGGCCATGGAACCAGAGACCGGCTATGTGAAGGCATGGGTGGGCGACGTGGACTTCAAATCGTGGAAGTATGACAAAGTCACAGCCATGCGTCAGCCTGGATCCACCTTCAAGTTATTTGTCTATACGGAGGCAATGAACCAGGGACTGACACCATGTGACCGCCGCCAAGATTCTTATTTCTCCATGAAGGTGTGGGATCCGTCGAAAAATGCCGAGACCACATGGGCACCAACCAATGCTAACGGCTATTTCACAGGTGACTCCTTGCCCCTGAAGACGGCGTTTGCACAAAGCATCAACTCTGTTGCTGTAAAGCTGGGACAGGAAGTAGGCATCCCAAACATCGTGACCACAGCCCATAACATGGGTATCAAGAGCAAGCTCGACCCCACTCCCTCTCTTGCCTTGGGATCAAGTGACGTCAATCTACTTGAACTGGTCAACAGCTATTGTACAGTCGCCAACGATGGAAAGGCCATTGACCCAGTTCTCGTATTACGCATACTCGACCGCGACGGCAATGAGATATATGCCTGTTCAAATGAGCAACGACAAGCCATTCCCTACCGGAGCGCCTTCCTGATGCAGCAGATGCTACTTGGAGGTCTTCGTGAACGTGGAGGAACATCAATGAGTTTGTGGGGATACGTAGGACAATTTGACAGAGATACAGAATTCGGTGGAAAAACCGGTACATCAAATAATCACTCCGATGCATGGTTCGTCGGCGTCAGTCCAAAACTCGTAGCTGGAGCCTGGGTGGGCGGTGAGTATCGGAGTATACATTTCCGCACTGGTGCTTTAGGACAGGGTTCACGTACGGCATTACCGATCTGCGGCTATTTCTTCCAGTCGGTACTTGGTGACAAGGCATTCCAGAAATACCATAAGAAATTTGGCAAACCGAAAGACGAAAATATCAAGGCTGAGATGTATCTGAGTTGTAGCTATATACCACATGTTGCCGACAGCGACAGCATAGCAACTGATTCACTTGATTTGGAACGTCTTGATGAATACATTGAAGGTGAAAGCACAAAGGCTCCTGCTACCTCGCCACAGAATGAAGATGCCGCTCCCGTAGCCGCCCCTACACCCCATGTAGAAGCTACAGAGCACAGAAAAGTAAAAATTGAAGATGAGAAGCATTAATGGAGTTAGACCTTGACAACAAAGAGTGGCAAGACGCCCTCCAAATCATCAACTTTACCCGTCGCTCGCTGTTCCTTACCGGGAAAGCAGGGACGGGTAAGTCAACTTTCCTCCGCTATGTAGCTCAGAACACCAAGAAGAAATACGTCATACTGGCCCCAACCGGCATTGCTGCCATTAATGCAGGAGGCTCAACGCTGCACAGCTTCTTTCGACTGCCATTTCACCCTTTACTACCTAATGACAGCCGTTATGACCGCCGCCATATCCAAGAGACGCTCAAATACACTAACGCTCAGCGGAAACTGCTGCGAGAGGTAGAACTTATCATCATCGACGAGATTAGTATGGTACGTGCAGACATCATCGACTTTATCGACAAAATCCTGCGTATCTACACACGCAACCCTGAACCATTTGGCGGTAAGCAGATGCTACTTGTCGGTGACATCTTTCAGTTGGAACCAGTTCTCAAAGAAGACGACAGGCAATTACTCTCAAGTTTTTATCCAAGTGCCTACTTCTTCAATGCTAAAGTATGGCAGAAAATGCCTGTAGTCAGTATTGAACTAAAGAAAGTCTACAGACAAAGCGATGCCGGATTTATTGCCATACTCGACCGTATCCGTACCAATACCGCCACCATCCAAGACCTTAATGCATTAAACAGCAGAATTGACCGTCGACAGACAACGTCATCAGACAAACGCAACTCATCTCTGAGAATTACACTCGCAACACGACGAGACACCGTAGACTATATCAACGAACAGCATCTGGCGGCAATAGAAGGTGCACCCTCTATCTTTTTTGGAACAATACAAGGAGATTTTCCTCAGAGTTCTCTCCCCACTCCAAAAGAGCTGGCACTGAAACCCGGCGCACAAGTGATTTTCATCAAAAACGATAAGGACAAACGCTGGGTGAACGGCACTATCGGCATAATAGACTATATCGCAGAAGAGGACGGAATCATCGGCATCATCAATGAGGAGGGCGTGGAATATGATGTCAAGAGAGAGGTTTGGGAAAACATGCGCTATACCTTTAATGATAAGGAACAGAAGATAGAAGAAGAACTTCTTGGCACATACACCCAATTTCCAATCCGTCTCGCCTGGGCAATTACCGTACACAAAAGCCAAGGCCTGACTTTCAATCAAGTTGATATAGACTTTGGTGGAGGTGGAGCATTTGCTGGAGGCCAAACCTATGTTGCCCTCAGCCGCTGTACATCCCTACAAGGCATCACCCTGAAAGAGCCAATCCGGCAATCAGACATTTTCATACACCCTGAAGTCATCCGCTTTGCACAGTATTACAATGACCAGCGATTAATCAGCAAGGCACTGGAAGAAGGGAAAGCCGACCGTGAATACCACGATGCTATAGTAGCATTCGACAAAGGAGACTTTACGGCATTTCTTGATAATTTCTTCAAGGCCATTCACAGTCGCTACGACATTGAGAAACCGCATATCCGACGATACATCCGCCGGAAACTGGAAATCATCAACAAACAGAAAAAAGAAATAGAGCAACTGGAGACTGTCGTCAAAGAGAAAAATGAGCTTCTGAAACGACTGGCGGCCGAATACACCATACTTGGACGCGAATGTGAACAAGAACACATGACCGATGCTGCAATCCGAAACTATCAGAAAGCCCTTGAACTGTATCCTGAAGCCAATGACGCACATCGAAGGTTGAAAAAACTGCTAAAAGGAAGTTGATTTCGGTCAAAATCCCCGATAATTGTGTTAACATTTGATAAAATTTGCAATTGTGCCCCTACACAAAGATTTATACGAAAAAAAATCCAAGAAAAGTTTGCGGATTTCTAAAAAAAACATTAACTTTGCATCGTTATCCTGAAAACAATCTTTTTACCTTAGAAAACTAATACCTATTGAAGATATAGAGCGACGGCTTGCGAAAGTAGTCGCTTTATTTATGCACAATATTGAATAGTTAAACTTTGCTAAATGCGGTCGTGTTTATCATTTGGCATTATCATTTATCATTTATATTTCGTACCTTTGCACCCCGAAATGAGTCTGTAGGGGCAGAATGAAGTATGCACGACCGTGTATCGCCTCGCAGAAAAAACCCTATTTACAAATAATTAAAATGTACGCAATTGTAGAAATTCAGGGTCAGCAGTTCAAGGCCGAGCAGGGCAAAAAGCTCTTCGTGCACCACATCAAGGATGCTGAGCAAGGCAAGACTGTTGAATTTGACAAGGTACTGCTCGTAGATGCTGACGGTGCAGTCAAGGTTGGTGCTCCTACCGTAGAAGGAGCAAAGGTAGTGTGTGAAGTAGTTGAACCGCTGGTAAAAGGTGACAAGGTCATCGTTTTCAAGATGAAGCGCCGCAAAGACTCTCGTAAGCGTAACGGTCATCGTGAGCAATTCACACAATTAGAAATCAAATCAGTAATCGCTTAATTAGGAGGACTTAGAAATGGCTCATAAAAAAGGTGTAGGTAGTTCTAAGAACGGTCGTGAGAGCGCAGCTCAGCGACTTGGCATTAAAATTTTTGGCGGTCAGCAGTGCGTAGCAGGTAACATCATCGTTCGCCAGCGCGGTACCAAGCACAATCCCGGTAATAACGTAGCGATTGGCAAAGACGACACGCTATATGCTCTTGTAGATGGTACAGTACAGTTCCATAAGGGAAAGTACGACAAGAGTGTTGTCTCGGTAATCCCTGCTGCTGAGGCCTAACTTTCAAACAAGAAACAACTTATTCCAAACAAACCCAGAATCCCGCACTCTTCGGAGATGCGGGATTTCTGCTTTTTTTAGACATTTTTCTTTGTAGTTCGAACGATTATTTGTACTTTTGCAGCAATAATTTGAACTCAACTTTAAAATACGTATTTAAGATGTTAACACTCAAACTCATCAGTGAGGAAACTGAACGTGTAATCCGCGGTCTTGAGAAGAAGCATTTTCCCAATGCCAAAGAAGCCATCAACAATGTTTTAGCAGTCGACAAACAACGTCGCGAGGCCCAGCAGGAACTCGACAAATGCCTGAATGAACAGAAGCAGCTCTCCGGCCAGATTGGTCGCATGATGAAAGAAGGCAAGAAAGCCGAGGCAGACGGTATCAAGCAAAGTGTGGCAGCACTCAAAGAAAAATCTAAGGAACTTGAAGAACTGATGAGCAAGGCTCAGGAAGAGATGGTGGTGTTACTCTGTCAGATTCCGAACATCCCCTACGACGAAGTACCCGAGGGTGCTACGGCAGAAGACAATCGCGTGGTGAAGAGTAACCAGAAGGAGTGTGACGGTACAGACACTGTTGGCAACTGGACGGCCAATCCTGTTATTCCGACAGCGAAGTTGCCGCACTGGGAACTTGCCAAGAAATACAACCTCATAGATTTTGATCTCGGTGTAAAGATTACTGGTGCAGGATTTCCTGTATACATCGGCAAAGGTGCGCGTCTACAGCGAGCATTAATTAACTTCTTTCTCGACGAAGCGCGAAAATCCGGATATACAGAGATCATGCCGCCGACAGTTGTCAACCAGGCATCGGGCTATGGCACCGGTCAGTTGCCAGACAAAGAGGGGCAGATGTACCATTGCGAGGTTGATGACTTCTACCTGATACCAACCGCAGAAGTGCCTGTGACAAACATCTACCGCGACGTGATACTCGACGAGAAAGATCTCCCCATCAAGAATTGTGCCTACACTCAGTGTTTCCGTCGCGAGGCAGGTTCGTATGGCAAGGATGTGCGCGGCCTGAACCGTCTGCATGAGTTCTCGAAGATTGAGATTGTGCGCATCGACAAGCCCGAACATTCGAAAGAGAGCCATAAGGAAATGCTGGAACACGTAGAGGGATTGCTGAAAAAACTGGAACTCCCCTATCGCGTCCTTCTACTCTGTGGTGGCGATCAGTCGTTCACGTCTTCCATCTGCTATGACTTTGAGGTCTATTCAGAAGCTCAAAAGCGCTGGCTCGAGGTATCGTCCGTATCCAATTTCGACACCTATCAGGCCAATCGTCTGAAATGCCGTTATCGCCGTGCAGACAACAAGAAGACTGAACTCTGTCACACGCTCAACGGCTCTGCCCTTGCCCTCCCCCGCATTGTGGCAGCTCTGCTTGAGAACAACCAGACAGAGAATGGCATCAAAGTGCCTGCCGCCCTCGTACCCTATATGGGCTGTGACATTATTGACTAAATAACCGGAACTAAACAAGGACATTATGAATAAAATCATCAGAAAAGAGCAATTCTCCGAGAAGGTTTTCCTTTTTGAGATAGAAGCGCCATTGATTGCCAAAAGCCGCAAGGCAGGCAACTTCGTCATTGTACGCGTTGGAAAGAAAGGTGAGCGCATGCCGCTGACCATCGCCGGCGCTGATATCGCTCGCGGCACCATCACACTGGTTGTCCAGAAGGTTGGCTTGTCGAGTCAGAAACTCTGCATGCTCAACGAAGGAGACTATGTTACCGATGTAGTAGGTCCGCTGGGCAATCCCACGAAGATTGAGAAATATGGCACAGTGGTTTGTGCCGGTGGTGGTTTGGGCGTGGCCCCGATGCTACCTATCATCCAGGCTCTCAAGGCCGCAGGCAACCGTGTACTTTCTGTGATGGCTGGACGTTCTAAGGATCTCATCATCTTAGAAGACAAGGTACGCGAGAGTTCTGACGAGGTGATTATCATGACCGATGATGGCTCTTACGGTGAGAAGGGCGTTGTAACCGTCGGTATGGAGAAATTCTTTGAACAGGAGCATGTCGATAAGGTATTTGCCATAGGCCCTCCAATAATGATGAAGTTCTCCAATCTTACTGCTCAGAAACATGGCATCCCTTGCGAAGTATCCTTGAATACGATTATGGTGGATGGTACTGGTATGTGTGGTGCCTGCCGACTCACCATTGGCGGAAAGACGAAGTTCGTATGTATCGACGGCCCAGAGTTCGACGGTGCCCTCGTTGACTGGGACGAGATGTTCAAGCGCATGGGCACCTTCAAACGCGAAGAGCAGGAAGAACTCGCCCACTTCGAAGAGCATCTTGATGCTAGTTCTGTAGACGGCAGTAACTCTGCCGTCCCCACCAACGATATCGTAATGGACGATGATCCTACCAACGATACCATCGACATCCTCACCGACCGCAATGCCGCTTGGCGCGACGAACTCCGTAAGCGCATGAAACCCAAGGAGCGCACCCAGATTGAGCGTGTCGTCATGCCAGAACTTGATCCTGTCTATCGTGCCACTACTCGTACTGAAGAGGTCAACATTGGCCTGACTAAGGAGATGGCAATGACAGAGGCCAAGCGTTGCCTTGATTGCGCAAAGCCGACTTGCGTGGAGGGTTGTCCGGTGAACATCAATATCCCATCGTTCATTAAGAATATAGAACGCGGGCAGTTCCTTGCAGCAGCAAAAGTACTTAAAAACACCTCTGCCCTCCCTGCTGTCTGTGGCCGTGTATGCCCACAGGAGAAGCAGTGTGAAAGCAAGTGTATCCATCTGAAGATGAACGAGCCGGCTGTAGCCATAGGATACCTGGAGCGTTTTGCTGCTGATTTCGAGCGCGAGAGTGGAAATATCTCTTTGCCGGAGATTGCACCTGCCAACGGCATCAAGATTGCCGTTGTTGGTTCCGGTCCTGCAGGACTGAGCTTCGCAGGCGATATGGTCAAGAAGGGCTACGATGTCTACGTATTCGAGGCTCTGCACGAAATCGGTGGTGTGCTGAAATATGGTATTCCCGAGTTTCGTCTGCCTAACAAGATTGTAGATGTAGAAATAGAGAATCTCGCCAAGATGGGTGTTCACTTCCAGACCGACGTCATCGTGGGTAAGACCATCAGCGTTGAACAGTTAGAGGAGCAGGGCTTCAAGGGTATCTTCGTAGGCTCAGGTGCCGGCCTGCCCAACTTCATGAATATCCCTGGCGAGAACAGCATCAATATCATGTCGTCGAACGAGTATCTGACTCGTGTCAACCTTATGGATGCAGCCAATCCTACGACCGACACCCCGCTGAATCCCGCCAAGAGCGTGCTCGTGGTTGGTGGCGGTAACACGGCTATGGACTCTTGTCGTACAGCCAAACGCCTGGGTGCCGATGTAACACTTGTTTATCGCCGCTCTGAGGTAGAAATGCCAGCACGTCTTGAAGAGGTGAAACATGCGAAGGAAGAGGGTATCAAATTCCTGACGCTCCACAATCCTATCGAATATATTGCCGATGAGACAGGTGCTGTCAAACAGGCTGTTCTCCAGGTGATGGAGCTGGGTGAACCAGATGCATCTGGCCGCCGTTCGCCTGTTCCCGTTGAAGGAAAAACCGTTACGCTCGATGTTGACCAGGTCATCGTAGCCGTTGGCGTATCCCCCAACCCGTTAGTGCCCAAGTCTATCCCCGGTCTTGAACTGGGTCGTAAGAATACCATAGCAGTGTCTGAGGAGATGCAGTCGTCACGTGGAGAGATTTTTGCCGGAGGCGATATCGTTCGCGGTGGTGCTACGGTCATCCTTGCTATGGGCGACGGTCGCCGTGCAGCACTAAACATGGATAAGCACCTTAGAGAAAACAAGTAAGAGGAAATTGACAATTCACAAGGACATGGAATGCCATCGCCTGGAGAAACGCTTAAACGACAGGTTTTTAAGGGCGATGGCTACTTTTCACCTCATAGAGGATAATGACCGGATACTTGTAGGGCTCTCCGGCGGTAAAGACTCGTTGCTGCTGACAGAGATTCTCGCCCGACGTGCTCAAATCCATCATCCCCGTTTCAGTGTCGAGGCGGTTCACGTAAGGATGGAAAACATTCACTACGAGATCGACACATCGTATCTCCAACGGTTTTGCGATTCACTGGGCATACCACTGCATATAGTGACCACACGATTTGAAACAGGCAAGGGCAAGGACGGTACACTCGATGAGAGGAAACAAAAGTCACCGTGTTTCTTATGCTCATGGATGCGTCGCAAGCAACTGTTCAACCTGGCCCAGACATTAGGCTGCAACAAGATTGCACTGGGGCATCATCAGGATGATCTCATACATACGGCACTGATGAACCTCTTTTTCCAAGGGAGATTCGATACGATGTCGGCCCGTCTGAAGATGCGTAAAATGCCCATCACCATCATCCGCCCGCTCTGTCTGATGAGTGAAGATGATATTGCACACTATGCCGAAGCAAGGCATTACGAGAAACAAAAGAAGTTATGCCCATACGAGAACGATTCACACCGTACAGACGTAAGGCAGTTGTACATGGCCATTAGGCAGGTCAGTCCTGAAGCCCGTCAAAGTATCTGGCGGGCAATCGAATCGGCAGGGAAACTTATAGAAGAATAAATACAAACAAACGATGAATATTAGAAATGTAGCAATTCTGGCCTTGGCTGCCATGCTTCCGTTTGGCGTCCAGGCACAAAAGAAGAAAAGATCAGACAGGCAGCCTGTCGTGGCTCCTGCTGAAAACCCTCGGATTACTGCTATGCGACAACTCACGCAACAAGTGGTTTTCATCGACAGTGCTGTTATCAGCAAAGACGAGTTCCTGAAGATTGTCCGGCTCTCGCCAGAGACTGGTTCTATCATATCCTACGACAAGTTTTTCCGTTCGCAGGGGCATACCGACTGTTTCGTCTTCCTTAACGAGATGGCCAACAAGTGCTACTTTTCCAATACTGATGACAGTGGCAGGCTTCAACTTTACACCGCTGACAAACTCGGCAACGAATGGACTTCACCCGCAATGCTCGAAGGCCTTGACGACGGCATCAGTGAAACCAACTACCCGTTCATGATGAGCGACGGCACTACGCTTTACTTCGCAGGACGAGGTGAAGAGAGCATCGGAGGATACGACATATTCTTTACACGATATGATGCCGACAACAACCGGTTCCTGAAGCCGGAGAATTTGGGAATGCCCTTCAACTCTGAAGCCAACGACTATATGTATGCGGTAGACGAGTTTTCACAAATAGGATACTTCGTCACCGACCGAAGGCAGCAGGAGGGTAATGTGTGCGTCTATATTTTCATTCCTCCTACCACTCGGCGCACCTACGAGTCGCTCAACTACACCATCGAACAAATTACCCCTCTGGCTAAAATACAAAAAATAGCAGACACATGGGGCGATGGTAAGGAGCGCAATGAGGCACTCAAGCGACTGAAAACACTATTCACCGCATCTGCCGCAGAAAAGGCTGAAACGCCGTTCCAATTCGTTGTCAACGACGTTGTAACCTACAACAATGTCAGCCAGTTCAAGTCCGTCGATGGTAAAGCCTTGATTGCAGAGTATCTGAATGCCAGAAAGAAACTGGAAGAGTCTGCCCTATCCTTAGAGAAATCACGCCGGTATTACGCTAAAGCACGCCCAGACGACCGTGCCATTCTCGCCCGCGACATCATTGCCTCGGAAGGACAGTACGAACGTCTCGCAGCAGAAATCAAATCCCTGGAGAAACGCATCCGTAATGCCGAGAACCAAGAACTCAATAATAAATGAAATAAGCCTATGAACAAGAAACATTTTCCAGAATCCGAACTGATTATCAATGCTGACGGCTCCTGTTTCCACCTGCATCTGAAGCCGGAACAGCTGGCCGACCGTGTCATACTCGTGGGCGATCCTGCCCGCGTAAATACCGTTGCTGCCCACTTCGACACTAAAGAGTGCGAAGTACAGAGCCGCGAGTTCCATACCATCACCGGCACCTACAAGGGCAAGCGCATTACCTGTCAGAGCCACGGCATCGGCTGCGACAACATCGACATCGTGGCCAACGAACTCGATACACTCGCCAACATCGATTACAATACGAGAGAGGAAAAAGACGAGCATCGCACGCTGACGATGGTGCGCATCGGCACCTGCGGCGGTCTGCAACCAAACACACCTACCGGATGTTTCGTAGCCTCGGTCAAGAGCATCGGCTTCGATGGACTGCTCAACTACTATGCCGATCGTAACAAGGTATGCGACCTCCAGATGGAAGCAGCCTTCAAGGAGCACATGCAGTGGGATCCCATCAAGGGGGCACCCTATGTGTCTGTGGCCGACCAAGCCCTCGTCAACCAGATTGCCGGCACCGATATGGTGCGCGGCTACACTATCTCGTGCGGCGGCTTCTACGGACCGCAAGGCCGCGTACTCCGTGCCGACATAGCCGACCCTCATCAGAACGAGAAGATAGAGTCGTTCGAATACGATGGCCTCCGCATCTGCAACTTCGAGATGGAGTCGTCTGCCCTCTCAGGACTCGCCTCGCTGTTGGGCCATCGCGCCATGACCTGCTGCATGGTCATCGCCAACCGCTATGCACAAGAGATGAATACGGAGTATAAGAATTCCATCGACACCCTCATCCAGAAAGTACTCGACAGAATATGAAAATGATCGTATTCTCCATCCTGTTCATCACCCTGGCCATCGTGTTCCTGATGGGTAAGGGCGACAAACTCATAGCCGGTTATAATACGGCCAGCGAGGAGGAGCGCCAACAGGTGAATATTCACCGCCTGCGCATACTGATGGCCATCATCAGCGTGATTACTGCAGTCTTCTGCTACCTGATGCCCTACGTAGGTACTGACAAGCGCGATGTGCTCTCAGCTACAGGCATCTTCTGCCTTGTACTCTTCGTCTTCATCATCCTTGCTAACACTTGGGCAAAAAAGAAATGACCACTCACACCACCAATGTCGATACCATCTGCGCCCTCGCTACCGCTCCCGGGGGCGCACTCGGCATCATTCGTGTCAGTGGTCCCGCCGCCTTTGCAGTCGTCAGCTCCCTCTGTTCAGTATGCTGCGCTAATAGCGCAGCTAACACCGTCCACTATACCCACATCACCGACGGCTCCGACATCATCGACGAGGCTATGGTCTCCGTTTTCCGTGCCCCACACTCCTATACTGGCGAGGACAGCGTGGAAATCTCTTGTCACGGCTCCCGCTATATACTCAATAAGGTGTTGGAACTTCTGGTGCAGCATGGCTGTAGGATGGCTCTGCCAGGTGAATACACTCAGCGTGCCTATCTAAACGGCAAGATGGACCTCTCGCAAGCAGAGGCCGTGGCTGACCTCATTGCCTCTACGAATCGCGCCACCCACCATCTCGCCATGAGCCAGCTACGTGGCGGCATCTCATCGGAATTGGCCACCATGCGCGAACAGCTGCTCAAACTCACCTCGCTACTCGAACTCGAACTCGACTTCTCCGACCACGAAGACCTCGAATTTGCC
>Ga0326514_10002076_pt1 | contig 12813 bp, 14 predicted proteins | sample 3_2548_0518_D_FD_203653 | JGI IMG/M metagenome (GOLD analysis project Ga0326514, IMG submission 203653) | Bovine rumen microbial communities from UC Davis, California, United States - 3_2548_0518 | ecosystem: Host-associated > Mammals > Digestive system > Stomach > Rumen | place: USA...
ATTATATTGTTATGACTAACGATGAAATGAGGGAGGTATTGATAAATAAATATTTTAAATATGAAAATAATAGAGTGAGAAACATTGATACCGAAGTTCACGACGGAAAATCTTATTTGTGCATCACTATCGATTTATAAGGGGGGTATGTACTATGTATGAAGTTGTTATTATTTGGTTAGACGGTGACAAAAACTTGCACACGTTCGACCGCATTGAAGACGCGATGGAATGTATTAACAATTATCGTTTCGCGTTTGGTAATCAAATCGCGTTTTCTGGTATAAACGATAGACGTTAATTTATTGGTTAATTCGCGGAGCATTCCCGCCCCGCGTTTAACATATATCAATAAACAAGTTTCTAAATGAAAGGAGAAACAAAAATGAAAGTATTATTATTTGGTAAGAAAAGGCAGACAAAGGACGGTAAGAACTTCACCGCGTACGTCAGCAAGTTAACCCGCAAAGACGGGAGCGAATTAACTGCTTCGGTCAAGTTCCGCGAGGAATGTGGCGCGCCCAAATTAGAGGAATGTCCTTGTTATATCGAGGTATCAAAGGACGACGCTAACCTTAATAAGCGAGTTATCGAAGCGACCACCGAAGACGGGGAAATTAAAGAAGTGGAAAGTTATACATTGTGGGTTACAAAGTGGAAGAAGTCTCCCGAAAAATACGTGGATCATTCTTTGGACGATTTCGCGGACTAATCACAACGCGCAAATTTGCCCCATTTCGGGCGAGAAACCAAAAGGGGGTATATTTCTACCCCCTTTTCATTTTAAACGAAAGGAGAACGCAAAATGAAGCGATTTGACTATATGCAACCCCAACCCATTGTAGGAGAAAACGCAAAGGCGTTGCGTCAACGGTGCGGAATAACACAAGAGGAATTCGCCGAAAAGGTGGGGACGTCCCGTCAGACAATTATCAATTTCGAAACGGGGAAGACGCAATCTATGACGTTATTACAAGCCTATTTACGTTTAGCAAAGGGGGAATTATAAATGAACACCCAACAACTTTTAAATCTTTCTTTGAAAGAATTAAACTCATTATCTGAAAAGGAACTACGCCGAGCGGTTTCGACGTTGCGAAGTACAGGACGAAAGCGTTACGAGCGACTATCAGAAAGCGACGAATATACGCCCGCCGTCAAGTATATGCAAAAATCGACAAAAGGTGACGTGATTTTTCCGACCGTTCGGAATATGGACACCACGCAATTAAAAAATGAATTTGCCCGTCAAAAGCACTTTCTTGAAATGCAAACGTCGACTAAAACGGGGGTTAAGAAAGCGCGGGAAAATATAAGAAGTACGACACAAGAAATTGTTAAACGTGATTTGAGCGACGCGGAAGTGACCGCAATTTGGGAAACCGTCGATAATTTGCGCGATGGTGAAATGGGCGGAATTTTGAATTATAGACAATTCCTCGATACCGCGTCGGAAGTAATGAGAGAAAACCCCGACTTTTCGCAAAAGGATTTACTCGATGAGTCAAAAAGGAGATTGAGAGAAATCTATGAAGACGAGCAACGCGCAAACACCATATACGCCAGCCAATTTATGCAACGACCTCGGAATTGACGTTGGCAAAATAAAGCGGTACAAGAAACGCAAGGAAGAATTTTACAATTATCCCGTTGCGTTCGATATCGAAACGTCGTCGTTTTACGATAACGGAGAACCGCGTGCGTGTATGTATGTATGGCAATTATGCTTAGGAGATAATGAAAAAATTATTGTCGGTCGGACGTGGGAAGAATTCAAGAATATAATATATTTAATTCGTAAAGAGTTCCACTTGAAGAAAGACCGCATTTTGATAATATGGGTTCATAATTTAGCCTATGAATTTCAATTCATTCGCAAGTTGTTTGAATGGCAAAAGGTTTTCTCTTTAGACACCCGCGAACCACTATACGCCCGTACCGAATACGGAATAGAATTTAGGTGTTCATATCGTTTATCGGGTTATTCGTTGCAAGTTCTCGCGAATAACTTGTTACGGCATAACTATAAAAAGTTGGTCGGGAATTTAGATTATAAGAAAATCCGTCATAGCGGGACGCCTATCACGGACGCGGAAATGGCTTACAATATCGCCGACGTACAAATAGTGTGTGCGTATATTCAAGAACGGATCGAGGACGACGGAAACATTACGAAACTACCATTAACGAAAACGGGTTACGTTCGAAACGCTTGTAAAATTGCTTGTTATGGATCAGATCACAAAAAGGATAAATACTATAACTATAAGAGGTTTATGGCTTCGCTTACAATGACCCCCGACGAATATATATTGCTACGGTGTGCTTTTATGGGCGGATATACCCACGCGAACGCCTACGCCGTAGGAAAAGTGATTAGAGGTGTTACGTCCCAAGACTTCACGTCTTCCTATCCCTATGTTTTATTCTCTGAAAAATACCCTATGTCGAAAGGTGAATTGTGCCACCCCGACGTGGAAGAAGTATATAAAAATTTGAACGTTTACGCGTGGGTGTTAGATATTGAACTGTACGACGTCGAAAGCATAACAACGCAAGACGATTTTATAAGCGCGTCGCGATGTATAGATTTAAAGGGAGCAACAACGAATAACGGACGGGTGAACCGCGCCGATTATATACACATTGTTGTTACGTCGGTGGATTTTCAGATTATATTTAATACTTACCGTTTTACGGGTGGCGTTAAAATTATACAGGCGTATAGGTATTATTTGTCCTATCTTCCGACCGATTTTATAAACGAAATGTTATCATATTACGAAGCAAAGACCACGTTAAAAGGTGTAGACGGAAAAGAAGCGGAATATCTAAACGGAAAGGAAAAATTAAATAGTTGTTTTGGTATGGTTTGCACTTCTCCCGTACGACCCGACATAATATATACGGCGTCGGACGAATGGGAAAAACAACCCGTATCGTTAGAAAAAGGAATTGAGAAATACAATAAAAACCCTAATCGTTTTTTACCGTATGTCGTCGGCGTATTTTGTACAGCTTATGCACGCCGTAATTTGTGGGACGGTATTTTAGCGGTCGGGGACGATTATATATACTCTGATACCGATAGCATAAAATTGACCAACTACGAAGGTCATAAAGACTATTTCGAAAACTATAATAAAATCGTTTTACAGAAATTACGGGACGCTTGCGATTTTCATAAGATACCCTTCGAACGCGTAGCCCCGAAGACAATAAAAGGAGAGACGAAAGTGCTTGGCGTGTGGGACTATGATGGATATTATCGCCGTTTTAAAACTCTTGGGGCAAAACGCTATATGGTAGACGACGGAGAAAAAATATCCCTTACCGTTTCGGGGTTAAATAAAAAACAGGCGATACCGTATTTATTAGATAAGTACGGAAAAGAAAAGATTTTCGACGCGTTCAAGGACGACGAATTCGGCATTGATAATATGCAAATCCCCGCTGGGCATAGCGGACGTAATGTGTCTACATATATTGACGAAGAAACCGACGGGGAAGTGATGGACTATTTGGGAAACGTGGGACACTATCACGAAGAAAGTTCGGTACATTTGGAGGAAAGCACATACACGCTTTCGCTTTCTAAGGATTATATAAAATTCTTATTAGGAATTGAAAAGGGGGTGTCATAATGTTGCGACGATTTATAATTAAATGGGCGCGCGGTGAATGTCGCCACGTTTGCCTATGGTGTAAATATAAACGCGAATGTGACTTATGAAAGGAGTTTGAACAATGGCACAAAAGAAACTTTCGGAAATTAAATATTATTCGCTCGATAAGATATTACGGAAGAACACACAATATAAAGTAATTTTTGGGAAACGGTCGAACGGTAAGACCTACGCCGTATTAGAAAGGGGTATTAAATTATACTTCCAAAACGGGCGGGAAATGGCGTATATCAGAAGAAACCGCGAGGACATAGGTGGGAAAAACGGTCAGACGCTTTTTGCAAATCACGTCGAAAACGGACTAATTGAAAAATACTCAAAAGGCATTTGGACGGACGTATATTACTACGGACGACGTTGGTATTTTTGCCGATATGAGGAAGACGACAAAGGAAACCGTCAACGCGTCACGGACGAAAAACCGTTCTGTTATGGGTTCGTATTGTCGGGAATGGAACACGATAAGAGTACATCATATCCGAACGTTCGAACGATAGTATTTGATGAATTCCTTTCCCGTACCGCGTACCTACCCGACGAATTTATTTTGTTTATGAACTGCCTTTCCACTATCGCCCGACTACGTACCGACGTAGAGATATATATGTTAGGTAATACCGTTAACAAATACTGCCCCTATTTTGCGGAAATGGGTTTAAAGAACGTTAAGACAATGAAAGCGGGGACTATCGACGTATATCAATACGGGGAAAGCGGTTTGAAAGTCGCCGTGGAATATACAAGCCCCACGACGGGCGCGACGGGTAAAGGAAACGTTTTATTTGCTTTCGACAACCCAAAATTGCAGATGATAACGCACGGAGACTGGGAAATAGACATCTATCCTCATTTACCCTACCGCTATAAAAAGGACGACATAATTTATACTTATTTCATAGAGTTCGACGGGGAACGCCTACAATGTGAAATCATACGTGGCGGGGAAGACGAAGAAGGAAAACGTATTGACGCCGTAATAACTTACATACACACCAAAACAAGCGAGTTTAAACACCCAGAAAGCGACGTAATATTTTCCCCCGAAATAAACCCGCTACGAAACCATTATACAAGGTTAACACGCCCCGTCGATAGGCGCACGGAGAAAATCGCGGAATGTTTCAAACTTGATAAAGTGTTCTACCAAAACAACGAAGTCGGGGAAATCGTCAACAATTATTTGAAGTGGTGCGGAACACATTAAAGAAAACCCACGGCGCAAAACCGTGGGTTATTTTTTCGAACGTTCGGAAAATGTTTCACGTGAAACATTTAGACGGGAGTACAAAACAAGTCGCGTTCGGCTTTACGTCTTTTGACAAGCCCCGAAAGAACTTTCCCACCCGCCTTATTATATAAAGGTATGGCGTCCGCGATTTGTCCTTTATTTCGCTTTCCGTTTTTGGTTAACTTCTTGAGATTTCCCAAGCCTAAATTATAGGCAAAGGAAACAAGCGCGTCGAACTCGTTTTGATTAAAACGGTATTTCGCAAGGATCAGCAAATTTACACCCCTTTCGAATTTCTCTAAATCTTTTATAAGAAGTTCTTCCGCTTTCTTCTTCGTGATTTTCTGACCCTCTTTCACGTCGCCCGTGTGACCGTAGCCAATAGTAAGAACACCTACGGCGTCATGATATGCGGTTAGTTTGCAACCCTCAAATTTTTTAATTAACTCAATGCCATTTTTCGACGTCTTCATTATTAGAACCCCCTTTCATTTCGCCGTGGTTATTGCTAACCCACATAAGACCGCCGTCTATCAAATCAGAAAGACGGTCAATCGCTTTCGTGTTTTCCTTTAACGTAGTTTCCAAAACACTTTGTAAATATTTTTCGTGTTGGTGCGAGTTCCACAAGGCAAAACACGCTACCGCAATCGGGAAACCCAAAGTTGCAACTAAATTTGTAAATACTTCCATTTTTTCAATCCTCACTTTCTTAAATTAACACTCCGTTCTTAAGTTCGTCTTCTATTGCTTTAAGTTCTTCTCCCGTGGCTTCGTCTATGTTTTCAATATTTACATATCGCGCGCGGACGTAACCACCAAGTGACCCAACAGATACATACTTGTTTTGTGACGCCCCGTCATATATGCGGAAATTGTCAGCGATTGCCGTTTGTGGTCTTCTGATAATGAGATAAGGCGTTTTAATTCCCATCGCGCCCGCGTTCCCGCTTATGCTTCCGCTATGTTCTACGCGGGTTTTCATTCCACCGATAGCGGACGCGCCAACACCTAACGCAAGGGGTAACATTGCACCGCCCGAAGCGACCGTACCGACTACACTTCCCGCAATTCCCAAAAGCCCCGAAACAATACCCATATATGAACCACTCGACAACGGATATTGAACGGCACAATTACCGCTATATGTGTACAACTGACCGCCCGACAAATCGCGTGTTACGTTTACCGAGCAAAGGCACGCGCCCGTCAACACGTCGATTTTGTACACGACATTGATTGAACCGCGCATTATGTCGTCCGTGTTAAGGCGGACAATACCGACAAAGGGTAAATACAGATATACTTCCGTTTGTGTGTAGTCTAACGCGTTGCCGAAATACTCATAGAGGTTAACCGTTCCACAATTTATTGTGGTGTATTGATTAGAAACCAAATTCGCGGAAACCCCGCTATTTAAATATCCGACTTTAATTGTCCCCGTTCCACTTGTAGCGGGTGTCGCGAAAATCTTATGTAACCCAATTATGGCTTGCATAGGATCATTGAAAATCTTTTTTAACTGCTCAACGAAATCGTTTGACCATAACCACGCACCAAAACTATTTAATTCCGCTTGCGAAGGATTGTAAATGGAATAAAGCGCGGAAGAACTTCCCGTTGGTATTACGGGGGTCGGTGTTACGCCGTCGCCCGTGTCGGGGTAGTCGTCGGGGTTCGGTTTTTCCGTCGGTTCGTAGGGGTCGGGCGTTGTGAAAATATCCAAGAAAGTTTCTATTAAATTGTCGGGGGAATTTTCCGTGATTGTGTCGCTTGCTTGGCTTGTACCCGTTCCTCCCGTCGGTTGTAATTCGCTTGTTGGCGTCGGTTTTGTTACATCGTCGGGAAAACCTACGGGGACATAAGTAAATGTTTCAACGCTTCCATCGGGTTGAACAACTTCGTTTGTGATAGCGCGGTTAAATAAGTCGGGGTATAATTCCTGTAAACGCGCGAGTACTTCAGCCGTCGTCATACTTTCGTTTATACCACTTGGAGTTGTTGCGCCAGATTGGGGAGTAATACCGCCAACACCACCCGTTTTAGTATCGTAGCCATATAGTAAAATGTATCTATAAGATTTGCCGTCAGCAGACCCGTGATGTGCGTCGTCAATAATATTATAACTACCTAAAACATAACCCGAAAAACTTGAAATAAATGCCGTTCCCATAACAGTATAATAATAAGTTTTACCATTAAATGTTTCAGATGACGCATTAGTGGGGTTTCCACCGGGAATTCCGTTCACATATCCTTCAATTTTAAACGGATTTTCTGAAACCATAGTAAAACCGTATTCATAACGACCGCTCGGAGTATCGCCGAAATACTCGGAACCAAATCTTTGGGTCATTATTACATCAGATGTATTATCTACATAAGAATAAGTGTGTGAGTCTGTTCCGTCAAAATATCCTATCGTGTCGCTCGTGACAATAGGCAAATATATGTTGGTCATATTTAAACCAGTGGTATCGTCTATCGTTTTACCGCTTTTCATATCAAAAGCGCCTTGTGAAATAAGATATTGCGCCACTTGTGCAAGTGCGCGTTGATCCATATAGGCTTGCGTTTCTCCCGTGTCTTTGTCTATACCGAAGACCATATTGAAAACGTCTTTCCCGCCTTGCGTGGAGCAAATACTGTCCCACGTTTGAGGGTTTATTGCGCCCATTCCGTTGCTATCCCAAAAATCGGGGTTCGCATTATATAATGCCTTGTCGATCGTCGCGCCTAATTGAATACCCGCGGAAACCGCGCCAACGCCAACCGCGACTTTTCCTAACGTAGCGGTGACGGTCGAACCACTTGAAACGGTTTTCAATCCACTTTCTGCCACGACTTTTCCCGTTCCGTCAACGGTCATATTCGCGGGTAATTTTGCCGTAGTGGTGCTTGCCATTGTTGCAATTTGTGTATTTGAGTTTACAACCGCGCTCGCACCTTGCGCCGACGTGGAAAAAACGTCTTCAATGGTATATCCAATTACCTTACCACTTTTAGATGTAATCACTTCAACGCCAGGGGTTTGCCTTAAAATGTTAGCGCAATTATCCGCGTTTATGCCATATTTTGCGACTTCGACCCATTGGTCAGAACCCACGCCATAATAATTTCCAACTGCTTCAACTAACTGCTGATATTGTGTTAAACCTGTCGTAGCCATATTTTCAACCCCCCGCCGTAATCAAAATAAATTCGCCGTTATCCAAGAACCCGTTGGAAAAATTAACAATGTCGGTCTTTGTCTTTACATTGGTTTTTAAATTTTCGTCGGGTAAATAAACGTCATTGTCCGTTGTACTTTTCTCCACGATGATATTTTGTTGTAGTATGTCCGCTTTGAAACTTTCCAAAACGTCAACCGATAAAGCGACGGTCAACAAACCTTTGCGATTAACGGTTATATCGTCGACAAAATAATATCGTTTGAATTGAGGTATATACACGTAGTTAAACCCCGTCGGACTTTCTCTTTGAATTAAAACCACGGGTTTCATTATCGACGTGTCGTCGCGTAACGTCCCCGTTAAAGTTTCAACTTCCGTCAAAGACTTGTTTATTTTGTTTTTCTCGGAGTTGTTTTTATATAAAATTATATTCATATAAACCCCCTTATTCGATATATATTGCGGGGAAACCGTCGTAACCGTCGGGCGGTAATATTAACCCGCTCCCCGTAGGTTTATAGCACGGTATCGGGTCAGAGGACGAAGGAATACTTAAAATAAAGTTAAGAAAACTTTCTCCCATCTGTAACCGATTTGAACCGCTACCAACAAACTTTTTACAAAAGCCCGCCGAACTTGTTAAATCTCCTCTCATAAAATATTCATCGGTGGAAACGTACCAAGTTTCACCATTATGTTCAAACGAACCAATAGCGGAAAAAGTGGGGCTATTTTCTACCGTATATTTAACGCCGTCGGCGATTTTAGAAATTAAAAGAGGACCGCTATAATTAGAATAACTCTGTTTCGCATAACAAACATACGCGAAATCGTCCGTAGTTTTATAAAATGTTCGACCACTTAACGTACATAATAAAGTGCGACTTGTCTCACATATATATTCATTTATGTCGGGCGGTGTATAACTGTAATTGGTGTATAAATCTCCTCCCGTTTTAATACTCCTTATCGCTTCGGGCATTTCTTCGGGCGTATATGCGTCCGCACTTTTGATCTTTTCTCTTATCGCGTCCGCGATATTTTCAAAATATGTTCTAATACTCATATTATAAAAGCGGGTGTTTTACGTCCACCCGCGACGACGTTGTTTTTCCGAACGTTCGGAAAATGAGAAAGGAGACTAGGCAATATAGAAAACTACAAAGTTTTCGTTTCCATCGTTCCACATACCCTGAGTGTAGTGGTAGAAGTTGTTAGTGAAGTCGCCCTTTGCGTTGTAAGCCGTTGTCACGTATCTGTCTACGTTGGCAACGCCCAACGCGTCACGGTCGAACATTACGGCGATAATACCGCTTGCGTCAATGGTATGTCCAGCACTCGTCTGAATTTTAATCGCGCTTGTGGAACTAAATCCATAATCAACACCCGATCCTTGCCAATATACGGTTCTTTCTGCGCGAGGTAGTGCGGTGTACTGTTCGTTGAATGTGTCAGACTGTAAATAAACGTCTGCCCCGTTTGCAAACTCGGAAAGCATAACAATATGCAATCTATCGTCGGGGGTAAAGCGTTCCTGTCCGCCCATATTGAAAAGAGTTGACATAACCTTAATACGGTCAATATAATTCTTGAATACAAGAATTGACTTTCTGATTGCGTCGGGGGTTCTTAAGAACTCGTCCGCCGTAATAGCGTCCGCTTCGGGAACGGTATCGTTGTACAGCTTCAAAAGGTTAACGGCGCGGACACCACTGACCCCGCTATACTGTCCGTTAGGAAATTCCGCGTAAAGAGTTTCGCCGATCATATTGTTAATCGCCCGCATAATGAGCGCGTCGGTTTTAATGGTTGCGGAGTTGTTTACGCTTGTATAAAGCATAGAAACGAAAGAATTCAACTGCGTTACGGAGTCGAAGGCACTCTTAATCTGTTTTGTCGTAATGGACAACTGAATGTCAAAGGTAATACGATCATTGAAAAACTTCACCGTCACTTCGGGGTTCTTGTAAATATATGGATCGTAACTCTGACCGTCTTGTAACTGCCAAGTCTCGTTTTCTTGCGCTTCGGGAAGTGCCACGGAAACTTTTTCGAGGATAGAACCGTACTCCCACCCGTCAACAAGTACGGACGGGGCGCGACCGCCATAAACTCTGTCTACAAAGACCATACGCCCGACGTGGTCAACAAGTGCTTTTGTGACCGCGTCATATCCTACGGAGTTTTCGAACGTCTGCCCCAAGTCGACAACGTTGGAAAGGTCTTCCGCTACGATGATACTATCACCAACTAATTCGTTGGTTACGGTGTTCATAAGTTGATAAATCTGTTCTACTTTCATAATTCACTTTTTCCTTTCTTTATGCTTTTGTGTACGTTACCGCGTCGGCACTTGTGATAGACAACGAACCGCCGTTCGCAAGTGTGGTAGAGTAAACGCCATCGTTTTCGGAAATGTTAACGACTTCGTCGTTTAATGCCATAGCCGTTGCGTTTGCGCTTGCCCTTACTGTTAGACCCGACAAAAGAAATACTTTTCGATTGTTGTTCTTTAGACGGGAATACACACCCGTGATTGTTGTTGCGTTTCCGCTTGTCAAAACTTCGTCTTTGAAATCGACAATTTGATAACCGCCTTTGTACATTGTAAATACCTACCTTTCTAATACTGTCTTGTTGTTACGCCATCAATCGCTTCAAACGTTGACGTCCGTAGTTCATTTATACTTAAATTGATGGAAGTTGTGTTTGCATCAATTTTAGTATTAGTATTACCTATCGCGTCGAACGTAGACTCGCGGAGTTCGTTTATACTTAAATTGATAGACGCCGTGCTGGTGTCAATTTTTGCGTCCATCTCGTTTAACTTCTCCATAATTTGAGCATTTCCGCCACCGCCCGAACCGCTACAAGACGAAAGAATAGGGGCTATATAACTATCGCCATACGTCGCGATAGTTAATGTTTTATCTACGGACGGAAAGACGATTTTGTAGAAGAAGTTCCACAAATATAACTCGCGTTCGCTTTGGATCATCTGTTGCGAAGTGGTAACGCCGATATTGCCCGAACGTGTCAACGTTCTTTCGTCCGACCGTTCGCCCGCGTCGGTTTCCGTCAAATTGTCGGTGCGGGTGTCGTTTACGGTGTTCTGCGCGGTTGCGCTCGATGTGGTTTCGCTTGCGGTGTCATTTACGGCCGTAGAAGAATTAAAACCGTACACGTCGTTGTCCGCGCTACCACTTGCGGACGACGTGCCGTTTTCCGTTCGAACGTCCCCGACCGTCCCCGTGTTGTGACGTTCGTTTGAAGTCGTACCGCTTGCGGTTTCTGTTTCGGTCATATCATAATTCGAAATCGGGTTATATTCAAAACCTAACGTTGCATATTCTTTCGCCCAATTAACGCCGTTAAGATTATAAATAATTGTCGCTAATTGATTTATACGGGTGTTTGATAACGTGGTGTCTTCGTCAACATTCAAAAGACGTTTTACCAACGGGGAAAGGTTTTTCGAACCACTAATATTTCCGAAATATTCCGCGTCTAATATTGCGCCGTCAATATCATTTTTCCACGGCACATTGAAATTATTAAGTGCGGAAAAAATTCCACCTGTCAACCAATTTTCGAAAACGTCAATCAACTTTTTCTTCATTGTCTTCGTCTTCCTCGCTTTCTTCGGGTTCGTCTTCAGGTTCTTCGTTTTCCGAACGTTCGGAATTTTCGTCTGTTGATATGTTTATATTTATGTCGATAACTTCTTCGGGTTCGGTTTCTTCGTCTTCTACTTCGTCGCCAGATATGTCACTATCGCCACCAATAGCATCACCATTATCGTCGGCAGGTGTTCCATCGTCTTCGATTTCCTCACTTTCTTCGTCTTCGGTTTCCTCGTTTTTGTCGGGTTCGTCTTCTTGCGTTTCGGGCATCATATCGACGTACATTTTATCTAAATCCCAAATCGCATTTAATTTAACGGTTAACCCGTCCAAGTCGTAACGGTCGCCGTACATTTCGCGGATTTCCTCGCACGCTTTAAGACGCCACTCCAACATATTGTCTACAAGAGGAATTAACGCGTCGTCTGTCATTTCCGCTTCCGCACTAACAATGCGTTCACGCTTCATATTATAGTTAGAGTTTAACCCGATTTCATTAAACCACGACGCCTTTAAATATTGCTCATATTCAATTAGGTCTTTAATAGTTCGTGATCCGTTCGACGTCTTATCATTTCTTATTCCGTCAAAAAACTCGGAAGAAGAAATCGCGCCGAACTGACCACGGACAATGCCGTTTAAGAATTCCTTTGCGCTTTCATACGTCCTGTCATCGTCGGCACTAATCAAATTATCGATACGATAACAGATTGAAAGCATATTCATAGAGATTTCGTTTTCGTTAAGCATAGCCCCGTATTTAATAAACAACGGAATTAAACCAAGCGCGAACTTATCGTTACGGGCGCGGACACAATCAATACCGATTTCCAATTCCTTGTTAAACTCCAAATACGGGTTCGCCACCGTGTATATTGTGGGTTCATAATATGCGTTTTGCATACCACCTAACCCACCAAAAAACGCATATAAACCCGCGTCTCCACGTCCTTCGGGTACGTCTTTTACTTCTGTAATACAAGCGTTTCCGCAAGTTTGTAGAAGTTGTTCAAGGTTGTGCGCGGGGATTGTGTCGGGTAGTCCTTCCCATTCAAAAATTTGTTGCGTGCGGTTGAGCATATACAAAACAAGATCACGCGTGC
>Ga0326514_10002077_pt1 | contig 12810 bp, 14 predicted proteins | sample 3_2548_0518_D_FD_203653 | JGI IMG/M metagenome (GOLD analysis project Ga0326514, IMG submission 203653) | Bovine rumen microbial communities from UC Davis, California, United States - 3_2548_0518 | ecosystem: Host-associated > Mammals > Digestive system > Stomach > Rumen | place: USA...
TTATCGATTATAGCCCGACAAAACATCTGATTTCCTGTTCCAGGAGTCGAAATACGTTTGCGACCAGATACCCATCAGCAATCGCATGATTCAGACGAACGGTCACAGGCATGACAAGCCTGCCGTTTTCTTCTCTGTATTTTCCCCAGTTAATGATCGGCGCAAAATATAGATATCCATCAGGAAGTTCAAGATGAAGTGAATCATAGGAAAGCCAGGATATATAAGATGCATCGAACCAGTTGGGATGATTCGTCGTATCCAGACCGTATTCTCTTGTTTTCTTTGCCTCTTCAACATCACGCAATGCAGCAGTATAGAACTTTTCATAGTCCTCATCATATTCCGTATATACAGGCGTACAGGTTTCCGTATCTTCATGAAAAACATACTGCGTAGGATTGATTACGTCATAGCAGATCAGCTCATCTGTCTGCCAAAGATATCCCATTCTGTAGTCTTCGCGTGAATTCATGACTTTTGAAAGGATAAACAGGAAATTGATGTAAAACTTCGTCCCTGTGTTCCTGGAGTATGCGGCGAGCTCTGTTACGTCTATTCTCGAAGTTATCGAGGTCGAGCACTTACAGTCTTCCGTAAAGTGGCGAAATACACCTTTTCGATAATACGTCCCTTTATCAATTACTTTATAGTTAATTTGCTTCATTCTTACACCCCCGACCTTCTGCTCGTTCAGAAGAAGTATAACCGTATCTCCACAAACACCGATTTATCTTCGCCTTCCGAGTTTATCAAAGTTTTTATTTAACGCATATTCGGTTGGAATAATAGTTCCAATCATGAGAACCATCTGTACGACTGTAAGAATTGCCCCAACCATACCCACCGTGTCAGTTCCTTTTCCTAGTACAAAGACCATTATGACAATAGAGATCGGCATTAATACAAGTCCGCAGATGAGCCAGAGCTTACCAATATACGCATGAGCAAACGACCATGTATCCTTGTTCATCATGGATCTTTTTGTTCGATATCCAAAGGTATGGTTTATATCTTTGGGAGCTTTATTCGAAAACAATCTTCCGAATACAATCATCGTAATTGGGACGATCAAAACCATGACCAACATAAACACCCAATAGCCCAATTACAGCACCTCCGCAACTGCAAATTATCCCTAACCGCTATAACGGAGAGTTCACTGAAGTGTCCGTGACACTTGTAAGATCACGAAAATCATAATAGATGCCATCTTTCCAAAAGCCATATACATCTCCTCGGGCATCTAAAACGTACCCTGTATAAGGGTAGTTTTGCCCAACCAGCTGATATGTCGCTCTATCCAGCATTAATAAAGCGTGTGGCCATTTATCAAATCTCTTCGTCTTATGCATGGCATTTGCACGATTATAGCAGATATCAGACGGGTGCATGTTACTTCCCTTTGGATCAATATCCGGATAGCTCAGCCGAACAAGATCAATGACTTCCTGCCAGGACTTTACCAAATCATCTTCTACATGATATTTCTGTACATAATTCGTTATGGCTTCACATGCCTTTTCCAGTTTCGTCATCCATATTCCCCAGAATTAATGTAGGTGCGGATTGTCAGCAAATTGTCGAAAGATTATAACGCAGCTACCCTAACCACTATATGATAGATTGTATAGTAATCCCTTCCGCATTCATAACGTTTTCTAATTCTATTTGTTCTTTATATGATGGTATATAGCCATTATCGATTCGAATCAGTAATTCATATATTTCCTTATCTGTCATTATCTGCTCCTCTATAATACGAAGAAAACGACACTACATTTTATAGGTTAAGCACGCATTAATGATAAAAATCTACTATCAATTTTAATATAGTTCACGCAGATTTCAATAAAAAGCTATGAACATCAAACAAAGAGCTGTTTTTCGATATATACTTCCGAACAAGTCTCACTGATATTCTTTAACTATACCTCTATGACTTCAAATTCATCACTGGCTTTCAATTTCATTTTTCGATCCAAGTATTTTTCTATGTCAAACCAGTTCTTGTCATCAGCATCCGCTGTGTATTTATAATTTGGATGCTTCGTCAAATCATATTTATCCGACAAGAAGGGACGCACTCCACGAAGCTGCAAAATACACTTGCTTCCATCAAGAACCGCCAACTCATCTACACTCATCAAATCTTTACCGAGCTTCTGATAGTTCAACGAATGTGACTGCTCACGGCCTCGATTCTCTCCTGTATTGAATGTATCGATTGTCTCCTTTCCCAAGGCCTGATTTAATTCCTTCAATGTAGTCGGTTCTGCACCACCAAGGAATAATCTGGAGTCCATATTGCCCGTTATTGTATCCGCGTTATCCTTATAAATCGCCTTCAGCTGTGACTGGGCCTGCAGGACCAGACATGCTGAAATTTCTCGGCTTCGAATAGTTGCCACAAGTTTTTCAAGATTTGGAATCTGTCCGATATTGGCTGCTTCGTCGACGAGACACCGCACGTGAACTGGAAGCCTGCCGCCATATACGTCATCAGCCTTTTCACATAGAAGGTTAAACAGTTGAGTGTATACCATGGAAATCAGGAAGTTAAACGTTGAATCTGTGTCAGACATGATCAAAAACAACGCTGTCTTCCTGTCTCCGAGCGTATCAAGTTCCAGTTCATCGTAAGCGGTAATGTCTCTAAGCTCCTGAATATCGAACGGGGCGAGCCTCGCCCCGCATGAAATTAAAATACTTTTAGCTGTCTTTCCAGCTGCCAGTTTGTATTTTTTATATTGGCGTACTGCGAAGTGCCTCGGGTTCTTTTTTTCCAATGCTTCAAACATTAAATCCACCGGATTTTGATAGTCCTCATCATCCTCACGCACTTCCGAAGCGTTAAGCAACTCGATCAAAGTAGCAAAGTTCTGCTCTTCTTCGGGAGCTTCATAGTGGATATAACCAATCAAGGCAGTATAAAGGAGCGTTTCGGCTTTCTGCCAGAAATCATCATTGGCTTTACCATCTCCTTTTGTATTTGCAATCAATGTCGTGACCAGCTTTAGTATATCCTTTTCCGAATGTATATACGCCATCGGGTTATAATGCATGCTCTTGTGAAAGTTGATCGTATTGAAGATTTTTATCTTGTACCCGAAGTGCAGGAGTGCTTTTCCGCACTCACAAACAACTGTGCCTTTCGGATCCGTAACAACAAATGAAACCGGGAACTTTTTTGAGCAGCACTGCAGAAGATTGGGCTTGATGAAAAACCTGGTCTTACCTGATCCGGATCCACCGACGACTAATACATTCTTATTCCTTGCATTTGCAGGTTTTTTGGGCCTGTTGCTCATCATAAGCATCTCAGTCTTTGTCAGGATGATATTGTCCTCAAAATCCGGGGCGACAAACGGTGAAATGTCTTTTTTTGTTCCCCAACGTGCCGATCCATACTCAACATTGTGCCTGTATTTTTTCGCATCCTTACTTTTTAAATATACAGCAATGCGCAGTATTGCTCCAGAGCAAATGCCAAACAGCAGATCCAAGATATGCAGACTCGGAAAAGGACGCTGCAGAATTAACGGAAGATATCGAATAAAAGATGTAATCTTCTCAGAAGAATTACTGCCGGGGGATAACCTCCACGCTTTTCCGATCACTGTCATACATAGTCCTGTGCAAATATAAGGAAGCGACATTATCAGATATTTCTTCATATCGTCCCACTGGAGGTTCAGATTAAATTTGAATTTCATAGCGATAAATCCTGATGAAGGTTCTTAACGTGATCAACAGCTTTCTGAGGAAGCGAAGCCGCGATAGCAACTGCCTTATGAAGTTCGGCAAGGACACTTTTCCGTGTTTGCTGCTTCTTTAGAACTTTTGCTGAATACTCTTTAAAGGCTGCCGTCATAGCATCCGCGTCCTTGGCTTTAAAAAAGACAATGTATCTTGGCGGAACTTCTGAAGCATCCTTCCGTATTGCATAATCAATGCCGTACTTACCTGCTACTCGTTGGAAATCCTTTAAATCAGTCTTTGCTATATCAATTGATGAAACGCCCTGATTTTGCCCAAGCAGTTGTTTAACGCTCTGCTTGCCTGTAGACTTGTTTTCTTCCCAGGCATGTTTCCTGTTTTTCAAATAATTCAGCGCAAGACCAACGACTACTCTTCCCGTAAGTTTCGTTGTGCTGACTGCCAGATTAAAAGTTTTATTCTCGATTTCCTCTTGCAATAATTATTAGTCCGGTTCAACAAATCACTCGCCGGGCATCCTCCTTCCTTATAGATTAAGGGGCTGCTCACTATGCAGCCCCCAGTTATGTTCAAATCACTCGTAATCAGGATAAATATCCGACAGCCTCCCCATTTTAAGCGCCGGGATCTTCACCTGATACGTTGAATACATGACTGTATTTTCTTCGATCATCTGCTTAATGCCGGCAATTTCATTTGCAGCAAATTCCATATAATCCCCCTCATGATCAGTCATATAAAAAAGCACCGGACCAAAGATGTAAAAATCTTCATCCAGTGCAAATGTCTGGCTCTGGTGAAACTGAACGACCAATCCTTCGCCGGCATCATATTCAATTATTCCATACTTCTCACAGCAGTAATCCAGCACAGTCGGAAAATACTCTGCACATGCCCTGCAGTTTCTGATATGGAAGCCACGTCCGGGAAGGTACAAGCCATACCGAGGACCTTTTATTGAAAGGCGACTGTTTCCTGTACATTCTTCATCGCCTAATGTATCAGAGTGATTACCCATATAAGGGTGAATAGTGATTGCTATACCGTTATCACCCGCCATCTCGATGATAGCGTCCATCAGATCGTTAGCGTCTATCTTCATATTTTTGCTTTCATGTTCTGACATATCCTTAATCTCCTAATCCCTGGTTGCGATTCTTTTTTTGATACCACTGGTCCAACAGTTTTATGATTTGAGTTTCCATTTGTTTCGGTGTATAAGACTTTGGAAAGTACTTGCGAAGAACGTCATGGCTGATAATGACCTTGCTTAAGTCATCTTTTTTTTCTTCGCTCATGATCTCCGACATTGATTCCAAGGTGCACATATTGGCCTGGCTCAGTTTTTTGATGCGCTGGGCTTGAGATAGCGATGGAGCGTTTTGAGTGATGTCCATGGCTTCAATGAAATCATGCTGTTCTTCAGGCTTTAAGTAAGACAATTCAACAGCTGGATTGAACGCAAGTTGTTTGTCGTCGACCATATTAAGTAATTCTGGTGATAGCTCCGTTAAGCGTATATATCGGAAAATCTGATTCTTGCTAATTCCTAATTCGGTTGCCATTTCCTGGCTGGAACTAAGACCTAAATTATTCCCAACTTGGGAATAATTATCACGACTAGGGCGACCAGCTTTATGCTTCATAGCATCTAGCTTCATTTTATAAGCCCACGCCCTCTCACTCGGCAGTATCTTCTCCCTCTGCAGATTCGAATCCACCATAAAAATGATAGCCTCATCATCGTCCATATTCCTGACGATCACAGGTAAGGTCTCAAGCCCTGCAAGCTCCGAAGCGCGTAATCTTCTGTGACCTGATATGATCTCATAGCCACCGTTGGGATCCGGTCTTGCGATTGCCGGTGTCAATACGCCATATTTCTTAACGCTCTCTACGACCTTCTGCATCTCCTCGTCATCAACTACCCTGAACGGATGCCCCTCGAACTCATGGAGCTCAGATAATGGTATCTGCTGAACATGTTCCTGCTGACCAGTCTGACGGCTTTCCTCCGTGGAAAAAATGTCATCGAAGCTCTTCAAGCTGATGTTTTCGCCTCTTTTCGGCATTGTCCAGCACCTCCCTCGTCAGATTTCGGTAAGCTTCAGCAGCTTTGCATTTGCCATCATACGCAAAGATGCTCTTTCCTGCCTTAGAAGTCTCAGACATACGGACCGATCTGGGGATTTCTGTTGCAAATACTTTAATCGACTTCCCATATGCCTCCCGCACCAGGTCCGCTATCTCTCTTGCGTCTTTGGTTCTGGAATCGACCATGGTAAGAAGTATCCCCTCGATCCTTAACTTTGGATTGATCTGCCGTTTTACCCGCCGCACAGTACCAAGCAGTTGTTCGAGACCTTTAGCGGATAAATACTGCGGTTGGAGCGGAATTATCAAACTGTCTGCGGCTGCCATCGCATTGATCGTCAGCATACCGAGACTCGGTGAGCAGTCAATAAAAACGTAGTCATAATTCTTCCGAACACTCTGGATATACTCCCTGAGTACTGTCTCCCTGCTGATCGTATTTACAAGTCCGACCTCCATGCCGGATAACTCAATGTTGGCAGGAAGCAGGTCCACGCCTTCCGGATTATGCAGAATTCCTTCTCCTTCACTGATTGGCTTTTCTGTGACGATCTTATTCATGATATCTGTTACCGTAGTAGCTATCTCGTCCGGCTGTGGATATCCCAGACTGATCGTAAGAGACCCCTGCGGATCAAGGTCGATTAGAAGGACCTTCTTTCCTTCATTTGCCAATCCTATGCCAAGGTTCTCGGCTGTAGCCGACTTGCCTGTTCCTCCTTTCTGATTGATGCATGCGATTACATTAGATTTGCCCATTATCTTGTTCTCCTATTCTTCACTCAATAATCTCCTTCAGTCTTCTCAGTTTTGCTTCTGCCTTTGATTCTCTTTTGTCATCGCCACCGACAAAGACAGGGACGCACATCTCGCGTATCCTGCTGAAGATTCGTGCGTCCCCTACATTCTTAGGGTTTTTAATTTCATCCCAGGTCTTATTTGTCGTTATGATGAGCGGCAGTTCTGTCTTGTAACGTTCATCGATCAGTTGATATACCATCTCCTGCGTGTACTCGGTGCTTCGTTCTACACCGAGATCATCGATAATCAGCAAATGATATTTCTGAAATGAACTCAGATATTTCTGCCGGTCTGCGGAGAAGATGCTACCCATGCTGTTCATGATCTTCGGGAAACTGGTCATGAGCACGGGGACACTCTTCTCGATCAGAGCATTTGCGATACATGCAGCTATGAATGATTTGCCGGTTCCGACGGGTCCCCAGAAAAGAAGACCTGCATTATCCGCAGCACGAGAGTTCCAATTCTCAGCATAATTCCTGGCTATTGAGAGAGCTCTGGAGTATTCAGCGTCATCAAATCGGCATTTTTGAAGTAGCCTGTCCTGAAGACCGTTCGTCCTTAGCCTCTTGATATAAAGCATCTGCTCTTCCTGCTCTAATCGCACCCTCGTCTCTGCATCTTCCCTGATTTCGCACTCACACATGCAATGGACGGTCTTATCTATCCCGAATATCTTGATGCGCAGCTCTTTCGGCTTACCGCAGTCACCGCATCGAAGGAGACCATCACTGCCGTAATAATCGCCGGCATTAGGGACTACCTGCATCGGAATGCTTTCGATCATGGTTTTTACATCTTCCCTGATCGTATTCATAGGCTCTCACCGTCATATGCCTGATAGGCAGACCTGTCATAGTGCGGCTGCGGCACACTGGCTGCAGCCCTTGCCTTCAGCCTGTCTTTTCTCGCCCATGCACGCATGGTTGCAAGATGATTTGGATAGGATCGCTTGTGCAAATACATATACTCGGACAGATTCTCAATCATATCCTGATAGCCATCGGGGAAATCAAATGTGAGCTCATCGTATTCTTCCTGTGTGAGGAGCACATTTTGATATCTCCCATACCGCTGCGATGCATTTGCACTCACTCTTTTATTATTTTCTTCTTTTCTTTGTATTTCTTTACTTGTTATATAAGTATTTATTTGTGACCGATTTTCCGGTGACGGTATTTCGGTATCCGGAAAATCCGTATCCCGCATATCCGTATGCGGCTTCTCCGTATCCCGTTTTTCGGGCTGCGGGTTTCCGGGATACGGTTTTTCCGGATACGGTTCTTCCGGATACGGCTTTTCCGAACACGGCTTTCCCGAACGAGGCTTTCCCGGACGAGGCTTTTCCGAACGAGGCTTTTCCGTAGATTCGAAAGCCTCGTCGGGGATAAAATAATCGACAACTTCATACTGCTCCGCAGATCCCAGCATTTTCCGTGGCACTTCATAGATGATGTACATACTTTTCCCGAGCTTCCCTTTTTCGTCCCGCATCTGGGTCGTCTCCAGATACCCGGCAGCCTTCAGTTCTTTCATCGCGCTTTGAATGGATGCTTTTCCATCTTTCACGATCTTTTCCGTTCCCCGGATGCTGAACTCCCAGTCATCCGGAAGGGTGAGAAAGATTGTCAGTAGGCCAATAGCCTTCAGACTCAGATTTTTGTCTCTTGTATGATAATTGCACATCGTCGTATAGTTCTTATTTTTTATCACACGGTAAACGCTCATTGTTTCACCTGCTCCTGTCCTTTCTCTTTCTGCGTATTTTATAAGGACATGTCCCGTAGAAACATGTCCCGTCAAGCATCAGATACCTGCACGAACGGCACTCCTCATCGGTGCCGTCGATACCTCTGTCAATATGCTGCGTGTTCGGGCTTTCCCTCATCAGTTGTTCAAAAGCCGCTTCCGCCCCGTCCAAGAATCCCATCGATCGCCACCATTATCCGAGAGCAAATTCATTCCTGGGTCTTGGGGAATCCAGTTTCATCGGCTTATTTCTGGCCTCCTCTGTCTTCTTCGCGAGCTGTTCCGTCAGGCTGGGGCGCTTTCCACTGTGTTCCATTTCTTTGGCAGCCTCGCGCTGCATCGCATTTTCAAGTACTCTCGTATCACTGTCGTAGAACTGGACCTTATCTGAGAGGAAGTCATCTGTACTGACTACAGAGCTGTTGATCTCATGCACCATCTGTGACAGCTCCGCCACCGTCATAGGATTGGTCTCCGGCACGATCAGCACCTCATGCACGGATGACGGAAGGACAAAGAAACTCCCGCCGAGGGCAGTCGCAGCCTGCGCAAGGATATCATCCCTGACCATGAGCGATGCACCGAACGCTTTATCCTTTGTCGTAAGGCAGAAAAGATTCATCTGGTTCTCTTCATTGATGATAGGGAATGCATTGCCGAGGAGGTTCCTTGGCTCACCTCCGGACATCATATGATCCATCATGTCAGGAAGATGGTAGAGAGCCGGTTTACGACTGTCTTCAGCGGTGAGGGCATCTGCATTCAGCTTCTCTGCTGAGATTCCCCAGCTGTTCATAAGGCTGGGCGTAACGGCGATCGTCCCATAAGAATCTGCAGACATATCACCGACACAGACATGGAAGGTCTTAGCGAAGTCCCCGACCGGCAGACTTACAAGTCCTTTCAAGCGTTCCCTGTTCTGTTCCGCGTCACAAAGCCTGATCTGCAGACGATCCTTTATGCTGTCATAATTAAGAAGCCCATCTACATCGATCGTTTTGCCGCTTATATCTGCATCGATCCGCACGTCGGCAATATCACCCACGATCTTGTCAATCGGCTCTCCGTCCCGGTAGCGGTCGAAAAACTGCTCCAGATAGATGTTGGGCACGATCTGCTCATCCTCCCTGCGGATGGTGAATCCTGTCAGAACGACGTCATTTGCCTTTGTAACTTCCTGAATCGTGATCTGTGCCCCGTCGAACGAAGGGGGCAGATATTCCTGGATATGGTCCTTTATATATTCACAGAACTGTTCTTTCGTAAGCTTTGCCATTATTTTCTCCCTTCATGAGATGCCGTGACCGGTCTCTTTTCTTTCTGAGCAACACGCTCTTCAAATGCCTGCTGGTACTGCGCAAGTCTTGCCGACGGATCATTTCTCTTTATACGTTCATACTGTTCTACATCTCTATTCATTTTTCTTCCTTTCCTGAGTAAAAACTCTGCTTTTCACAGAGAAGGATCCTGACAGGGATCCATCCTGTTCAAGACCCTTTTCTGCAAATGAAAAAAGAGCAGCTTCATCTGCTACTCCCAGTCAACTGCTACTATATGATTCTTTCAGTGCTTCCGCTTCTTAACGGTGAGCATGATCCCGCCAAGTACGCATGCCGCTCCGAGCAGCATAAGTACCGGAACGACTACATTCTGCGTATCACCTGTCTTTACGACTGACGCCCTCGATGGTGTCCTAGGTGTTGATGGGATTGGTGTCACGGACCTCGGCGTCGGTGTTGGGGTCTTTGGTGTTGGAGTCGGTGTTTCGCCCGGCTTATGGAAGCCAACCGTCTGTGCTTTATCGTAAATATCCGCATGATATGCAATTAACTGCTTATCTTTGTACAGATATTCAAATGCAACAACTTCCTTTCCTGCAAGAGATGTACAGTCGAACTCGAATGCAAGCTCCACATTGCCATCTGTTTCTTCAGGCCGGAAGATCTTTGCTGCAGTTACCTCCTTCCCGCCAATCAGGAGTTTGTCACCTGTTGCCTTATCCATAAGAACGCCGCTGATCGTGTATTCCACTCCTGCGTCCAGATTCTTATATAATACAGTGTCAGTGAAGTTCCTCGGATTTAAAGCCTCAGCGGTATGGCTGTTGGACTCATTATTGATGAACTCTGTTGAAATCCCCGGAATAATGACGGTCTGCGCCTCATCATTGAGATCTGCGTGGATCGCGAGTTCAATACTGTCATCGTAAAGAGTCTCAAAAGCAACGACCTTCTTGCCGGCAAGGGACAACCCATTGATGCTGAAAGTCAGTTCAACAGTGCCATTCTCATCTTTCGGAGTAAATTCAGTAGCTGCCGTTACAGTCTCATTATTGATCTTAAGAGCTTCACCAGTCTCCCTATCCATGAGGATACCTTTGACGGAGTATTTTCTTCCAGCCTCAAGGTTCGTGTATGTGACTGTATCAGTAAGCTCCATCTTCTCAGCTGCCAGTGCCGTATGGGAATCCGTCGCCTTATCCTTCAATTCTGTGGCGATCTTCGGATACTCGATTGTCTGGTCCTTATCACTCAGATCTGAATGGGACGCGATCAATCTGTCTTCCTTATACAGGTCCTCGAAGGCTACCACTGATTTTCCTTCCAGGGCAGACGCATCGAACTCGAAAGTTAGGTCAACGACTCCATCGGCTTTTTCTGCCTTGAAAGTGAGCTGCGCAGCCACTTCTTTGCCATTATCCAGAATCTTTTCGCCGCTCGTCTTGTCGACAAGGACGCCTTTTACTGTGTATTCATTGCCGACGATAAGACCAGTGTATTTCACATGGTCAATATGCTTCACCTTCTTGGCTGCAAGTGCCCTGTGGTTACCTGTCTTCTCGTCAATCAGCTCCGTAGTTATGGACGGGAACGTGACGGTCTGATCAACATCATTCAGATCTTCATGCGTTGCGACAGGATCCCCCACCGGCTCACCGTTCTCATCAACCTTATACACTTTTTCGAATACGACAACTGATTTCCCGGACAGCTCATCTGCATGAACAGTGAAATTCATGTCAACCGATCCGGCATTTGCATCCACCTTGAACGCCTGCGAAGAAGTAATCTCCTTTCCATCCGCATCCATTACCGGCTTTCCGGAAGCCTTATCCATGAGGGTGCCCTGCATAACATAGTTGTCTTCCGGCAGGCATTCATAGATCACATGGTCGGTCAGTTCCTTCGTGCCGGATGCGTCCATTTCTTTAGCGCCGGTATCCTTTTCCGAGGCTGTCGTGGCGATCTTTGGCGTGTACAGGGTCTGGTCTTCGTCATTTATATCCGCATGCGCAATAATCTCGATCCCCAGGATAGAGACTTTTTCAAATGCGACCATGACCGTTCCCTGAAGCTTCACGCCTGGGAACTCGAAAATGATATCCAGGCTTCCATCAGAGCTTTCCGCAGTGAACCTCTTCATTGTCGTGACTTCATTTCCATCATCATCGAGGATCGGCTTTTCCGTCTTTTTATCCATGAGGGTCGCCGTTACAAGGTACTCTTTTCCTACAAGGAGATTCTCGTAGTACAGGATATCCTTCACTTTGATATTCTTTGCCGGATTGACGATATTCGTCTTCGTGACTTCATCTGAAGCCTTGGTCCTTGCCTTCGGGAATACGATCGTCTGACCTTCATCATCAATGCCGGTATGCTTTGCTACTTCCTTCATATCTTCATCGTAAAGATACTCAAAAACGACGACACTGTGGCCTTCCAGTGCTGACGCATCAAATGTGATCGGCACATCTTTTGTCCCGGATTTATTCCAGAAGTGGATCTTCATTTCCGTCTCAACAGAGACTTCGTTCCCATCCGGTGTCTTTACGGTCTCGCCGGTCACTTTATCCATCAGGACTGTCTTTAATGTATAGGTCTTCCCTGCTGTAAGGCCTGCATATGAAACCGTATCTGTGATACTGCAGTTCTCGGCTGCCAGGGCGATATGCTCGCCATCCGGAGCCTTGGCTTCATTGTTCTTTGCCTGCGTTGACAGCTCGATCTTTGGGGTCTCCTCATCATCGACAGTTCCGCTGTCCACCGTGTATCCATCCCGGTATACGGTGATCTCGTAAGAGACAAGCTCATAGCCCTCATTGGCCTTACAGCGAAGCTCTTTGACTGTGTAGGTATCGTAGGGAAGCGCGCCCTTTGCATTATCCGGCTCCACTTTCACATCGGATTCACCGCTGAACCATACGCCATAGGTATAGGACAGCTTTGCGTCATCCACTTTCCCGTCTTTGTAGGCTTCATCGTTCTTATTTGTATCGGCAGTATGGTCGGCATATTTCGTACCTGTCCCAGCCTGACCGTTAGGGTCGGTAACGATGACATGTTCCTCACCGGTCGTCTTTGAGGCGATGAGGAAGGGGACATTTGCAAGACGCTCTTTATTGCTCTGTCCTGCTTTGACAAGCTCCAGATCTCCTCTGAATACCTG
>Ga0326514_10002078_pt1 | contig 12806 bp, 8 predicted proteins | sample 3_2548_0518_D_FD_203653 | JGI IMG/M metagenome (GOLD analysis project Ga0326514, IMG submission 203653) | Bovine rumen microbial communities from UC Davis, California, United States - 3_2548_0518 | ecosystem: Host-associated > Mammals > Digestive system > Stomach > Rumen | place: USA: California...
GGTATAGGTGCCCACCTTCTCGGCGTCCTGTGCCATACCCACGTGGCACTCGTAGATAAGCAGCGGGTTCTTCTTGGGCTTGAAGTTCTTCTTCTTCCACTCATAGGGCTGCTCAGGATTCCACACCTGCGCAGAGAATATCTTAGTCTGGTCATCCTGCACCACACGCCGACACCAGGCAGGAATGCGCTCACCTTCGCCACCATTCCATTTCACCTTCATCTTGTAGAGGTCACCGTGCTTCATGGCTTTCTCTGAGAGTTTCAGTTCCCAGTTTCCAGTACCCTCGATGCGCTTGCAGCGGTACTTCTCGTCTTCGGTCCAGTTATTGAAGTCACCAATGAGGTAGATGTCCGTAGCATTTGGAGCCCACTCACGAAACACCCAGCCCTTGGTCTGTTTGTGCAGTCCGAAGTAGAGATGCCCGTCAGCAAAATCGGAGAGTGACTTCTTGCCGTTCTGAGTCAGTTGGCTGAGTTTCCAGAGTGCATGGTCATGACGCCCACGGATAGCACCCTCGAAGGGTTCCAGCCACGAGTCATTGCGCACAAGGCCAATATGCTCGGGTTCTTTCTGGTCGACTATCTTTACAACTTTCTTGGCTGCGGTTTTTCTGGCTGTAGCCTTCTTTGGGGCAGCAGTTTTCTTGGTTGCCGGTTTCTTGGCAGTGGTTTCTTTCTTTGCCATACCTTTATATATACTTTAACAAACTTTTACCTTGAAAATAGCCTTCTTGATTTCAGGCTCCGTGGCGATGCATGGTGCATGGCCGTCCTGGGGGAAGAAGATTCCCATCTGCATCGGCTTGCAGGTGACGTAGGTCTGTGCCATCGTAGACCCATACTTGGTGATGTCTTTTTCTGCGTTGTACTCGAACTCTGGCAGGTCGTCAAGCGGTGTATAGCCGAAGGTCTCCTCGCAGGAAAGAGGTATCTGGATGTCTATCATATTGATATGCGTCTCAAGCGTAGCAGCCTCCTTGGCACGGCCTTTGGCAACGGTCAGATTGAGAAACAGGTCCTTGTCCTTGATGGGATACTTGCCAGGCTCCATGGCGTTGAGGTCGTGGCTCTTCAGAAATTCAATGACGTCGGCGAACAAAGGGTTCAGTGCGACGTACTTGTCAAGATTTTCCAGTTTGTCGATAATCATAACTATTTGCTTTTTTTTGTTGTTTGGTATATTATTAGTATTGTCTTCTGCCTATGTGCAATCAACGGTCCAGTTGCCGGTGTCCGCGGGTATAGGTGCCCTTGGCGGTCACCTTGCCGTTGCGGTCTTTCTCTACGAATCTGCCGTTGCGGATATCATCCTGGTAGTTGCCTTCAAAGCGCTTGCCGTCCTTATCAACTTCTATGGCAGGACCGTTTCGCTTTCCGTTTCTGAAAGAACCCTTGAAACGTGAGCCGTCAGCATAGTGGGCCACACCCTCGCCATCAATGGCTCCATTCTTGAAATAGCCTTCAAACACGTCGCCATTGCTCGTAGTCAACTTACCCTTGCCATTAGGTTTGTCGGCCTTCCACATGCCCTCATACACAGCACCGTTTTTCCATACCATCCGGCCTCCGCCCTGCTTGTCACCTTCGAAGAAAGTACCTGTGTACTTGTCACCGTTGGCATAACGGGAGACGCCCTGGCCTGTGCGCTCGCCGTCTACGTAGTCACCCTCGTAGACATCACCATTCTGAAAACGGTAGATGCCCTTGCCGTGCTGCATATTATTGGCCCACTGACCCACATAGACGTCACCGCTGGCATAACGGAAGGTGCCTTTACCCTGACAGACATTATTCACCCACTGTCCTTCGTACGATGAGCCGTCGCCCCAATCGAAGTAGCCGTGGCCGTTTTTCTGGTCATTTTTCCATTCGCCCTTGTAATAAGCACCATTGGCAAAGGTATAGAGCCCCTTGCCCTCACGCTTGTCCATTTTCCATTCACCGTCGTATTTGTCGCCGTTGAAATAGTACATCACGCCGTGCCCATGCTGATAGTCACGAAACCAAAGACCGTCGTAACGGTTGTTGTTTGCAAAATAATAGATACCCTTGCCATGCTGCTGATCCTGATACCACTCACCCTCGTAGCGCTCTCCGTCGAAGAAGTTGTAAACACCATAGCCCTGCCGCTTGCCCTTTACGAAATTACCCTCATACCAGTTGCCGTTTCTGTATGTGGCCTTTCCCTTGCCATTTGGTTTGCCTGAAGACATCTCACCCTGGTACTCCCCACCGTCCTTGGTTATGGCTGTTCCCAGTGTAAGTTTTTGAGCACCAACCATAAGCGGCAGTGTCAGCATAATAAAAATAGTGATGATATATCGAGTCATGATGCGGTCTTAATTTAAAAAGTTTCGGCAAATTTACTAATTAATTCCGATTCTGCAAAACTTCTGTACAATATTTAACGCATTCAAGGCTATTTTACCGAATCTTTTTATTACCTTTGCCGCCGTTATGAAATTTGCAGCCATCATTCCAGCCCGCTATGCGTCAACACGCTTTCCGGGCAAACCGCTGGCCATGCTCGGCGGAAAAACCGTGATAGAGAGAGTGGTCAACCAGGTTCAGCAGGTGCTCAGCGAAGTCTATGTAGCCACCGACGACGAACGTATCTACCGTCATGTCGAAGACTTCGGCGGCCATGCCGTCATGACGCGTAGTGACCATAAAAGCGGTACAGACCGCATAGAAGAAGCTGTGGAGAAGACGGGGTTACAGGCCGATGTCATTGTCAATGTGCAGGGTGACGAGCCTTTCATCCAGGTCTCACAAATAAAGACGCTCTGCCAACTATTCGACGACCCTGAGACCCAGATAGGCACCATCGGCAAGCCATTCGCCACAATGGAAGCCGTGGAAAATCCCAACTCACCCAAGATCATCCTCGACAACCGTGGCTATGCCATGTATTTCAGTCGCTCGGTCATTCCCTTCGTCAGAGGTGTCGAGACCTCTGAATGGCTCAAGCACTACCCATTCCTGAAGCATCTGGGCATCTACGCCTATCGCCGCGAAGTGCTCGCAGAAATCACGAAACTGCCCCAGAGCAGTCTCGAGAAAGCCGAGAGTCTGGAGCAGTTAAGATGGTTGCAGAATGGATACCGCATCAAGGTAGGACTGACCGACGTAGAGACCGTTGGTATCGACACGCCCGAAGATCTCCAACGGGCTGAAGCCGTTCTGGCCCGCCTATAATAGTTCAGCCGTTCTTCATCTCCATCAGCAACTGGCGCTGCCGTTCGGTAAGACCGGTAGGCAACTTCAGTTGGAAGGTGATGATAAGGTCGCCAAATGTGCCGTCACCACGGTCATAGCCCTTGCCACGCAGACGCACCTTTGTGCCAGGCTGCGTCTCAGGCTTTACTTTCATTTTTATCTTCTGACCGTTAGAGAGGGTAATAATCACCTCGCCACCCAACAATGCTGTATAGAGGTCGATGGTCACATTGGCGTTCATCTCGCCAGAATGCATGCGGGACTGTCGGCCACCGCCAAAACCCTGGAAGCCACCGAATCCCCCACCCTCTTTGCCTGTGCGCCCAAAAAGGTCTTCGAAGAAGCTGCTAAAGCCTCCGCTGCCACTACCAAAGTTACTGAAATCAAAGCCAGAGAAGGGATTGCCCCCACCCTGACCGCCAAAACCGCCGGCATTAAACTGATCGGCTTGCCGCCATTGCTCACCATACTGATCGTACTTGGCACGCTTGTCAGGGTCGCCTATCACGTCGTAAGCCTCTTGCAAAGCCTGAAACTTGGCCTGCGCCTTAGGGTCGTCAGGATGCAAATCAGGATGAAACTGCTTTGCACGTTTCAAGTATGCCTTTTTAACATCCTTCTGCGGAATCGTCTTATCTACGCCTAAAATCTTGTAATAGTCAATGAATGCCATAATTTGTTCCCTCCTTATATTTAATTGATTATCTACTAAACCCGACAGCAAAAAGTATGCCGATTGACAAAAAAGAAGTCCTGCTACCACAAAAGTGATACCAGGACTTCCTTTCTATCAACGATCAAGTGCGGTTACTCGTCATCCTTTGCCTCAGCCTCATGCTGCTTGATGAGAGCCTGCTGGATGTCGTTGGGCACAAGTTCGTAGGAAGCGAACTTTGTAGAGAACGATGCACGTCCACCAGTGATAGACGACAGAGCGATAGAGTAGTTGGACAGCTCCTTAAGAGGAATCTTAGCGGAGAGCTTCTGATAGCCAGCCTCGGAGTCCATACCCATAATCATGGCACGACGGCCTTGCAGGTCGGACATCACGTCACCCATATAGTCGGCGGGCACATAGACCTCCAAATCGTATATCGGCTCAAGAATCTTCGGTCCTGCTTCACGGAAAGCAGCAGAGAAGGCCTGACGAGAGGCCAGCATGAACGAGAGTTCGTTGGAGTCTACCGGGTGCATCTTACCATCGTAGACGATGACACGCACGTCACGGGCGTAAGAGCCTGTGAGCGGTCCCTGTTCCATGCGTTCCATAATACCCTTGAGGATTGCAGGCATAAAGCGAAGGTCAATGGCACCACCAACGACACTGTTGATGAATACGAGTTTGCCGCCCCATTCCAAATCAATCTCTTCCTTGCCCTTGATATTCATCTTGAACTCCTGGCCGTTAATCTTGTAAGATGTCGGATCAGGCATGCCCTCTGCATAGGGCTCCACGATGAGGTGCACCTCACCGAACTGTCCTGCGCCACCTGATTGTTTCTTATGACGATAGTCGGCACGTGCCATCTTGGTGATTGTCTCACGATACGGAATCTTCGGCTCAAGATACTCTATCCGGATCTTCTCATTGTTCTCCATACGCCACTTCAGTGTACGGAGGTGGAACTCGCCCTGTCCGTGTACGATAATCTGGCGGAGTTCCTTAGACTGTTCAACCACCCATGTGGGATCTTCCTGACGCATCTTGGTCAAGGCGGTCATCATCTTCTCAGTCTCACTCTCGTTGACAGCCTTCACGGCACGCGAGTACTTCGAATTAGGATACTTGATGAAGTCGTAGCGCCACTCGCAGTCCTTGCCGTTGAGAGCATTGCCAGTCTTCACGTCCTTCAACTTCACTGTGCAGCCGATATCACCAGCATTGAGCTGATCGACAGCAATACGGTTAGCACCGGCACAGGCGTAGATAGTGCCGATACGCTCCTTGGAACCACGATCTGCGTTGTTCAGATCGTCACCCGGCTTCACGCAGCCACTCATCACCTTGAAGTAGCTCACCTCGCCAATATGCGGTTCTACGCCAGTCTTAAAGAAATAAAGCGATGTAGGACCAGAGGTGTCGGGTGTAATCTCCTCACCACGGGTATTATGAATTTTTGGCATCTCGCTGACGAAGGGCACCACGTTGCCAAGGAACTCCATCAGACGGCGCACACCCATATCCTTGCCTGCGCAAACGCAGAAGACGGGATAGATGGAGCGCGTTACAAGACCCTTACGGATACCCTCACGCATCTCGTCTTCCGTAAGGCTCTCTTCCTCGAAGAACTTCTCCATCAGTGTATCATCGTTGGCAGCTGCAGCCTCAACGAGGGCTGCATGCAACTCCTTAGCCTTATCCATCTCCTCTGCAGGAATCTCCTCAATAATAGGAGCACCTCCCTCTGGCTTCCAAGAATATTTCTTCATCAGCAGCACGTCAATCACTGCATTGAAGCCAGGACCAGTGGCGATAGGATACTGAACGGGGACGCACTTGTCGCCGTAAATTTCCTTCATATTGTTGAGAATAGCATCGAAGTCGCAGTGCTCACGGTCGAGTTGGTTGACCAGGAAGATGACTGGCTTCTGCAGTTTCTCTGTATAACGGAAGGCATTCTGGGTGCCTACCTCTGGACCGTACTGACCGTTGATAAGAATGACAGCCTGATCAGTCACGTTGAGCGCCGTAATAGCACCACCCACGAAATCATCGCTGCCCGGACAGTCGATGATGTTAAGCTTTTTGTTGTTCCACTCTACATGGAAGACAGTGGAGAATACACTATACCCATACTCCTGCTCCACGGGGAAGTAGTCGCTAACAGTGTTTTTCTGCTCCACAGTACCGCGACGCTTGATAATACCTGCTTCGAAAAGCATACTCTCGGCAAGGGTGGTCTTGCCGCTACCCGCACTGCCAAGCAGCGCAATGTTCTTGATTTCGTTTGTCTGATATACCTTCATATCACAATAGTTTTAGGTGTAAAATGATTAATTGGGCACTAAATTAGACATTTTTCCAGAAATAACCAAAGAAATGTTTCAAATATTAAACTAAATTAGTATTTTTGCGGTAAAAATGGCAGGAATCTACATACATATTCCCTTTTGCAAGAGCCGCTGCATCTATTGTGGCTTCTACTCAACGACATCGCTTGCGCTACGCCAGCAATATACCGATGCGCTCTGTCGTGAGGCAGAAGCAAGAGGAAATGCAAAAGTCTCCACACTCTATTTTGGCGGAGGAACACCAAGCCAACTTACCATCAGGCAACTGCAACAACTGACAGATACGATTTATAAATTTAATAAGGTATCGGAAGATGTGGAGGTGACAATAGAGGTGAATCCAGATGACGTAAATGCCAACTTCGCCAACGGCCTGCGCACACTGCCTGTGAACCGCGTGAGTATGGGTGTACAGACTTTTGACGACAACAGGCTGAGATGGCTGCACCGTCGGCACACGTCTGCACAAGTGGGCGAAGCTGTGGAACGCTTACGGGCTGCAGGCATCGGCAACATCAGTATCGACCTGATGTATGGTTTTCCAGAGGAGACTCTCAATGAATGGGAAAGAGACATCACAGAAGCCATGGCCCTACAACCAGAGCACCTCTCCGCCTACTGTCTGATGATAGAAGAGGGCACCCCCCTACACCGCATGCACACCAATCCAATAGACGAGGAGAAAGAACGGCAGATGTATGAGGTACTCATGGACCGTATGGAGGCTGCAGGCTACGTCCATTACGAGATTTCGAATTTCGCCCGCGAAGGTTTCCGCTCCCGTCACAACTCCAGTTATTGGGAAGGTACACCTTACGTGGGCCTCGGTGCTGCGGCCCACTCCTTCGACGGGCAGCGACGACGCAGTTGGAACGTCAGCAATATAGAACTCTACATAGAGAGCATGATGCACAGCGAGCGCTTGTATGAGGAAGAGGTGCTTGACGACGACACCAGATATAACGACCTCGTTACCGTCGCCCTACGTACACGCGAGGGACTCGACCTCGCGCAACTGTCGGAAAAGCACAAGAACTACTGCATGAAAAATGCCCGCCGCTTTTTAGACGGCGGGCTAATACAGTTACAGCAACAGCAAAGTATTCACTCTTCACTCCCTACCCTCCACTTATCCCTCACTCGCCGCGGACTCTTCGTCAGCGACATGATCATGAGCGAACTGATGTGGGTTTAGAAGTGGATGTTTACATCTAAGCCAACTTGCAAGGGATTGGCCTTTTGGGCAAAATACCGCTGTCCGCCAGCAGCACTTGAGGCTATGGCAAACGTATTATATTTGGTGTTGGTCAGATTGCGGCCCCAAAGGGTCACGACGACAGGACCGAAGTCATAGTCGGCATGGGCACCCAGCAAGGCATAGAACTTCTGGTTGAAAGTGTTAGCCTCGTCCCACCAAGTCTTTCCCTGTCCACTTAAATTAACCCCCACTGTAAATTTGCCAATATGATAGTCTGCCATAGCGCTGAACATGTGCTGCGGAATAAATGGTACATAGTTATTGTCGTAGCGAAGCGTCTTGCCGACTTCTGCTTCCGATACAATCATGTTGGCCGTATATTCGTCGAACTTGGCATTGGTGAACGAATAGGTGACACCCCAGTCGAGGTTGTTGTCAACAGCACGACCACGCAGAGTGACCTCGGCACCGCAAGTGTGACTCTTGCCGGCATTGGTCATCATGCGACCGTAGTTAGAACCTGGTATCAACTGTGAGAGTTGCTGGTTACGTATCTTCATATAGTAGACGGAGAGATCAGCGTGGAGTTTGCCGTCGAAGAGGTTCAGATGGGTGCCCAACTCGAAGTTCCACGACTCCTCGGGCTTGTAACTGATGGTCTCGTCGATGGCATCGTAGTCTGCCTCAGTATGCTCCACATCATAGTCGCCACGCATGGCATCCTTGCTGTGGGCGTTGAGGTCTGTCTGCAGGATGTCGGAAAACAACTGGATGTTGTAGCCGCCTGCACGATAGCCTTTAGACACGAGGGCATAGACATTCCCCGACTGTTCACCGAAAATATATGTCAAGCCAAATTTCGGAAGCAGTTGTGTATAGGACTTTGACCGGCTGTCGATAACGTGTGAAGTAAGGCGATAGGTCGCCATGGCCTGCGCTGTGCCACCAGTCATGTTCATATAAGCGAACGCATCATACGACACCTTAGTCCAATCGTAGTTCAAGCGCAATCCCAGCGTTGCCTTCAGACGATCAGTAATCATCAAGTTCGACTCATGATAGACACCGATATTCATCTGCGGCGTGTGGAAATTCTCGGGCACGGCCATCTCTGCCGTCATCGTGATACCCATGCCATCGACCGTGCGCTGAGCCATCTGCTGGGCCTGCAGGGCACTCATACCTTGCGCTATGAAGCGTCCGACCATAGCCTGAATCATAGCACTTTTCATGGCAGTGGCTATACCGTTGCCAATAGGACCGGTCACGGCATCACCGAAATACACGGGAGCATCTGTGCGCAACCACTGATAGGAGCCGAAGATACCCGTGGTGTGCTGCCAGCGGTTAATATTGTGCGAACGGAGCACGAACTCCTGCGTCAAGGCGTTCATCCGCTGACACTGTTCCAGTCGCAGGTAGTCGGGCGTCATATAGTCCTGGTCCATCTGCATCTCGTCCTTCAGATGCTGAAAGCTGGTAGTAGAGGTGAAGAGCAGTCTGGGTGTGTCGTAGCTAATGGAGAGTCCCGTGTTGAGCATATTACGCTTGTAGCCGTTCATGATGGTGGTGGCAGGATCCTCTACATCCAGGCTATAAGGCTTCACCGAACTGATTTCTATCGGCTGGAACTCGCCATAGCCAAAACCGTTCTGGTTGACCCACTGATAGTCGGTGGTCCAGTCAAACTTCAGTCTGGCAGTCGGAGTCCAGATGAGTCGAAGCTTTCCACCAGCTTCGAGGCTCTTATCATTCTTCTCATCGAAATTCTTGTTATCGATAAAGCCCTTCAGGCCGCTGTAGAATCCGGCTACGGCGAAGGCGAACTTGTCGCTCGGACGGTTATAGTGGGCAGCCTCGACATTACGCCAAAGCCCAGTACCGATGCCTAAACGGATGTCCGTACCTTGATAATTCATCGGGTTCTTGGAGTAGATACGCACCAATCCGCCCTCAGTGTTCTGCCCATAGAGCGTTCCCTGCGGGCCACGAAGGATGTCTACACGGTCAAGCATATAGAAATGGTTGTTGAATGCTGCCTTCGACATCAGGGGTATATTGTCGTAGTAGACACCAACGGCGGGACTATTGACACGAGAACCAATACCACGCACATACATCGACGAGGTGAGACGGGAACCGTAGGACGGCATGACGAATGAGGGTACGTACTGTGACAACTGACTGAGGTCGCGCACATTAAGTTGCTGCAGTTGTTCTGAACCAAAGACATTGCTACTCAAGGGTTGCAGACGCAGGCGTACCTGTTCCTTGGGTTGGGCAACGATAGTCACCTCGTCAAGATCAATCACCTTACTGGTATCAACTACAGCCTCAGAACCGAGGCCTCTGAAGGAGGAGCCGACAGCTGAGAGCTGACAGCCCAGTACGAAGATTAAAAGTGTTTCCTTTTTCATTTTTGTATTCTTCCTAAATAGGTTGCAAAGGTACGACTTCCGCCCGTGAGGGACAATCCCCATTTATATGGATTTTTGCAACATGAGGCGGTAGACAGCAAACACGCAATAGGCAATCAGCAGCGGGTAGCCTATATAATATAAGGTGGTAACACTGAACACGACATAGACTACGGCACAGACGGCAGCCAGTCCACCCAGATAAAGTATGGCATCGCCGAGCGGCAGATGATGGCTCACGTCGTCGACCGTGGCAATGCCCACGATAAGGATTGCCCATACAGAGGTGACAAAGAAGCCCAAATGCCAAGGTAACGCATAGGGATTGAGAGAGGGATGGTAGTAGAAATGCCGCCACATCTCTGGGGCAAAGAGTTGAATAGAACTATAGAGCACCGCCGACGAAGCCACTAAAAGACATAGTAGTGTAGGATAGAACGAAGGGATGTCGTTGAAATGGACTATGCGCGCTCCCTTACGCAATAGCCGTCTTACGCCGTAGGCACCACCCACCATGACACAGAATGCAAGAAAGATGAGCAGGTGGGCATCGGAGAAGAAATCAATAAACTGACTGATGGAATCGTCGGGTGAGACTGCTGCCAGCAGGTCTTTCTCGTGTACCCAGCCGAAAGTCTGTTGGTCACGTGCCACTTTCACCCACACAGAGTCGATGCTGTCAGAAGGCACTGTCTTGATGTCAGCCACCACCAACCGGTCGTTTCGATACATGGTGATAGAATCAACAAGCAACGTTGTAGTGCTGGCATTGTCCATTTCTACCGATACCACCTCTGGTACAGGCATCATCTCGGCCTGCTGCTCCAGAACGACAAACGAGTCGGCAGTCACCACGAAATTATAGTTCTGGGTATAGTGATGAGTGGTATAAAAGGAGATGGAATCAAGTTGTTGAGCCGTCAGATCCCAGGCATCAGGCGTCAATGGCCCGCGGTTGTAACAAGAGGTAAGCAGGAACAAAATCAGGAAGAGACATAAAGAAGTAATATGCCGACAAGGAATCTGTGAAGAAAGCCACCGATTCCACAGCATCTTATTTCTCATTATATTCTCTCTTTTCCTCACCTTTTCAACCAATCATTATTTCACTTTATCTCCCTTATAAACATTCATCTGACAATGTTGGCAGTCGAACTCCAGACGGAAACGACGACCGTCATCCAACTCCAAGAAGAGCGGCTCATGCCATTTTGGACGCTGTCCGCCATGTTTTACACAATAGCCCAAGGCATATCGGATGCAATGGCGGCACTGCATGAGGGGGCCTTCCCCACCCTTCAATTCGAAGGCCGTAGTCTCAGTAGCGCCATAGAACTGTTGGGAAAGGCGATTGGCTATATTATAGAAATACGGATAATCGTAATGGCTGGCATCAGAGACAGATTGAGACATCATCGGTTTAACAGACCGGCGATTAGTCGTTTTGACAGCACCTCTCGGCAACTTGTCCAGTGCCTCCACAACATCCCGCCTCATTTTCGTGAGTAAGCTATTGGGAATGAAATAGGAAAAGTCGTCGGACACGTGGACAGCCTCACACACATAGATGGTATCACCTAATCGGGAGAGTTGCCGACAGATATTCTCGTGAGGCGGTTTTTGCGCCTGCTGATGGTCGGCAGAAACAATTGTAGCGACCTGCTGTGTACCAAACGAAGCTTTCAGACAGAAGCCATCGGCTGTTGCGCTGAGAGACAGGCTGACGGGAATTTTGCGCTCAGCACTCGGTCGCGAAAGCAAACTCTCAAACTCCTGGTCACTATTGCGATAGAGCCGAGTACCAGGTTTCAGCGAGACAGGCATGCGGTAGGGATAGATACGGTTGCCCACGATACGGTTTGCACGAAATCCTTCCAACTGGCGACTGACATTGACAAAACAAAGACCATCGCCATTGGCAAAACTGGCAACACCAGCCACATTGAACGAATCTCCCCGAATCTCCTTCACTGTCCCTACAAACTCACCCATAGCCTTAGGCGTGTCAAAAGATGCAATATCAGACTGACGACCGTTAAGGAAATAACTGGTATAGCCACGATTGAATGTCTTGTGAAGATTTGGCTTGAAGGTGTACGTACAACGCCCTAAAGAACTGCGGCAATACTCCCCAGGATGACGACGGATGAAGGCATTAAGACGTTCACTGTATGCCGCCGTCACATTCTTCACGTAGCCGACATCCTTTAGACGGCCCTCAATCTTAAACGAGGTAGCTCCTGCGCCAATCAACCGTTCCAGATTGTCGCTCTGGTTCATATCCTTCAGCGACAGCAGATAGCGGTCATGCTCCACCACCACGCCGTCGACATCAGTCAGAGAGAACTTCATCCGGCAAAACTGTGCACATTCGCCACGGTTGGCACTACGTCCAAAACAATATTGTGAGGCATAGCATAGGCCGGAGAAACTCACACAAAGGGCACCATGTACAAAGACCTCAAGTTCGATGTCGGGTACCTGGCGGTGAATCCCAGCTATCTCATCGGCAGAAAGTTCACGAGCAAGCACAACGCGGGAAAAGCCCAAGTCACGCAACCAGCGCACTTTCTCCGCAGTACGGTTATCGGTCTGCGTCGAAGCATGGAATTGGAGCGCATTGGCAGATCTCTCACCATTCTCCGCTTCCACTTCACTCAACAACGCCATATCCTGCACGAGGATAGCATTGACACCAGCCTGTGCCAACTCTTGTATGAGTTGTCGGGTGGCTTCAAGTTCATCGTCATAGAGGATAGTGTTTACAGTAACATATATCTTCACACCAAAAGGACGGGCATAGTCGCAAAGACGACGGATGTCGTCGATACTGTTCCCAACAGCCGCACGGGCTCCAAAACGAGAGGCACCGATATAAACGGCATCTGCACCATGGTCTATGGCCGCCATGCCACACTCCAGATTCTTGGCGGGAGAAAGAAGTTCTAACTGCCTCAT
>Ga0326514_10002079_pt1 | contig 12805 bp, 18 predicted proteins | sample 3_2548_0518_D_FD_203653 | JGI IMG/M metagenome (GOLD analysis project Ga0326514, IMG submission 203653) | Bovine rumen microbial communities from UC Davis, California, United States - 3_2548_0518 | ecosystem: Host-associated > Mammals > Digestive system > Stomach > Rumen | place: USA...
CGCAAGCACAATCACCAAAAAAATACCCCCAAAACGGGCAATTTTTTGTGCAATTTGCACAAAACATTTGTTCGATTCAGCCGAACACCCAAAAATTTGTGCAATATGCACAAAGAACGCCCGGTGACCGGGTATGGTCTGGTCTGCAAGGCTTGCATCACAGCGCGTCAGACTGTTAGCGCACGCATGCGCACGCCAGGGAACGGGTAAAAACGGGCAAAAACCGGCAAAAACCGGCGAAACTCTGCAAAGTCCCAAAAATGGGAGTAGCAATATGCACAAAAATAGCCGCCGAAGTTCGGCAAAATGGCTATAGACAAATGGAGTCAATAGACATATGTACCAAAATTCGGCGGTTGAGTTTGTGCAAAATGTATATTTGTGCAAATTGCACAATTAATCTGTGCCGGTGTCCGGGATTCTTACCTGCCGGAGCGCCCTCTTGAACTCCGTGCCGGTGAGGTTATCGGAGTAAACCACATGCCCCAAACGGATCCAGCGGAACAGAGCGGCCTCTTGCTGCACAATCGGCTGGAAGTCCTTTGTCCAGTAAGGGCTCTCTACTGGCCACGGTCCTACAATCCGCGCGCCCTCTGGGATCTCGCCCTCAAACGGCTCTACATACCAGGTCACATAATTTCTATTTTGAGCGTGCTGTAGGAGTATCATGGTGAATTTTGCATTTGCGTCAGAGTCAAAAATTAGCCGGTAGCGCTCTACATACATGGTGCGCTTATCCTTAAGCTGTGGCTGATCGTGGCTGTCCCACTGCTGGCCGGTTATCATGCCGGCAGATTTGCCGAAGAACATGCCACTCTTTCCTTTGTTCTTTTTCCCCGTGACGTTTGGCCGGTAAACGATCAGCCGCACGGTGTAAGGTTCTTCCACGTTTTCGGTTACATCCATATCATATACATCCAGCTGGCCGGGTTCCATCTTTTCAACGCCGGTCAGCTGCCACTGCTTATAATACGGAGAGATCCGGCTTATGGTATTACCGATTAGGTACACGCGGCCGGTTCGGCGCCTGAAAATGGTTGACACATACTGCTGCAGTTTGGCTGGCTCGTTGTAGAGATATCCAGCATCCGTAACAAACTCTTCATAGAGGACATTTTCAACGGTAGGATAGGCCATAGATTTATAACTCCGTGACACGCTGAGTGCGTGGATATATCCAACAAGCGGCCCTTTAATCTCTTTCCCTTTTTCGTCCCTTTTGCTGAGATAAAAGCCTGTTTTATCTGCAGTAATCTCGGACCATTCCCCGCCGGTCAGCTTTTCGATCACATTATCAAATCCGAGAAAATCCGCCCAGTATTGCACAGGATCCACCCTTTTCAGGTCGATTTCATAGCGCCGGAGGTAACAGAAAAGCTTCCCTTCTATGGCGTCCCTGAGCGCCTTATACTTTGCGGCGTAACTCTTGCCGTCATTTCTGGCAGAGATCAGCAATACATATTGCGGGTTGTATTTCTCGTTGATCTCGTCCAGATCCTCAACTGTAACATATTCTTTCATATGATTTTATCTCCCTTCTCCATTTCCAGCTCGCAGAGTGCCTCAAAATATGGGTCAATAGTCATGTTATAGGTCGTTGGAACAATCGCAATCCCATAGCGCTGGCGGCTCTGGTAGCTGTTACCGTCTATATCAACAAAATCCACAACCTCCGGCATATCTCCATCGTCAAGATAATAAGATGTACTTTTGCCGCACTGGTCATAATTGAATACCATCGATTTTTTTAGATCATCCACGCAGGAGAGCGCTGCCACGCCCTTTTTTGGATTAACTCCTGCAATAGTAATATGCAGCCCCTTATCATCCTTGTATGCATACCTTTTAGCTCCCAGCGTCTTAAACTCGTCATAATGACCATCAAACTCCCAGTGGCCCAGGGGATGAGGAACGCCTGCGGGGTCCTTTGGCCGTGTAAGCTCAAGGTCGATTTCGTACGTTTCGCACATCTTCCGGAGCTTCTCATCAATTTCCATGTTACTTTTTTCCATGGCCGCCCTGAATTCAGGGGAATCCGGCGCCTTTGTAGAATCCGTGTCATAGTATGCACTGCTTTTTTCATAGCCGACAACAACCGGATCCAGAGCGAAGCAGGCCACTTCCCAGAGTCTCCGCCTCGCGTGTGCCGTAAGCCATACGCCGAATTGATAAGCGAAGCAGTTAGACCGGCTGTGCCGCAGATCGTCCAGCTTTTCCTTCACAAACTCCATAGACAGGGCATGTGTTACCCACTCACCTGCCGCCGTATATTCGCAGGAACCCTTTATTACATTTGTGCAGCATACTCCAAAGAGTGAATTTATGGTATTCTTTGACTTCCTGTATAGCTCCTCCTGCCCTTCCACGCCTTTCAGGCTGGTCTTTCTGCCATAGAGCTCAAGAACATATTCTATGTATTCCTTCGGGAGGTATCCCTTTTTGGATATATGCAGGCTCTTAACCTGCTCGGATCCGATATGATAGCTCTTTTTGATGATCTGATAATCAACATCAGTCAGAACCATATCAACCTCATCCGCTGCAATCACTCGGCCGTTGTCATAAGTGCCATTTTGCAGGCGTACGCATGAGGATTTTAGAATGTAATGGTTGATATAAATGCTCTTTACATCCTTAAAAGTCACATGGATAAGCGCAGCCCATTTATCCAGATTAAGCCTCTGCAGCTTTTCAGTACTTACCCGCCGGAACGGTGTGAGGGGGTAGAGCTCGGAGCACATGACCGCAGGATATGAGCTTGCCTCATCTCCTGAGATATAATCAAATAAGAGCTTGTTAACTTTTAGATAATTGGCATGCGTGATCCCTCCCATAAATGCCCGCATGAGTAGGATAAATAGCTCTGGATCTTTTGGCACAAGCTTCTGGATCCGGTAAACATAGCCGGGATCAACTCTTTTTCGGAATTCTTTCCGAACTTCCCCTGTAGCTGTCAGTGGGATCCATTGGAGCTTTTTATACTTCTTCCTGTAATATTTAATAATATCATAGACCGAAAGAATATCATACTCGCAATAGTCCAGCTTTTCCGGCGGCAAATAGGTAAGCGGGCTCCGCTCCTGGTTGTAATCAAAATCCTCCCCGGATAACTTCCGCCTCTGGCCATATGTCTCAGCGGCCTTTTTCAGGCTTAAATTGGTGAGACAATAAGCACATCTAAATTCTATATTCCACTCTTTAACATAGAATTTTATCGGATGCCGGGCCCGCCGTGCGCACATTTCAGAGACATCCGGGAGGATATCCCGGAGGAATTGGAACTCATAGGCCAGATTAAACACCCATACAATCTTTTTTCTGTTCTTGTCTGCCATCTGGCCGAAGAGATCCCGGAGCTCGTAGAACTCTCTGCCGTAATACGCCCTGCAGTCGTCTTTATCCTCAATACCAAACTGCCAGATATAGGGGACTGCCGCTTTTTTGGCCGCCCTCGTTTCTATTGCCGGCCGTTTAGGATCAAAACACTTCCACCCTTCTGTATAATGTAGAAGAGTTGTTACTTCAATGTCCAACACATATATATTCTGACTGGTTTTTACTCGGCCCTTTTCCTGCCAGCCGTCCTGGAAAGAGCCTTGCCACGGGACCATTTACCAGTCCTCCCACTCAAGGATAAAGTCGTTTACTTCTTCACCGGTCATGTCTGGATCTGTATAAAGGCTATCTGTGAGTGATGCCATGATATCATTAAATTTTTCCGCATCTCCGGCGGCAACATCCGCCGCAAATTTAACAGCATCAGAACCCTTTAAGGCCTTAACGGTCATTACATTTTTAGCCTCCTGGCTGGCCTCTGTGTAGCGCGCCTTTTCCGCCGTAGAAAATCCTGCATTTTCTGCTGCCGTTCCAGCCGCCTCCTGGTTAAATGCCTCTGTTATTGCGGTCTTAGTATTGGCGCCGGATCCGAGAAACTCCTGAGCGGCAGCCTCCCGGAGCACTGATTTTTCGGCGCGTGATAGGTTGCTCTCCCTGATCTCGTCCAGAGTTTCCGAAAAAAGGCGGGAGGCCTGTGTTGATATGCCGCTCTTTCCGAGTCTATAATTTTGCTGGTATGCCCGCTCATAACTTGTCAGAGCCATCCTTCCGCCTCCTCTCCTTATCTATCTTCCAATCCATGATAAGATCCGCGCACCATGACCAGATCAGACTCACGCCGGCCAGTGCCAGAAACAAAACGAGGATGATAAGGCCATCTATCCAGTGATACATAAGCATTTTACACCTCCTAAAAATAAAAAACCGGAGAGCCGAAGCCCTCCGGCCGTTAATCAGTTAATCATCCATTCCCTCAAAGGGATCCGCTGGGCTACCATCCGCCAGCACAACAACGGCCACTGGATAGATCACTCCATCTGCCTGCTTGATCTTAACCCTGACGGTGGAACCGTTGCAGCTGTATTCCTTCTCAGCCTGTTCATCCATCCACTCGCTCATAGTGCTATCTCTTCCCTCTCTACGGACCGGGATATCAAACTTTGAGGAAAGATTCATATAGCCCTCCTGCTTTTTGAACCATGAGGGGATCATTTTTTCCGGGGTCTCATCAAAAGCAGTAAAATCCTCATAAGGGATCTCACCCTTAAGGCTCAGCTGGTAAGTAGGCTCCTCAGCCTCAAAGCTCTTCCCGGACTTAGTGCGGCCCTTCTTCAGGCCATACTTAGCACTAACAACCTTCATATCATTAATGATCATAATGTTACTCTTCTGTTCCTTCTTCATTTTCGTTCTCCTTTTCTGCCGGTTCCTCGCTTTCATCCTTCTCCGGCTCAATAGCTGCCTGCTTCATGCTTTTTGCAAGCTCCTCTGTGATCTTCTTCGCCTGATCCGCAAGCATTTTATCCACTTCAGCTTTACTGTAATAACTGCCAGAAGGATCAGGCGGGCTTTCCTTCTGCATCTTCTCCGCGTCCGCTGCAAACTCGTCCCACAGCTCCATTTTTTAACCTCCTTTCCTCTTTTTTTAATAGGCGGTCAGACTGCTTCCGGTTTGCCGGCCGAGGCTCCTTTGCATATCTGCCGCCGTGATCCCTGGGAGGCATCGAAACCTCCGCGGTGTGGGTATGGTCACTCCCACGCTGCACGGCCTGTCAGGGGTACCAGCTCGGGTCTTTCGCTCGAAGTCAAAAACGAGGTGTCCCAGCAATGGCCATATGTTAAATATAAACGGTCTCAAAACTTTTGTAAAGAATATCATGCAAAGATTTGAATAAATCTAATGCATCAGCAAAATCCACAGCGTCAAAATATGCATGTTCCTGCTTTTTCTCTGTATATGCCCAGATAATCCGGAAACCTGCCACATTTTCCGGTTGCTCCGTGTAATTAATGCCCTCATAGTCGCATGTTATGGGTATATCACCGCCCCTTAGCATTTTCTTAACCGCCTCCCTTACTCTGCCCCATTCGGCGCTAAACTCTCTTTTTTCTGCAGCGTTCCAAACACTTTTATTTGATCTACTCATCTTAATCCTCCTCAAATTCCGTCCATAATCCCATTGCATCCTGCTTCCGCCTGCCCTTAATATAGAGCCGGCAGTCCTCGGCCACGCATCCGCGCCGGTCATAGATCACGCCGCCGCGCTCCGTTTTGCAAGTCTTGCCGGTAATGGCTGCATAGCCGCAGTGATATCTCCCAGCATCCAGCAGCCCAAATACACATGTGCTGCATTGCATATGTTTTGGCGTCTTTGCCATCACTGCCCGGCTCCTTCCGATCTCTTCTTTATTCAGCATCATATGCCGCACCTCTCTTTTATCCCGCGGCATTCACAGCGGGGAGCGCATTTCTGAGCAAAGCAGATTCCGCCGCACATATTGCGGTAATATTCACAGTCCGGATCTTCACTTTCTGCCTTATCTGCTTCCATGATTGTTGGTAACTCTTCAATATCCTCCACACTAACAACGTTGTGCCTTTCCAGCTCGTCATCATACACAATGTAACTGTGCTTTAATGCTTCCGCTCTGCTGATGCAATCCACGCAAGGCTCTTGCTCTAAGGCTTTGATATGAACGTCTGAGAACAGTGGGGAGTCAATCAGGTTGCGATAAAACACCATAGCGCCCTCCCATGTGTTGAACCTCGCCTCCTGCTCCTCCCCGGGTCTCGCCTCGGAGACCCAGGTCACAACCCATTCACTCGCTCGCTTCACTCTCTCACCTCCTCGATCCTTACGCAAAAATCATTCACGTCATAGCCGCCGGTTGCCATCCGCTCAATATGCCGAATGGCCTTGAACAGGTCATCAAACTTCTGGAGCGGTTCACACATAAATCTCACGTGATAAACTACGTAGTATCTTTTCATTTTTCTTTACCTCCTTTGATTTTTTTTTTTTTTTTCAGATTAAAACTTGCGGCCGTCAAGTGTAAAATTATCATTAGCATTAAACTTTCCTGCAACGTAACAATTTGACAGGTTGTCGATATAACCAAAGTCATACTTTTTATAATGTCTGGTTCCGTCAGATGTTTCTGTTACTGCAATGTATGTCCTGTTATTATTGCCCTTGATCCAATCATTTTCCTTGATCTCATACTGATATGTTGAGAGGCTGTTCTTGATGATGTTCTGGATTTTTTTGAGTATCTCTTTCTTCATTTTTTCTTTCCCTCCATTTTTCTTTGAAGGCTCTTCCTTGTCTCTGAATATAATATATCACGCCTCCTTATTGTAAGTGTGCCCAAAGATTCATAAATTTTTTGTGCATATTGCATAAAAAATAACCCCGGCGTATAACCGGGGCTACTCTTAAACAAATGGATAGCTTATTGCTCCGACAATATCCTGCATCACAGTCCGAAGGAAGTTAAACCGGTTAGTCCAATCCATCTCCGCCTCTTCCATCTGCTGGGTCATTGTCACGCCAATATTGCCGCCGCGCGTCCGGGTCTCTGTCCAATTATAGCCGTGAGTCAGATCTGCCGTCCTCTTATCCTGCACGGAGTTATATGTTGTCGTGTCCGTTAGATTTGCCGTCCTTGTGTTCTGCCGGCCATATGTCAGCGCGTCCCGGTCTGTATCACGGTTGGTGCTGTTGTCATATGTGGTCGTTCCGCGCTGGTGCGTATCGGTCCCGGAGTCCGTGCTGGTATCATTGCCGGTATGCGCCACGGCCTCGGATCCTGTCCTAACGTTTGTATCCGTTCCTGTGTCGGTCTCGTTGCCTGTCCGGGCAAGGGTCTCCGTTCCCTCAACATTCCAGATTGGGTTATATTCCGCCTCGTAAAGAGTCCAAAGGTGATCGTATTTGTATTCATTGATAATTAGCACCCTCTGACATGCTCTCTGTACGGAGTTATTATCAATATCGCTCACGAGATACCGGAAGAGCTCCCGCTCTGCATACTCCTCAGATATTAGGAGGTTTATGCCAGAACTCCTGAGAAAATCAAACCATTCCTTGCCCATATAACTCGGATGCTGTGACGGATCCGGAAGATGGTACCAGATAAAACTCTCATCTAATGGCTGTGTATTTTGATATTCTTTAAGGTTCATTTTTCACCTCCTGCCGGTTTTTCCGGTCAAATGCTGGATTGATCTTAACAGAGAGCTGCAGTCCGAAGAGCCGGTTAACTCTCTCACAACCTTCCAGCCTCTCCTGCAGCATTTGCTCCACGTTGATAAGCAGCAGCTGCTCATCTGCCTCTACCTCGTCCTCTGTAAGCTGTGCCCGCTTCTGTTCCTGCTGGAATTTTACGCCAATATCGCGGAAGAACATGCTGAGGATCTTATCCCTGGCAATCAGCAGATCATTCACTCCCTCGGAGTCCCGCGCGCCCACAATGTCAACATTGCGGAAAGCCTCAAGCAGGTCCTCATCCGTGATAACAGACCGCTCACCGAGTCCGATGCGGCGCTGGAAGTCCCGGAGGCGCTCCGCCATTTCCTGGCTTTTAGCCACCATAAAGCTCCGGTTCCTGTTATTGATAAGCTCAATATCAATAGTACTCTCAATGTCTGCCAGCATCCTGGCATATCTGGAAATAAACGTTGCAAGGCCACTGTCCGGGTATTGATCCATAAGGATGTTGGCCTGGATCCGGTCGCAGTAGATCACTTCCGAGTTGATCCCAAACTCCAGCCGCTTCCACGGGATGAGAGTGTTGCCGTACGTTGCATAGGTCGGCCTGTAATACTCATCAAACCCTGATAGCTCCGTGATAGGTACACACAGCTCACCTGTGCGGCTATTGCGGCAAATGACTGCGTGACCTGTGAGGATCAGGTTGCTTTCCAGCTCCCTCCATGGGATGGAGTCCGGCAGCCCGTGCCACTGGAATATGCCGAGGCAGTAATTGAGCAGCTTTGTGCGCCAGTACCGGAACCCATCCGGTACGGACTCCACAGAGTAGATCATCTCATCGGCTTTCTCTCTGCCTTCGGCTGATTTCTTGAAAAAATCTAAAAGCATGTTTAGCCCCTCCTTATAATATGGTAAACCATACAGTCAAGTGAGATCCGCTTGTTAAACTCCACGAGGTCTCTGTGTAGATCTTAATATCTCCGCCGCTAGCGATGCGGAGCCTCTGATTGATTTCTGGCACCACTGTTCCGTCTGTTCCCTCGTAAACAACGCACTGCGCGCCGATCAGAAGATCAATATCCGGAACGCTGGCAAGTGTAACATAATTTGGGCTTGAATACTGTGCCCCCGTTATGTCAAATGTCTGTTGATATATGTCTTTTCCGTTTATCCATTTAATGCCCGTCTTTTGCCTTGTTAGGGAGTAATCAATCCCACCGCCTCCGGACATCTCTGCCCACGTTCCGGCACCTGTTAGGACTTTGCCCTCATCACCGGCGGCCGGAGCTGGCACAAGTCCATGCACTCCGGCAGTTGATGCCGTTGCCCCCTGCATGTCCCCGGCTCCTGTTACGTCAATGTTGACTGTTACGGAGGAGCCGCCGCCCTGAATGCCGTCCGCGATCCGCTGGAGCTGGATATTTTGGAATACGTTATTGCTCATATAACAATACCTCCTCTCAGAATGTTCCGGAATTCGTCAACCTCAGGCGCTGTCATAAAGTCAAGATCAAGCGCGTTGATCTCTCCGGCCACATATCCGCTCATACTGGAGAGCTGCCGCTTAACCTGCAGCGGGTAGCCGTATGTTTTACCATAATCTGCAGGCTTTGCCATGGCCGGCCGGTCGATCAGTATGTATGCTCTATGGTTGCCCATTGCGGCGGCCGAACCTCCAACGGATCCGGAATGTTCTGTACTTACCTTTTTACCGGCCAGATTTCCGAGAGCTCCGCCAACATCTCCGCCGAGTAGAGCCGTTCCGGCGTTCAGTATTCCCTGATATGCGCCCATGTAATTAGTACTGGTTAGCGGAATCTGGATTGCCATATTGCCCCGCTCGGATAATATGTTCCTTTGGATCCGATACTCTCCCAAAGTCGTGGCTACCAGCTCCGCTATAAAATCGCCATTGATAAAATCCACGCGATACCTGAGCTCAAGGTTGCAATCCATCACGTCCTTTGCGTTCAGCTGCCTGAAGCCTATATAAGGCAGGTATATGATAAGATTAGTGTCATAATCCAGATAATTCTGCCCCTTAAAATATTCACGCATATTAACAGACCCGAAGTAGAGCGCTCGCGTGGTATTATTCCCCACAAGTTTATTTGCCTCTACTCCTGTGTTTACTCCGCCGAGTATGATATTATTTCTAATCATGTTGGCACCATCCGGAGCGGTTGGAAAGATGGACAGAGAAATAATACTTTCCAGCGGATCTGACCACATCTTTGATAGATTATCAAAGAAACTGTCTGATGTCATGTAATCAGCCAGGGAATAAAGCTCCGATGCGGTTGGGAAGAACATTGCAATGAGGCCGCAGGAGAGCACTGCAGAAGTGTAACCCTCGCCAAATCCGATATTGTCCCCAAATCGCGCATACTCTCCATTTCCCATTGTAGCGGATGAGTCCCCTCCGGTATAATCTGCTGGGAGGAAACCAGCCGCGCCGCCGTTGGCAGTGCTTACATTTGAATTCAGGTAGTCATTGCCGCGGCTGGGTCCAGAATATCCATAGACAGAATATTTTGACGGGTTACCCAAAAATGCCCCGCGGCCGTCAGAATCAAACGCCCTCACGTTTTCATCGCTGCTTTGGAAAATGTAATCATGCGCCGTGTCGTTCCACGCATAATTGTACCGAATACCGGGGGATAGCCAGTAGCAGAGCTGCGGCGGGTTCTGCACATCATTATCGTAAAAGCGACAACCCCAGTGGACAGATACAACATTCTGCACTCCATCAATCAGCTCATAGATCGGCCCGGTGTAATCTCTGCCTAAAATATTGCCTGCCTCGTCCCAGCGGCAAATAGAAAACTGACCGGCACCATCATTGATAATGCCAAAATCAAACGTGCCGCCGGTGCCGGCTGTTACTCCAGTTAATACTTTAACAAACTGCCCTTCTGATGGAATGGCATTTGCCGGGATGATATACGCACCGGATGCCCACATGGATCCATCTTCAGGCATGATCCGGCCGCCGTCAGCTATTGCAAAAGTATTATCATCAACCTGCGGCAGTGCTACCTGCCCAAAATAATCCGAGTTAAAATAAAATACCATAGATTATACACCTCCTGCCACTATGAGACAAAACTGCTGTGATGTGAGAAGCGGGGAGCTCTTAAATACAACCGCATCCCCTTCAATGTTGGCTTGGATAGGCATATCTCCATCGGGGAGGTAGCTGTTCCGGAGGTTCTCCGCGCGCGTGATGATGGGGGAGAGCTTCAGTATCTCCTGCTTAAAACTCATCAATATATCAATATGCAGCTTTATCAGCATACGGCCGCCCGGAAGCAGAACCGGCGGAGCCTGGAAAAAGTAATATACACCGGAGGCAGGATTAAAAGCATAATTCCCTTGCCCTTGAATAATATCATCATAATCAAGAATTATATCAGGATCCTCCAGATCATAATCCCCCTTAAAATTGATCACCCGCTCCCCGTGTTCATCCGGCAGCTGTGTCATCACCTTATTCAGATAATGGGAGGGCGATTTATTATCATAAAATCGGAAAGTATCACTCATTTAATCCCTCCTTATCCATCCGCTCACATAACTTAGTAAGAGCAAGCGTGTTATTATTGATTGCTTCCGTCATCCTCTGCACCTCTTCCCTGTGATCTTTCTGGAGGTCCTTTACCTCTTCCCTATATGAGTCTGTCTGATATTTAACAAACCAGCCGAGGAGTAAACACGCAACAATCGGGAAGCCTACTGTGGATATAACCTGAACGATTCCATCCATTTTTATTTTTTCCTTTCATTTATAAAAGGCGCCCAGAGACTGCTCAGGACTTACCGCATTTATATTGAGTGCCTGCACAGGTTTATCCCTGAGCGCCAGTTTATAGGGGGTTAATTATGGAGGCCTTAAGCTTTGGTTACAGTAGGCGCTGCCAGAGTAAATATAATACCATTCTCAGACAGATCTACCATGTGGCCGATATTGCATTTAATAGCATAATTTACATAGCCGTCAATCGGGTTCGGCTGAGTAGCAGACTGCTGCTGATACTTACCAATGGCAATGGCCTGCCGGTCAACCAACATGCCAATAACATAATCCATCTTTACGTCATCGCCATTCTTAGCAAGTGCGTGGATGGATGTGACGTTGGCAGTAGTCGGCAGCGTATTGCTGGATCCCTGCCACATTTTAATTTCATTATAATAGGGGAGCTCTACCAGATCCCTATTAAATGTATCAGACTGCAGCCAGGTCTTAACGCCCTGTACAAAATCCGTATGCAGCCATACATGCATATTGTCGCGAGTTGTCCGGCGGAGCACATCATTGCCAGCGTTGTCACCCTCATTATAGAGCACGGACGGAGTGTCCAGATAGGAAATGTAGCGGTTGATTTCACGATTCGCCCAGCGGAGGAAGTCCTTATTTTCAAGGGCAGTTGCCGCCGTCAGGGTCTCGGTAAATGTGCTATTATAGAGAGTCAGCAGATTAATTACCGTAGAGCTGGTCCTGTCAGCCTTTTCTACGGCAAAGGATGCAATGGCGGCATAAGATACCGCATTAATCTGCTCAATGATAGCCTTCGTCATAGAATCCATAATGCCAGTAATAAATGCTCCCATAGCTTCCGCAGAGTTAAATGCGGAGTTTAACATGGGATCCTCGGGCACTGTCTGCTGGATCTTCCATGTTGCAATCCCTGCAAAGTAGGTAACGGTTGCTGACGGAAGATGTATATCAAAGTTTGTCGGTGTAAAGTTGGGGTCAGCGATATCCCAGGCCGCGTTGGTGATAGCCTCCGGCAGGTTTACAGTGATCTTCTGGAGCATCGCACCATATTCCATGTCACTCCGGAGCAGTCCAGGGATATCCACCTGCGAGTCCAGTGTACGGACTACAGTTTTTCCGATGCGGTCAACGAGGATGCCGAGGAACTTATCATATCCGGCCGCGGTGCTTACCTGCTCACCGAGTGCCCGGAGCCCTCTGGTATCTGTTACTGCAACGGCGGACTTACCAAAGAGCTGTGAGGTTAACGAGTTAACAATAGCATATACCTGATTAACTTTCATAAGTCTTATTCTCCTTTACTATTAAATAATAGTTTAATTGTTACTATTAGGAGCATAACACGGCAGCCGGAGCATGTCAAATCTTTTGTGCAATTTGCACAAATATACATTTTGCACAAACTCAACCGCCGAATTTTGGTACATATGCCTATTGACTCCATTTGTCTATAGACATTTTGCCGAACTTCGGCGGC
>Ga0326514_10002081_pt1 | contig 12803 bp, 11 predicted proteins | sample 3_2548_0518_D_FD_203653 | JGI IMG/M metagenome (GOLD analysis project Ga0326514, IMG submission 203653) | Bovine rumen microbial communities from UC Davis, California, United States - 3_2548_0518 | ecosystem: Host-associated > Mammals > Digestive system > Stomach > Rumen | place: USA...
GAGAGAAAGGTGGAACGTTCTACACCATTCGTAAGGCAATGGCTCAGAACATCCCTATAGTGAATGTGTTTTGAAATCTAAAAGTATGATTTATGGGTGATATTGGAAGCATTATTATCATCGTCATTGTCTTCCGCGTCATCTTCCTCGTGCTTAGTGCATGGTGGAGAGGTGATAGCAGGAATGACTTTAGACGTGACAGATAGCAGTCTGGCAAATAGCCACACTACTCTTCTTCGATGTCGTCAGGCCACCAGAACTGTTGCAGTTCGTAGATGATGTCATCCCAATCCTTCATGGTGAACGTACCTTCACCCCTCATCATTTTAGTGTACTTCACGGAATGCTTACCCGTCATAATTATTTAAAGCGTATTGATTTTAAGAGATCTTCTATATAACTATCATATCCGCCATCGTATGCAGAAATGACTGCGACTTTACCTGATGCATTATCAAAGAGTAGGATAAACCTCCAATATACAGTTCCGTTCGTTTCATAACTTGTCACCTTATACCAATATGTACGACCGTTGATAGAACGTTTCTCATTACATACAACACTTGAGGTATATTGGTTGGCAGACTCATCTTCCCAACCTTTACAATATTCATTGAAGTTCTTTTGAGACATATCCGTATCGTAGTCACTACACATGGTGACACTACCGATATTCTCATTCTCTAGATTAAAGACCGTTAACTTCGGATCCTGTAATTCCTCTCGTTTACTTGTAAAACCTTCTGGTGATTTAAAAATGATCTTGCCATCTGTATATTCGTCAGCATCTAACTGAGCTGTTTGTACGAATTCTTCTTGTTGGTTCTGATGAACAGTCTGCAAACTTGCTACGCCAGCGATGAACAAAACAATTGGAATAAGATATAATGCAACTGTTATATAATAATCTTTAGTAGTTATTTTACGATACACCTTAGGAATGACTTCCTCAACACGGGTTGATACACATAGAAACACATACCAAATACCTCCCCACACCAGACCGCGTATTATCTGTGGCAGACTACCTAAACCTGTAGCTTCATAATCACCATTGAAAAGAACAAGAAGATTTGAAAGGAAGGTTGTAACTACATATAATTTACCTAAATAAACAGCATCTGGTTTTCTTTGGATGAAAGAATACAAAGTATAAAAGCCAAGGGCACACAACATTAAGCCGAGAGCCACATCTGTTAATGCAAGCAATAAGCTTCCCTGATAATCAACGGAGCTCATTTGTACAAAAGACATTATGGCACTAATAGTACCACCAAGACAAATTGAAAATAAGAAGAATGCTAACCAACCGCCTATCTCCGAGTTTTCCTTTAGATACTTAGCCGTAATAACACATTCTGGCTCCTCTGATGATTTAGCAGAAGAGGATTCTACAACATTTTCTTGGTGTGATAGGGTAAGATTATCTATTGCTTTTTCACTCGTATCGGAGTTCGAAGGAGAAAGTAAAGACCCTACTACTGTATTAGTTTCTATCGGAGAATTAAAATCTGGCAAACTTGCTCCGCATTTCTTGCAGAACTTGGCTTGATTATTATCCGTAGTATATCCACATTTTTGACATGTCTTCATAATCCTATGATATTGAGGAAAGAACAGGAAAAGCTGTACTCTATTCTTATCTTATCAGAAGATTCTTTACGAAGTATTGACTACCAGAAGAAATATTTATTCGCTTTACTGTAGAAGGCAAGGCTGGATATACTTCATAAAAAACAAAATCTTCAGTGTCTCGTATAAGAGTCTTATTACCTTCAAAACCAATACTTGTATTTTGAAGGTAATATTTTCTACCCGTATCAACGTCTTGAATATACTCCTCCTGACTACTATTTACATACGTACCCTTGCTTGTTGGAGTAACGACTTTCTTTACCACTGTTTGTGTTGGCAGAACCTGGATTGAAACAGCGCGCCATTTGTGGTCAGAAGTCACAATAGCTACACCGTCGCTTATATTTTGAATGCCACTATTATCCAAAGTAATATTATTTACAATCCATCCTTCAGAACTTGACTCATAGAAATCAATTGTCCTGGTGGTTTGGGGGATTTCTGGGAAATACAACTTGAAAGTTAAAGAAACATCGTTAGCGCTTTGATAATTAGGATAGTCTGTATGATTAGGGGCATAAGCAATACCTTCGGCTCGCTTTAATGTGTATTTTTTGCCGTCAGCCATAATATAAGCGTTCTTGTTCATGGAACACCATTGATACTGACGTCCATTATAGGAAATAAACTCTAAAACAGTGTTACCAGCATCCCAATACACTTTAGACACAAACAACTTCTTGTCGCTAGCTGTCGAATGGTGTGGAAAATGATAGACATCTGTACTTTCATTCGAATGGTCTGATACCACAGAATGATTTGATGATGAAGACACATTTGAAAGCTGAAGCTTGTTATATTCATCATTAAATCCGTCAACAGAGGTTTTTATAGCTTTTATCATTGCTGGCAGTACTGAAGTAAAAGGTTTAGCGTCCTTAACATACATTTCACAATCAAAAACTAAGACATTATCTACACAGTCACAGAAGACAGGCATACCACCAGCTGCATTCAATGCAGCTCTACGTGCTATGTCAGATTGATAGGACTCAGGCAAGTTAAAATAGGCGCCAATAGTTACATACATGGGATCCTTGTCCTCTGCACTTATTTGAACAACATAATTGATTTCTTGGGAAGTGAATCGAATTACTTCATTACCATCATCTTTAAGATTTGTGCCAATTCTTTTTATTGAATTAAATATTTCTCTTTTTAATTGCTTCTGGGTCGCATTTAGTGTTTGCGCAGAAATCGCGCAAACACTAAATACAAAAATCATAAATAATAAAATCTTTTTCATAATGACGCGTAATTACTTTCTTAACATTTTAACTGCATCAATAGACCCCTTATCACCATACTTTGCAGCTTGTTCTGTATAATAAGAAGCCAAACTCTGATCAACTTGTGTACCTCTGCCAAAACGATAGCAAGCTCCAATCTTACGATAAACATCTGCAAGCAACCCCTCGTTTATCGAACTTGCATTTTTAACAGCTTCTGATAAATATTTAAATGCTTTATTGTAATCCTTATCAACCAAAGTTTCACCATCATAATAGAAAATACCTAAAACTGCGCAAGCGAAGGAATAACCGTTATCAGCGGCTTTTGACATATATTCCAGAGCCTTACTGTTTTCTTGATGAAGAATTTCTCCCACTAAATATTCATATCCAAGAGAATATAAAGCTTCATTATAATCGTTATCAGCAGCTTGACGCAAATATTGAATTGCTTCTTGTGTATCTTTGGACACACCTTCTCCGCCTTCTTTCAAGATAAAATAAAGATGATGCATAGAATAATTGTTTCCCTGTTCAGCAGCTTTTTTGTAATAGGTTACGGCTTGAGCAAGATTCTTAGTTACACCATAGCCATTCTCGTAACACATTGCTAAACCGGATTGTGCAGATGAATAACCTGCATCGGCAGCTTCTTTGAATAACTGAACCGCTTTAGATTCATCTTCTGCCACTCCTAATCCATACAAATACATGTTTGCCAATTGAGCATAGGCATTCCCATATCCTGCATTTACAGCTTTTTGATACCACTGAAATGCCATGTTATTATCTTCATTCATTCCTAACCCATAGTAGTACATATCACCTAGCATTTTCATTGCATTTGGGACTTCTCGTTCTGCAGCAACCGACAAGTATCTATATGCTTCAGAAAAATCTCGTTCAGCTCCATATCCGTTCAAATAAATCATTCCAGCTTCGCTTAACGCCCTTATATTACCTAGCTGAGCAGCTTGAACTATGAGTTCCGTTGATTTCTGAAGATCTTCCGACAACCCTCCAACGCCTTCTCTATAGGCGAAGCCCAATTCCAATATTGCTTCTGAATTGTTTTTTGTAGCTGCAGATTTGATAGACTCTATTCCCATATTGGCATTTTGTATTATGCCATACTCTTCACTACCATGTAAATATAAGAGTCCAAGTTCCAACAATGCATCATCGTCCCCTTTATTTGCGGCTTCTTTTAAGAACTTTAGATACATTGTCTTATCAATAGCAACATGTTTGCCATCCTTATACATTTGACAAATATAGTATGTTGCACTTGCTTCACCTTGATTATGGGCCTTGTTTAATAAAGTCCACGCTTGCTTATAATCTTTTAATACACCCACACCATACAAATAGCACAATCCAAGTGTTATTTGAGCAGGAGCATAATTTTTCTTAACAGCTTTAGTTAACCAAGTAGTAGCCATATCATAATCCTGATCAACTCCACCATTACCATTTATGTAACACTGTGCCAAATTATACATGGCTTCCTTATCGCCTTTTTCAGCATATTTCTGATAAAAAGATGCATCCTGGGCACTTACACTGATGGAAAAAACCATCAGGAGCATAAAACAAAAAATATTTTTCATATGAAAAGTTTAATTAATTTAATCGTAATAACCGAGGTTCTCTAGAGTTTTAATGATAGCTTGGGCTCCGCTTTGTCCAGCAGCTTTTGCCTTCTTTGCATAGCGATCAGCATCATCATACTCATTATTGTTCAGGTAATACTTTGCTAATGGTACATAAGCAGGTGCATAACCTTCGTTAGCAAGAATTTGGACTTGTTTATAATCACCTTTAGCTAAAGCTGTACTCAATTTCGTCTTTTGGGAATCCTCTGTTTTCTCTACTTCTGCAGATTGGCTTGCAGCTGTATTTGGTTCTGCAACTACTTCGTTTGTGTGTTTTTGAGTCTGTTCTCTTTGAGTTTCTTTTCTTACAGGCTCTGAAATTGCAGGCTTGGGAGTTTCCCGAGGTTTGCTAACGACCTCTGTTTCAGACGCTGACACATCCTGCGTTTCATCACTACCAGAAAAAGCGAAGAAGAGAGTCAAAAACAAAGCAATAACTGCTACAGCAACTATTCCAATCTTTACAATTGGGGTATCACTCTTCGATTGTTTGGGAGTAGATGAAGTTTGGTCTTTCTGGGGATCACCCAACCAAATGCCGCCATCATTCTTTCCATACAGATCGGTTCCGCATTCTTTGCAGAATCTTGCATTGTCATTATGAATGACATTCCCGCATTTCGGACAAGTTCTCATATATTATTCGATATTAATTAAGACTATATTTTTAAACTCATTTAAAGTGGACATATTTACATTGTAAGCAACAGGCTCTCTTCCTTCCTGAAATACTACGATTGTACAGGTCCCTGCTTCTGCCTGTCCAGATTGAGACTTTCCGTAGTAGTTCAAAGCTACTAAATACTGTCCCTTTGGAGGCTCATTCCAGAAAATGTTTTCTGCTGCGCCGTCTCCTCCTTCACGATTATCTACATCTAGAAAACCTCCCGTCGATATGTCTTTTTTTTCTTTATAATAGATTACTTTTCCATTAGGCTGTTTCACATGCAAATCTAAATCAGCATGGAAATTCCAAAGCAACGTAACCTTTAATGCACCAGTAGAACCTATAGACTCAGCCTGTCGTACAACCTCAGTTGCTGTGGTGTCAATTTCAACTTCATCAGACTCTGGTACAGGAGGTACATGAATAGAATCCATCAATGGTGTTGGTGGCGACGGCAGAGAAGTATCTTCTCTACTACAACCGTTGCAATTATTCAATAGCAACAAGATTATCAATATAGGATAAATTAATCCAAGAATAATTTTTAACGACTTCATAAATCATCTATAGTTGCAATATAAATACTCTGTATAAAACATCCAAAACTAACTGAAGTATCAGAAAGACTGGAACGCAAATCAAAAACATTTTGTGCAATGTTTTATGCTTGAACAAAATCATAGCACACAAAGCTCCAAATGCGCCACAAAGGAATGAAAATAATAGTAAAATAAACTCAGGTATGCGTGTCTTTTGATAGACAGCCAAGTGCTTATCCCATCCATATAATGCAAATGTAAGTAAGCTCATCGCATATATGACAAATAAATCATAATAGATTTCCATACTTTCTTTATTTATTTCGTTATTGATAGAGACCTACAAATGTGCCAGCAAAGATTGATGTGAATACTGGCCATATCATATCGAGCGCAACGATTGATGCCAAAACAAGAAGAATTTGCAACAATAAATTTAACCAAGATGTGGTATTCTTTTCTTGTAAGAGATATTCATTCTCATTCTTTTCAAGAGAGAATGTAAATGAATCGTAAGATTTTGTCCCACCTTGGATCGAAACAGATATTGGGTTATCCATCTTGAACGTATCTATACCCAAATATGTGTCGCCATTATTATCGAGCGTAGCAAGAATATCGTTCGTATTCTCTTGTACAAAGCGGATACGATCACATTTGATAGGTTTACCCTCCGCGTCACGTAGCATGACTTTAATATTGGTTCCCCCTTCAGTTTTCTTATATGGAACGTAGAAAACGTATTCCAATTGCTCTGCTTTCAGTTCATACTCTGATATATTGGTTGGATTAAGACCATCTGTGACCTTTATTGCCTGTCCAATTTCTACCTCTTGAAGTTGAACAATACCATTATCATCAGAAATATAGTTTTTTGTTTCTCCATTATACTCTACTAAAATAGGATACTTGTTACCAATGAAACCATTGTCTCCCTCTATCAAAATGCGTGGAGCAAACTTAATTGCCTTGGCTGGTGTTGTTGTCTTCTCGAAACGGAACACATTTGTAGAAATCTCTTGAAGGACTTTTGACTGTGTCTCATAATCAAGAACAGAAACAGAACAAGATTCTGCAGCAACAACTTTTACTTGTTGTCTAAATAAACCTTGTTCATTCGTTATGCCATTATATTGCTTTCCTGCATAGCTGATAGTTACAGCCTTGCCTATAGCGGGCTTACTATCCTCCATTACAGAAGTCTCAATATCTGTAAACACCTCCTCTATTGGTGTTTCAAAGGCAAATTCTAGGCTATTAACACCCGGTAATATATTTGCTGTTTGAGACTGGTCTCGAAGATTAGCAATCGCCTGTTGATTATCATGCAGTGGGAGTTGAACAGTTGCAGAACCATAAGCATCAGTGGACACGTCATATTCTTTGCCATAGTATTGAATGTAGATCTGTTCTCCTACTATTGGATTGTTATCTAACGTTGCCTTAATTAATAGTTTCGTATAAACTGTTATATCAAAGTCATATTCTGTACGACCTTCTTCCACAAGCAAATGGAAATCTTTTCCTGTCACAAAATCCTTAAGTAACAACTCCTTTTGGGTGAGATTGCTAAAATGGTAGTTGCCAGATTTATCAGTCTTAAACTTTTTTATTTGGGTAGGAATCTGAATGCCAAATTCATACATAGGTTGTTTCTCCCCATCATAAGAAAATGACAGGGTTACAGGAGTGTTCTTGCGTAATTCACCATCATCTGGACTTCCAATTACTCTAACAGGCTTTCTGAATCCCCATCCAGTAACAAGTATCTTAACTTCCCCTTCATCATCGTTATAGTAAATATAACTGTCATCAGGAGTAGTAAAGAGTAAATCCGTGTTGGTATTACCAATAAGCAAGGCAATGTCATTTTTGGTTTTCAACAATGCATCCTGAATGATGCTTTGCTCAAAATCGCTTGCTGAAATCATTTGATTCCATTGACAACGGTTGTCAGACCAAAGATAATAGCCATTACCTATACTGATTTTAGCAAAAGGATTCTCCTGACCAAGCTTTTGGGACAAGGTTTTATAAAGCTCAGAGAGGTCTTTCCGAACTACCTTATGCACTTCTTTTACTGAAGATTTTCTTTCCATATCTATTATGTAAAGTTCGTTAATTTGAGTATTTCAGAATCTCAGTCTCGATTGCAGGATGACTCATAGGCTTTGCGCTTACCGCTTTTAAATATTCGTTATATACTTTTTCCAAAAAAGGAACGCTAAGAATATCTGAATCAATCTTTCCTTGCAGTTTCTCTTTAACCTTTAAGAGATCGTGACTCAAATCTTCTTTTGAATAGCTTGAAGTACCTTCACGCCGTCTGTTAAGTTCTTGAATGAACATCTTAAACGCTGCCATACCTGGATCAAAGTGAGCAAGCAAACCTCGAACTTGATTTATTTCGCTTTGCTGAATTTGATTGGTTCCCTTGACATTAATTAAACGTTCATTAATACGAAGTAACTCACCTTTGTTGTACTTCGAGTTGAGAATTCTTATTGCATCGTCATAAACACGCTTGTTATTCAATACTCTTTCTGTTTTAACCATCAAATCATTTATTTTCTGATCAGTAATGTATCTGCGGCATTTGGTTATTACACTAGATAATTCTTCTGTTGACATCTGTGAAAATGGCTTTTCCAGTATGCTTGTATTCTCATCTATTAGTTGCTTACTAACATTATCTTTGATAGATTCCAATTCTGCAACATTGCCACTTAACTGCGCTATTTGAGAGTCTATAGCCGAGATTTTAGTTGACAAGGAGGCGGTATCAGCAGACAAAGAAATAAGTTGCGACTCTAATTCCTTCTGCTCTTTTATCAAATCTTGAAGTTTTTTGTAAGTAGGACTACTTAACAACTTTGTAAGATCTGCTTTTTGGGATTCAAGTTCTTTAAACTTTGCGCCACTTTTTTTTGAGAGTTTCGATCCGTCAGTTCCTGTAATACTTGCAAGTTGCTTTTGCCGAGTCTTCAGATCCTGCAAAATATTATTTAAAGAATCTTGACGAGCAAGTTCTTTCTTATATAGCGCTTCATAATCAGTTCCTTCTTCTTGTGCAAAAACCGCATTACAACTGAAAGCGAGTATTGTAAGTAGTATAAAATATCGGATTCTCATATCTATTCGTTGTTCAATTGCATAATTTGGGTTTCAGTTTCTGTAGGGTAAGTAAAGGGATCAACAAGAAGATCATTCCAATACTTCCTGTATAGAGTATTTAAAGACGGAATCATATCAAAGTAACGATGTCGTTTCTCTATGTCTTCCTCTACTTCTGAGACAACAATTGAACGCATAGCATCTATGCATGAAGTTTTGTCACCTTGATTTTGTTCTCGAATCTTACTGGCATTTACAGTCCTCACAATACCTTGTAATAGCGCAATACCATCACCGTAGCGAGATAGTTTTATATCAAGAGTATCAATTTCTGAATACTGTGCATCAGAGAGTTTAATAATGCCCTTTCTAAAATCACTCTTCTTTATATCAAGCAACTCGTATAATTTATCACGAGTTTTATCTATTATATCTGCGTTGAATTTTTCTTTAAGCAAACCCTCTGCAGCGTCGTAAAGCTCTTTGTTTTTCTTACATGCTTTCAAATGAGCTTTGAACTCTGTGTAGTTTGGCAATTTTGAAAAAGAATTCAATTTTGATTCAATCTCTTTAAGATTATCACTGGTAATTGCAGAATAAGGTTTTAATAATAATTCTTGGTAGTGAGAGAACATTTGCTCGTCTTTTATGGCAGAAAATGCACCCATACCCGATATGTTACGTTTCAAATCAGATAGTGTAGTTTCTTTTTGACGATTTATAGATTCCAATTCCTTTTTTCGATCTTGCAACTGCTTAACAACAGCATTCAAAGAATCTACTTTTTGTTGAATACCAGCAACTTTTTTATTATCAACATCCCCTTTTAGAGCGTTATATATAGCTGCGATAGAATCTATTTGATAATTAAGGCGCATTTGCTCTGCATCAAACTTTTCAATAGTCAGATGCAGAGATGTTGTATCGGCAATAAGAGATTTTATCTCTTTCTCTAATTGCTGATTTTTTTCGCAAAGTTCTTTCCAATCATCTTTCTGTGCATTAACAGGAATAGTTATGGCACAAAGAAAGACAATTAAGAATACATTAAGAATCTTACCTGTTTTCATTCGATTCATTCTTATCTACGTCATCTGCAAACGTGTTGCAGAAATTATTTAAATAGCTGTTAGTGGAAGGAGCCTCGTTGTTAAATTTATTTCGAGCATCTCGTAATTCATTCAACTGACTCCTGGTTCGAGCCGATTGTTCGATACTACGATAGTGATTTACAATTTCATTTGCAAGATCACTATAGAAACGAGAACGTGCATTATCTAGTTTTGAAGGAATAGAATTCAAGCCATCTTTTATATCTTTGATATTTGCTAAATACTGCTTATAATTAGCATTATCCTGCATTGAACTCTTTTCCGAAAGCATAGAATTACTATAACTAGAAAATGATCTCCATGATGAGCCATCAAAACCAGGAGACAATCCAATATTCTTATGGGCAAGTGCTAGAGCCTTCTTATAAGTATCGTTGACCGAAATTATCTTCTGCACATTTGGATTAGACTTTGAATTTTCATCCTCGGCCTGAATCTTTCCCAAAGCCTTTATGTAATTCTCGACAACAACTTTTCTACATGTAACAGACTCCCATTCTTTAAAGATTTTATCATACACGACCTCTACAGCGGTAGTTGTATTCAAATCCTTAAGTGGTGCGACATTATAATCCATGCTGAGCATTCTCACCATATCACAATGGGCACTAAAGAGACTGTCAGACCAATCGCCTTTGTTCTTCCAATCATTTTCGAATTGCTTTCGATATGTTTGATAGGTGTCGTCGGAAGGTTCTTCCAATCCCGAAGTAGTGCCTCCTCCTATCAGATAAAAGGCTCCAACAACAGCACCAAGTATAACAAAAAAGACTAATAATAATTTAACTATTTTCATAATAATTCTTATCTACGATGTTTTCTTTCAGTACCTTTCACTTTGTCCCTTCTTTTATGAGTTTCTAGAAGTTCTTTTGTCTTGTACCACACATCAGGACCACATTCATCACAATCAAAATGATGATTTTCCTTAATATGCTTATTTAGACTATTATTATCATTAAATTGTTGCTTGCAAACATCACAGGTCTTGACACTATGTTCTTTTTGAACATGTTCATCAAGCTTTGTTCTACTAGTGAATGTCTTACCACAAGACACGCAATCATAATTTACAACAGGGTGAGCAGTTGCCTTATGTGCACTCATTTCACTTACAGAAGCAAATCTTTCATCACAATTATCACATTTTACTTTCTTAGGGCATGTGAGTTTATGCGACTCCAAACCATTTTCATCAAATGGACCTTCGCCACAATCACTACAAGTCAAAGTCGGTTCATTGATGCTTCCTTCCGGATAATCGCCATCAGGTCTCATATCTCCGTTATGTACATTTTGCATATGACATGTCAATTCGGCCTGAGTATCAAATACACTGTCACATCTATCACAGGTAAATGCCTTATTACCTGCAGATCGGAGATAATTCTTAGTTACATAAGCTCCTATAACACCTCCTGCTATAAGGCTCAATAGCATAAGGAAAAAAATAAATATTCCTTTCGAATGTTTACTAAAGAATCCGATTTTCTTATAAGTAAAATCCTTATCGTGAAGTTCAATGACACCATTGGTGTCTCTTTCAAGGTTACGGTTGGAATACCATTCTTCGTTTTTATACTTTAAACAAACATGCACATCAGTTCCTGCCCATGATTTTGGCACATAAATCTTTGCCAGGTGTTTATCATCTGTACTTCTTGAGAACAAAGCAGTTGAGCTCTGAAGTAATTGATCGTCACTGTTTAAGAATTGAACAACACAATGAGAACGGTGATATGCCTGATCCAACAATAATTGAACCTCACATGCATTTATATTTGAGGTTGGTAAAATAACACCACCACCAATTTTTCCTCCACCATTAGAACCTACTCCGAGACGACGCACTTTTTCTGCAGTAATACGGATTTCATTAGAAGAAACAGATGTTACTTTTGCCTCGTATTGATCCTTGCGTGACTGCTGAATTCTAAAGCCTTGAGGCGCATAAAGAATCTTTAATTGTTCACCTATGAGTTCAAAAGATAAGTCTTGCTTGAGGGGAATAGTCTGGGTTCCATATAGTAACGCCCAATCATTTCTTCTTGTGAAGAAATAATTTTCAGACTCCTTTGGAACAAAAACAACATTAACTTTACGGGTTAAAGGCTTTTGAAGAGCTTTAGAACTAACATTAATAATCTCGTTAGTTCTATCAACGTTTACGTTCGGAACACTCTCTCCATTTAATAGCTCCTCCAAAGTGAACATCAAAGAATCATTCTCAAAGAATCTCGAATCACCTTTGCCGTTAACTGTAAGCAGCTGCTTGGGGTCTGATACTACTATTGGTTGAAGAACTCCATCATCATAAATAGAGTATTCTGGCATACGAGGAATAGATATGTTTGAAATTGGTACATAATTGGTGCTTTGCACAGATTCTGCAACTACAATTTCACTGAATTTTGTGAATGCTGGATATTGTACATCCTTCATCAACTGCTTAATTTTTTCCTCTGTTGCCGTAATATAAGCAATCGGTGCACCGACACTCATTACATGATATGGCGTTTGCGTAGGAATCAATGCAAATTTCCCAGCAATACTATCCAAGATGTTGGGTTGTACACGATTGCTGCTAAATTCGTACTTTTCTGTAGCAGGTTCTTTACATGTCATGCAAAGAGCAAGGAATCCATTTTTCAGTTCAATGAGAACATCGTATGGAGAAATTCCATTATCAAGCTTGTACCCCTTTGGTATAGCAATACCAATCACCAAGCACCCCTGACGGCTTGCGCCAAAACTACTTACATTATTCTTAACAAGTTTATATACAACTTGACTCTTCTCTATCTTAATAGTGAAGAAATATGAGTTTGCATCAAAACCTGCATATACAG
>Ga0326514_10002082_pt1 | contig 12800 bp, 8 predicted proteins | sample 3_2548_0518_D_FD_203653 | JGI IMG/M metagenome (GOLD analysis project Ga0326514, IMG submission 203653) | Bovine rumen microbial communities from UC Davis, California, United States - 3_2548_0518 | ecosystem: Host-associated > Mammals > Digestive system > Stomach > Rumen | place: USA: California...
AACCGATTTTACTTGGACAGATTTTCCAAACCCCGTAACTTTGCATCGAAATCAGAAAAATAAACGTTTAACAACTAAAAAAAGAATACAACTATGACAAAGAAACTTCACATCGAAACTTTAGCACTCCACGTAGGACAAGAGCAAGCCGACCCCACGACCGATTCACGCGCCGTGCCAATCTATCAGACCACATCATACGTGTTCCACAACTCCCAGCATGCAGCTGACCGCTTTGGTTTGCGCGACGCTGGTAACATCTACGGACGTCTGACCAATTCCACCCAAAGCGTGTTCGAAGACCGTGTAGCTGCTCTTGAAGGCGGCGTAGCTGGCCTTGCTGTGGCATCGGGTGCCGCTGCCATCACCTACGCTCTGCAAAACATTGCACAAAATGGCGACCACATCGTAGCAGCCGACAACCTGTACGGTGGTTCCTACAACTTGATTACCCACACGCTCAGCACACAAGGCATTGCAAACACCATCGTAAACGTGAATGACCTGAAAGCCCTCGAAGCAGCCATTCGTCCCAACACAAAAGCCGTCTATGTGGAAACATTCGGCAACCCCAACAGCGACGTGACCAATCTGGACGCCATTGCAGAAATAGCACACAAACACAACATCATAGTCATTGTAGATAATACTTTCGCGCCCATCATTTTCCGTCCCATTGAGCATGGAGCCGATGTTGTGGTTCACTCTGCCACCAAGTTCATCGGCGGTCACGGATCGTCACTCGGAGGTGTGATTGTTGATGCGGGCACATTCGACTGGAAAGCCAATGCCGACAAATACCCCACCATTGCCAAGCCAGACCCCTCCTATCATGGAGCTGTCTTTGCTGATGTGGCTGGAGCAGCAGCCTATGTAACTCGCATCCGTGCAGTCATTCTGCGCGACACAGGTGCCACTATCTCCCCCTTCAACGCATGGATTCTTTTGCAAGGCGTGGAATCATTGCCGCTCCGCATTGAGCGTCACACCTACAATGCACTCAAGGTAGTAGAATACCTGAGCAACCACCCGAAGGTGAAGAGTGTCAGCCACCCCGCGTTGGCATCACACCCCGACCATGAGCTTTATAAGAAGTATTTCCCAAATGGAGGCGGCAGCATCTTCACATTCGAAATCAACGGCACACAAGAGGAAACATGGAAGTTCATTGACTCGTTAAAAATTTTCTCCCTGCTTGCCAATGTGGCTGACGTAAAGTCGCTTGTAATCCATCCCTACACCACAACCCACTCTCAGCTTAGCGCCGAAGAACTGGAGGAACAGCACATCACACCCACAACCGTGCGCCTCTCTGTCGGAGTAGAACATATCGACGATATCATTGCTGACCTTGATCAAGCATTTGCACAAATCTAAAATAATTTGTAACTTTGCATCAAATTTCACAAAAACTTCAAAACTATGGCAAAAATAGCAAAACAACTGACTGAGCTGGTGGGCAACACCCCACTGCTTCAACTCAACTCCTACTCAAAGAAGGAGGAACTTCAAACCAATATCGTCGCAAAGCTTGAATATTTCAACCCTGCAGGATCGGTTAAAGACCGCATCGCCCTCGCCATGATTGAGGATGCAGAGAAAAGGGGGGTAATTAAACCTGGTGCCACCATCATCGAACCCACCTCAGGCAACACGGGTGTAGGCTTAGCCTTCGTTAGTGCTGTAAAAGGCTATAAACTTATTCTCACTATGCCCGAAACCATGTCCATTGAGCGCCGCAACCTCGTCAAGGCATACGGAGCCACCGTGGTGCTCACCCCTGGTTCGGCAGGCATGAAAGGTGCCATTGCCAAAGCTGAAGAACTGCGAAACAACACACCAGGTTCCATCATTCTACAGCAGTTTGAAAACCCTGCTAACCCCGCCACCCACTATGCTACTACAGCTGAAGAGATTTGGCGCGACACCGACGGAAAAATTGACATCTTCGTAGCAGGTGTAGGCACTGGAGGCACTATCAGTGGCATCGGTAAACGCTTGAAGGAACTGAACCCCAACGTAAAGATTGTGGCTGTTGAACCTGAAACCTCTGCCGTGTTGAGCGGAGAAGCACCAGGTGCTCACAAGATTCAAGGAATTGGTGCAGGTTTCGTACCACAAACATTCGACCGCAACGTTGTAGATGAAATTCTAAAAGTCCCTAACGATGCCGCCATTCTCACCAGCCGCAAGATTGCAGCCAGCGAAGGTCTGCTCGTCGGCATCTCATCGGGAGCCTCAGCTTGGGCTGCCACCCAACTTGCCAAAGACCATGCAAATGCAAGCAAGCTAATCGTGGCACTCCTACCCGACACAGGTGAACGCTACCTTTCAACAGTACTTTACGATTTTGAGAATTACCCTCTCTGAAAAAGAACATACAAAGTACAAGATGGAAAGTGAAAAATCTCAGTTACACCCATAAGTAGCTCTAATAACTAAGATTTTTCACTTTTCACCTTGTACTTTTACCCTTCCTTTATCACTTTTCAGCCTCCACCATTCACTTTTCTCTCTTTTACTCTTTACATTCCATATTAAATTCGTACCTTTGCACACAATTATAAATAATGTGTGGTGCAATTGCTACATCATACATGAAAAGAAAGAAAATGGAAATCATCAATTCAGTCAAGGAACTCAAGGCCAAGGTTTCTGCCCTGAGAAGTGATAACAAGACCATCGGCCTCGTACCAACTATGGGCGCGCTCCATGCAGGACATGCTTCGCTGGTAAAACGCAGCGTCCGAGAAAACCACGCCACCATCGTGAGCGTGTTTGTCAATCCAACCCAATTCAACGACAAAAACGACCTCGAGGCTTATCCTCGCACACTGTTTGCCGACTGCAATCTATTGCAACGGCTCGGTGCCGACTTTGTGTTTGCTCCATCGGTGGAGGAAATTTATCCTGAGCCTGACACCCGCACTTTCTCCTACCCTCCCACAGACACCGTGATGGAAGGAGCCTTCCGCCCTGGACATTTCAACGGAGTTTGTCAAATTGTGAGCAAGCTTTTCATGTTTGTGGAACCTGACCGCGCCTATTTTGGTGAGAAAGACTTCCAGCAAATTGCTGTCATCAGAGCGATGGTTGCTGACTACACTTCGCAAGGTGCAACATGGGCAAAGCGTCTTGAAATATGTCCCTGCCCCATCGTGCGCGAGGAAAGCGGTTTGGCGCTCTCCAGTCGCAACACTCTGCTTTCCATCAACGAAAAAGCCATAGCACCCAACATTTACAGGGTGCTGAAAGAAAGTGTCGATTTCAGCAAAACCCACACAGTAGAGGAAACCCAACAAATGGTTGTCAACCAACTGAATGGCATTGAAGGACTCGAAGTGCAGTACTACAACATTGTCAATGCCATCACTCTCGAAAATGTCACTTCATGGGACGATGCCGATCACATACAAGGTTGCATCACCGTCTTTTGTGGAGCCACCCCCATCCGTCTTATCGACAACATCAATTATAAATAACAGAGTAACATGCAGATAGAAGTGATGAAATCCAAGCTGCACTGCGTGAAGGTGACGGAAGCCAACCTCAACTATATGGGCAGCATCACCATTGACGAAGACTTAATGGATGCCGTCGGCATCATAGCAGGCGAACGCGTATATATTGTCAACAACAATAACGGCGAACGCTTCGACACTTATGTCATCCGGGGAGAACGTGGCAGCGGTTGCATCTGCCTCAACGGAGCTGCCGCCAGAAAAGTGCAGGTTGGCGACATCGTCATCATCATGTCCTATGCGCTCATGGACTTTGAAGAGGCTAAGACATTTACTCCCAAAGTAGTCTTCCCCGACCAGAATACAAACAAAATCCTGTGAGCCACCTCACAGGATTTTCTGTTTCCAACCCCGTCCTCTGTCTCCCCTTGCAGCACATCCATCACATTTAGACAAGAAGAAAAGACCAATTTATGAAAAGAATATTGTTTATTTGCTTGGGCAACATTTGTCGCTCTCCCATGGCAGAAGCCATCATGCGTAAGTTAGTGAAGAAGAGAGGAATGGACTCTGAATATGAAATCGATTCAGCAGGTCTTATCAGCTACCATGAAGGCGAAGGTTCCGACCCACGCATGAAGTTTCATGCCCGACGACACGGTTATCAGTTAACTCACATTTCCCGTCCTATCCGAGAACTTGACTTCGAACTCTTCGATCTGATTGTAGGGATGGATGACAGCAATTGGGAAAGGCTACACAGATTGGCTCCTACGGTGGAAGCAGAGACAAAAATTGTCCGAATGACGGACTATTGCCAAACCCACGTCATCGACCATGTACCCGACCCTTATTATGGAGGCGAGCAAGGATTTGAGAATGTAATTGAGATTTTGGAAGATGCTTGCGAGGGGCTATTGGAAGCGTTGGAGAAAGGGTGAAAGTACTACGAAACACATGCTATGGAACAAAAAGAAAGATAATTTAACAAAAAAAGCTATTTAATTTGGTGAAGAAGAAGAAAAGATTTACCTTTGCAAGGCAAAATATCAAACTACACATTATCTATTTACTTTTTTTAACTTCTTAAAACAACAAAGATTATGGCTTACCAAGAAACGAAAACCACCGGTTACGGAACACGTGTAGGCAATTCCTTGAAAGGAATTCTTTTGGGTTTCATCCTGATTATCGGTGCCACCTGTCTCTTATGGTGGAATGAAGGACGTGCTGTGAAAACAGACAAAATGCTGAACGATGCACAAGAGGCTTGTGTGGACATGCCCAATCCCGACAAGAAGAATGCAGAGTTCGAAGGCGAACTGGTGTGTGCCACCGCAATGGCAACAACCGACGAAGTACTCACCGACAAAGATTTCGGCATCAGCGAAAACGCAATCGGTTTAACCCGCGATGTGGAATATTTCCAGTGGGTGGAACACGCTGAAGAAAAATCGGAAGACAAGCTGGGTGGCAAAGAAGTAACCACTACCACTTACACCTACACAAAAGAATGGGTCAGCTCTCCAATTAACAGTTCTGATTTCAAAGACCCTGCCTATCAGGACAAGAACTTCACTTGGACTCAGGTGGAAGAGCAAGACCTGTGGGCAGAAAACGTTAAGTTTGGTGCTTACGTACTGAATGAATCGCTCATTCAATCCATCCGCTCGAACGAAGCACTTGAACTCAAACTCAGCGAACAAAAGTTGCAGGCCATCAACAAGAGTGTGGGTGAGGCTTACGCCATCCGAAAGGGCATTCCTGCCACAAATTCCAATACCACTCAACCAGCACCTGTTGCTGCAACCGACAGTACGTTGTTGGCCGATAGCATGAAAACTGTCATCCCCGACTCTATCTCTCAGGAAAACAAAGTGGATTTGGAATATATTCATCAGATAGGCAACGTGCTTTACTATGGCCGCAGTACCAATGCTCCAGAAGTGGGCGATGTGCGAATCACTTTCGAAAAGGTTGTTCCTGCCAAGGTGACAGTGATAGCCCAAGTAGATGGAAACACCTTTAAAGCATTCAAGACATCCAACGGAAAGAGGTATCAGACCCTGGTGATGGGAAAGAAGACTTCTGATGAAATTTTTGATGCCGAACATGAGGCAAACAACATGTGGACATGGATTCTCCGCATCATCGGCATTCTGTTGATGATTTCAGGTTTCAAGAGCCTCTTTGGTTTCATCGAAACCATTCTCAAGGTTGTGCCTTTCCTCTCCAGCATCTTTGCTTTTGGTGCAGGCATCATCAGCACCATCTTCGGTGTCGTTTGGTCACTCATCGTCATTGCTGTGGCTTGGATCTTCTACCGACCCATCCTCGGCATCATCATTTTGCTCATTGCTGGCTTCCTCGTGTGGGTGTTTGCCTTCAATGGGAAAAAGAAACTGGCAGAACTGACTAACAAAGGCAATGCCGAGTAAGCAGCATAACAGAAAAGAAAAATAACAAACCGAAAGGTCTGGATTGCAACCAAGGCATCCAGACCTTTTTTAGTAACTCATATTTGATCATGAAACCTGAAATGCCGATGGGTTGTTCGGCTAGAGAAGCCTCCATGAAAGAGTCATCTTCCGATTAATTCATCACAACGACTTCTGTTTACTTAAAAACATTCAGAACTATTCAAATAAACGCTTGTAAGTGACAACCGAACCATCGGAATAGCCATTTGTACTTAGCAGTTTTTTGGCAAAGACAGGGCAAAGTTAGTCTTTTCTAAGCAAATAGGCTATTACATAATAGACAAAATGTTGCAAAAACAAGTGAGACACCTCATTTTAAGCACGAATTACCTTTCTCTTCAACCATTTTATTATTACCTTTGCAAACAACTAACAAATCTATCAACCTATTTTTTCTTCAACTTATGGAACAAAAACTCACTCGAATAATCCTTTCCTTCATGCTCGTTAGCATAAGTCTGAATGTACACGCACAAATCAAGAATGACATTTTCTGGGACACAGCCGACGGTCAACCGCTCTATAGTCAAGGTGGAGGTATCTTCAAATTCAAAGACCCTACAACAGGAGCAGATGCTTATTATTGGTATGGCAACCACTATAAAGAAGCTGAGACTTATCGTCACGATCCTTCTAAAACATTAAATGGAAACACCATCGTGGGTGTTTCATGCTATAAATCCACCAATCTTCTTCACTGGACAGACATGGGTCACGTCATCACAGCCGATGCCATAAGCGAAGGACGTCGCTGGGCTGGTTGGTTTGGCAGACTTGGAGTTGCATACGTAGAAGAGACACAGCAGTATGCTCTTCTTGCCCAACACAACAATTCTGTGATGGTAGCTCTTTCCACCTCGCCTACAGGCCCTTTCACTGTGCACAAACACATTGACATGAAGTCCATGATTGGAACCTCCAACACTGGCGACCAAACAGTTTTCACAGACGAAGACACAGGTAAAGACTACCTCATATATTCTTATGGAAAAGGACGACATATTGGGTATATTTCAGAAATCGGTGTGCTTCCTGACAGCACTATCGGTTTGAAAGATTGCGTTCAGGTTTTCAAAGGAGAAAGCCGCGAAGGAAACTGCATGTTCAAGTACAAAGGAAAATATTATCTCTGTGCATCCAACATTTATGGTTGGGATTCTTCATTTGCTTACTATCTAGTTAGTGACTCTATTTATGGTCCTTACACCCCAACTAACAAAATGGAAGTGATGGATGGTTGTGAACGCGACTACGCGCACGTGACGCAGACTGGATTTTTCTACACGCTGCGTGGAACGGAACAAGAAACCGTCATCTACTGTGGTGACCGTTGGAGCGATTTTGCTGGCAATGGTTTAGGTTACAACCAATGGGTGCCACTCTCTTTCCATGGTAGTAGGCCCTACTTCAACTCACTTTCCGAATGGAATCTCGACCCCATTACAGGCAAGTGGAGTGTAGGCAAAGGAAACAACTACGTGCTCAATGGTAGCTTCGAGGCCGACCGTCGCGACGTACCCATACCCGTTAAGCCACGTCAGGATTATCTGCTCGGATGGAACACTAAAGTCATCAAAGGCAATGAAGTCAGCCTCAACAATCCTCACACACCCCACCTTAATCATAACAATACAGAAGAAGAACGTAAACAAGTGATTGGGGAGAAATCACTCTGCATCAGCGACAGCATAGTTTTCGAGCGAGAAATCAGCCAAGTGATAGCATCCTCTCCTTTTGTGCCCCTTACCGATGGCACCTACACACTCTCCCTCATGGTACGCAGTAACGGACTGTTCCAACAATTAGAGGTTAACATTCTTTCTGCTGGAAAGAAACAAACCCTTGATTTGAGGAAAGTGGCAATGAACAATCAGTGGAACCATAGTCAAATGGAAGTAAACATCGCAGGCGGTGAGGCCACATTAAGCATTCATGCCAAAGGAAAACCACTCGCCCAATGCCTCATCGACGATATAACGCTTATTAAAAAATAAACTCCATACCATTTCTTAGAACAAAAGAACGTTTTGCTGAAAAAGGAAGATTTTGCTGGACAGCGTATCTTTCGACAGAAGATTTTTTTTTGACAACAATTAGAGTATATGTCAAGAAAATCATGTAAATTTGCATGTTGATTGTCTTTTTCAGACAGTAAAGGGAATTTCGCTCCCACTTCCCTTCTACACGAAATGACAACCCTAATGTCTAGACGCTCAATATGGAAAAGAAACTGACGAAAGAAATGAAACCCCTGCGCATCTATAAGGCATCGGCAGGTTCAGGCAAAACCTTCACGCTGGCGGTAGAATACATTGCACTGTTAGCAATAAATCCGATGGAATATCAGAACATTCTTGCTGTGACCTTTACAAACAAGGCTACAGCAGAGATGAAGCAGCGCATTTTGAGCACACTGTATGGCATTGCCAACGGTTTGCATGGAGCTGATGATTACATCGACAACATTCTGGAGAACATAGAGTTGAGAAAGATGATGCCACGTTATCAAGAAGAGCCTTATCGCTCTGCATTGATTAACATGAACGAGGAGGTGTTACGCACCAAAGCAAAGGAAGCACTCTCCAACATTATACATGACTACAGCCGCTTCCACATCGAAACCATTGATTCCTTCTTTCAAAGTATTGTGCGAGAGTTGGCTAACGAACTGGAACTCTCTACCAAGATGAAAGTGGAACTGGACGAGACAGAAGTGCTAAGCGATGCCATCGACCATATTATCGACAACCTGCGCGAGGGGTCGAGCGAGTTCCGCACCATTATTGACTTCATTGAAACGAAAATCAATGAAAATCGTTCTTGGCAGATAGAAGAAACAGTGAAGGAATTTGGGCGCAACATCTTCAAAGAAAATTACTTGATTCATGGAGAAGATGTAAGAAAGAAAATAACAGACATTAGTACCATTTTCAAATATCGCAACATTATAAACTCTTATTTAGAGGAAAAGAAACAGACAGTCATCAATTTGGGAACTCAGATGCTGAATGCTTACCGAACCTGCGGCATGACAGAGAAAGACGGAAGCAAAGCCATTGTCACCTTTATGGAAAAAGTGGCCGACTACAAAATTACAGAACCCACCAACCAAAGCAAAGGCACCTTTTCCGACACCATTGGAGAATACAGAACAGAGATTGATAAGTGGTTCAAAAAAACATCACCCAATCGCGCAGAACTGGAACTCAAAGTAACTTCTGTGCTAATGCCTCTTTTGTCTGAAGCATTCGACAAACACGCAGATTATGTCAGCAATCTCCACACAGTCAATGCCATTGGCCAACATCTGTATTCGCTCATGCTCCTTAACCAAATTAGCAAAACAGTCAAAATCCTCAATGAAGAAAAGAACCGCTTCCTCTTGTCCGAAACAGCAAACTTTCTGCGCAATGTCATCAACAACAGCGACATTCCTTTCATCTACGAAAAGACAGGAGCTGTTATCAAGCACATCATGATTGACGAATTTCAGGACACCTCCACGCTGCAATGGAGAAATTTCAAGCCACTCATTCTGAACAGCCTGTCGATGGATGGATCGTGCCTTATCGTTGGGGATGTAAAACAAAGTATCTACCGATTTCGCAACTCCGATTGGCAAATTCTGAATGGGATAGAACAAGACCCCGATTTGCAGAGACTGATGGGCAGGATACCCGCCTTCTACAACTTCCGTTCAGCCAAACACATTGTCGATTTTAACAACCACTTCTTCAAGAACGCCATCGACATTTTGCAGTCCTACTGCCCCGCCCTATCCACTGCGTATGGCGATTTGGAGCAAATTGCCAAAAAGACGAAAAAAGCGGGATTCATCAAGGTGGAAAACATCGACTATCATGACATTGACACCGAACAACTCTCTGATGTGTGGGAGAAATCGACACCCCAAGCATACGAAGAAGCCACCTTGCAACGCATTCAACTAACAGTGAAGGAACTGATGGACAACGGAGTGAAATCCAATGATATCACCATTCTGATTCGAACCAACAAAGAGGTGCCCCTCATCAGCAATTACTTCAACGAGCACCAGAATGTAGTGAAAGTGAAGATAGTTTCAGACGATGCATTCCGTCTCGATGCCTCTTCCGCCATCAATCTCATCATTTGTGCCTTGCGAGCATTGGCAACCCCCGATGACAAACTGCACTTGGCCACATTAGCATACTACTACCAACAGATGCTAAAAGGAACTGGAACAGAAGATGATGCCGATTTTTTTGAAGCCATTGATAAGGTAGAAAAACTGTTACCGAATGGTTTCGGTCCTGTCGAAAGAAATTCTCTACAGTTCAAGGCACTCACCGAACAGGTAGAGGAAATCTATCAGACCTTCCAATTAGCAAAGATGGCCAACCAAGATGCCTATTTGTTCTTCTTTAACGACATCGTGGAACAGTTCTGTGAAGACAATCAGGGCGACCTTGACTCCTTTCTGCAAGCATGGGATGAACAACTCTGCGAAAAGACCATCCCTAACGGAGCATCCGATGGAGTGCGAATCATGACAATACACAAATCAAAAGGATTGGAATTTCACAGCGTGATTATTCCCTCCTGTTCCTGGCCCATCAAGCCCAAAGGCTCAGAAGTTCTTTGGTGCATCCCACATGGTTCCCCATTCGACCTTATGCCACTACTGCCCATCAATGTGAGCAGGGCAAAGGACGACAGCATTTTTGCTGATGATCGCCGAGACGAGGAACTGCGCACATTGGTGGACAATATTAACGTGCTGTACGTTGCATTCACCCGCGCAAAAAACAACTTGATCATCTTGACAGGCAACAAGTTAGGCGAGCCAATGAACGAAGAGAACGAAGCAGACAATGCCCAGGCACTCCTTGTGAAAGCCATGCCTCAAGAGATGATGCAAACAGATGTGGAAGGGATTATCACCCAATATCAATATGGAACTATCGTGCCTTCTTCCAATAGTGCCCCTTCTCGTCAGGAAGAGCGTAATGTGATGGAATGCGGCTACGACCCACTGCCCGTCTCCTTCATCTCCTATCCCTCTGTAGCAGAATTCCGACAGAGCTACGAGTCGGACATGTTCATCACAGCCGACTCGCTCAATCCCAAAATACAGCAGCATGCCGAACGCATACGTCTCATCAGCCTTGGCAACCTTTATCACAACATCTTTCAACACATACGCACCATTGAAGATGTGCCACATGCCATTCAACAATTAGAATCAAAAGGATGCTTAGGCACTCTACTCGATGCGGAAGAAGCACAAAAGGCTGTCTCTGACATGATTACCAGCATCAGCCCAGATCATCCTGAATGGTTTTCCCCCGACTGGCATGCGCTAAACGAACGTGCTATCCTGTTTTTGGAAGAGCAAGATATGATGAGCAAGCGCCCCGATCGCGTCATTGTCAAAGGTCACCAAGCCATCATCATCGACTACAAAACAGCGCAGGGAGTGGTTAAGAAAAAAGCTGATGGCACATTGGTGGCACCTAACGAAAACCGAAAACAGATAGAAGACTATAAACACCTGCTGGCCCAGATTGGTTATACCGACGTAAAAGCTTTTCTGTGGTATATCTTAGACAACCATATCATTTCTGTATAAAACTACAATCCCAACACCTACTATCATATCAGTCATGAAAAGAACAAGAAGCTCTATGAAACACATTGCATTAGCCTTGGCATTAATATTATCAACTTCTGATGCTCAAGCCCAAGTGGGAGGATTCAACATGGGGCAATTCAACATGGAAAACATGTTTCCCAAGGTTTCGCACACAAAGATGGAACGGCTGGAGTCTAACTTGCCCGTCATCACCATCACCACCGACACACCACTCAATGCGCAAAAGAAAGTCATGGCGAAGATGACAATGGAGGGTTACGATGGCTACATTGGAATCAAGTTGAGGGGGAACAGTTCCCTTTCCTTCAACCAGAAGAAATATACCATCGAGACTCGTAATGAAGACGGTACAGAATTGAAAGCCTGTCTCTTGGGAATGCCAGCAGGTAGCGATTGGGTACTGCTTTCACCCTACAACGATGTGTCGATGATGCGCGACCCTTTTGCTTTTCAGCTTTGGCGAGACATGGGGCATTGGGGACCACGCACACAAATGGTGGAGGTGCTAATGAATGACGAATATTTAGGCATCTACATCCTCTCCGAAGCCATTAAACGGGGACCCTCACGAGTCAACATTGACAAAATGCTCAAAACTGACACAGAAGGAACTGCATTAACAGGAGGCTACATCCTGCGCATTGACACCTACAATGAGGAAGATGCCACCTTCCCCTCCAAAGTGCCGGGCATCGGAGAAGGCATCATGACCAGCCAAATCACCTGGACCTGCATTTATCCCAAGAAAAAAAATCTACAGCCTGAACAGTTGGCCTACATCCAGCACTATGTAGATGAGTTGGAACAAGTTATCCAGTCCGATGACTTTACCCATCCTCAAAAAGGATATACCCAATATATTGATGTACCTTCCTTTGTCGATTACTTCATCCACACCGAACTAAGTCTGAATGCCGATGGCTACAAACGCAGCGCCTATTTCTACAAGGAAAGGCAAAATGCCGACGGTACAGGAGGTAAGCTATACGCAGGTCCTGTGTGGGACTATAATCTTGCCTACGGGAACTGCAACTTTTGCAACGCCAACAAGATAAACGCTTGGTGCTTCGAAGGAGGCAATACACAACCCACTCCAGCCTTGTGGCAACGCTTGCTTCAAGACCCTGATTTCCAAAAGGCAGTCAAGACACGTTATCAAGCCCTGAGAAAGACTATTCTGAGCGACAAAGCCATCAATGCTTACATTGACCACCATGCCCAATT
>Ga0326514_10002083_pt1 | contig 12796 bp, 24 predicted proteins | sample 3_2548_0518_D_FD_203653 | JGI IMG/M metagenome (GOLD analysis project Ga0326514, IMG submission 203653) | Bovine rumen microbial communities from UC Davis, California, United States - 3_2548_0518 | ecosystem: Host-associated > Mammals > Digestive system > Stomach > Rumen | place: USA...
CGTATCATTTTCAGAGTACACGATTATATTTGTGACGCGGAAGACCCGGACGAGGCGCTTGAGAAGCTGTTGAAGGACGACTTCTTTGACAAGACTGTCTCGACGTATGCTTTTGACAAGGTTGAAAGTGAAGAGATTTAATTAGGGAGGGCTAAACAATGACTAATAACGTTTTTACTTCTGCTGCCAGGACTGCCGCGAACATGACTGTCACTGAGAATGGGCACGCTGCCGCATCGACCACGGGATCAGCGCTTCTGGACCTGTACGGGCAGGTGGGAGCGCTTCGTGGACAGGATGAGAAGCGGATCTGTCAGCTGCTGGATTTGGCGGTGGCGGAGGATCGTTTGCTTGCGACCAAGATTATGTTTTACGCTCGGGATTGCCGGGGAGGGACCGGCGAGAGAGAAGTGTTCAGAACGCTCCTTAGGCGGATGGCCAAGATCAAGCCGGCTGCGGTAGTCAATAACCTGGAGCTGATACCGGAATTTGGCCGGTGGGACGACCTGTACGCGATCGCTGACCCTGAGGAGTTTGGGGACGTGGCGATTCATGTCTGGGATCTGATCAATAAGCAGCTGTTTAAGGATGAGGCGGCACTGGCTGAAGGGAAGCCGGTGTCACTTCTTGGCAAGTGGCTGAAGAGCTGTAATGCTTCGTCGAAGGAGACTCGGAGGCTGGGCAGGATGACCTGTGAGCAGCTTGGATGTTCTGAGAAGGAGTATCGCAAGCTCTTGAAGCGGCTGCGGGACCGGATCAGGATTGTCGAGAGCCAGATGTCGTCGGGCGAGTGGGATAAGATCGAGTATGACAAAGTTCCCTCTCGGGCCGGTATAATCTATCGCGGGGCGTTCAGGAAGCATGACGAGGAGCGGTATAACAATTATATTCGCTCTGTGGAAAAGGGAGAGAAGAAGATCAACGCTTCTATGAACACGCCCCAGGATTTGGTGCATGCGTATATGCCTGGGGGTTGGAATTTGAAGGCCGAAGATTCGACGATCGAAGTTATGTGGAAGAACCTTCCCGACTATGTGAAGAGCGACGAGAACGTCCTCTGCATGGTGGATACGTCTGGATCGATGGACGGGCGGCCGATTGAAGTCTCATTGGGACTTGGCATGTACTTTGCACAGAGGAACACAGGTGCGTTCCACAATCTGTTTATGACTTTTGAGAGCGAGCCGCGTTTCTTTGAGCTTCGGGAAGACCTGAGCTTTCATGATAATCTGGAGCGGGCTTACGATGCGCCTTGGGGAGGATCCACAGATTTGAACCGGGCGTGCATCTCTATGCTTAGGCTGGCGCTTGCAAAAAAGGTTCCGCAGCGGGATATGCCGACGCGGTTGGTTATCATCTCGGATATGGAGATTGACATGGCAACAGAGCATTATGGGCTCTACGGCGGGCGTACTCGTGGTGACTTCTCTGATATTCTCCACGTCGATGAGCTGCGTGAGATGTACGAGCAGGCTGGTTACAGGATGCCTCAGGTGATTTACTGGAACGTGAATAGCCGGGACAATCACTTCCAGACCAGGAGCGATGTGCCTGGAACCATGCTGGCTAGTGGGTCGAGTCCGAGGGTGTTTGAGGCTGTGATGGCCATGCAGGACTACCAGGCGACGCCGTATGACGCGATGCTGGAGGTTCTGAATGGGGAGAGGTATAAGGAGGTGAAGTGAGTATGCCAAAGATAATCAAGCTGCACCATTATATTAGCGCAAAAGATATTTGGATCAATACCGATGCGATAATATCTGTTGTCGACGAAAGACCTGCGCATGAAGGAACCGGTGTATATACTTATGCCGGCGACCTTCTTCACTATCGCGTAGCGGAGACTCCGGAGACGGTTGTGGGGATGATCGAACAAGCATGTGATCCTTTAAATTCTTATACGTGCGTTACACCAAAGGCTGTTACCTGGGAAATGGAGTAAAAGAAGTAGGGGATGAAAAAAATGAAAAAGATTGCTGTTCTGGATAGAGATGATTTACGAAAGATTGTCGCCAAATCGTTTGACGTCGATCCATCCAAAATAGCGTTCAGCGTGGACGGCGATTACAGTTGCGACTGGGCTGACGATCTTGCCTGTGACGTCGAGATCGAGACAGACAAGGTGATGGAATGATACTTTATATTTGTGACGGAAAAGATCCGAAATGTTCTGGAAAACCAGGATGCATGGAAGAAGGTTTTTGTTATCATACATCCGATCCGGAGCACGCCCGGTATGGTAGAATCGAGGGCAATGCCAAGTGGTATTACGAAAGATTTGTTGACTGGGGATGGAATGATTTTTACAAAGATGGTCTGATAGTCGAGAAGAAACGGTGGTGATATTTTTGATCGACTATGCCTTGCCCTGGTTTGGGTACAGAGGATTTGTGAGCCAGCCGCATTATTCAGAAGAGGACGGCGTTTGGTATGGGAAGATAGACAACATTTCAGATATTGTATTGTATGATTCGGATGATATTTCGACGCTGTATACTGAATTTGTGAAAGCGGTTGAGGATTATGTGGATTTTTGCAAGGAGGCTTCGCATTGAGGTCGCGTCATAAGCAAGCCTTCTTATGAAAGATATTCACTAAGGAGGTATAGTTATGTACAATCGAATTTGGTTCTGGGGAAATCGGATGAAGGCCAGGATCAAGGACGCACTGAGCATGAAACTGACACCCTGGGAAGAGTTTCTTATTGAGATCGGGCTCGATTGAGCTCGGTCTTTTTTTTTTCGGAGGTGAAAAAATGGATATTCGGTTTTGCAACAGATGGTCGGGATTCAGCATGGAAGAGCTGGAGAGAATGCTTTGGATGACCGAGTACTATGTAAACCAGGACGAGCTGACTTTTGATCTGCGTAAGGAAATACTCGACGAGATTAGAAGGAGGGAAACTTTCGATGAGCTGGCGGGGGAAGATGATGGAGAAGAGGCGACTGGAGAAGCTGCGGAGTCAGACCTGGCACAGCTGGGGAGCCGGAGCGTTTCTTAATGACAAGCGGGGTGGCGTGCTGTGGCGATCGTATGACTATTCGCACAGTCATCCTGGGATCAAGAAGTGGCTTAGGAAGTGCAGCAACAGGCGGTTCAGGCGGAGGAAGAACGAATACTGGCGGGAGAATATTTTGCAGCGGAATGGGCATAAGAAGAACTTTGATTTGTGGTGGACATTGTTTTGAGGAGGTGAGAGAATGGATGCCAGAATAAAACGAAAGCTCAGGCGTGAAAGAATAATACAGGTTTATAAAGAACAATATTGCCGACCGTTTTATGAAGCGATAAAGGGGCACAGCGATTCTGTTGAAAAGTTAAGTGGTCGTATATCAGCATTCACCCTTGGAGTTCATATGGCCGATCCGCATGGAAAGTGGTATAAAACATTCAACAAGGCGTGCGACGAAGTGATGAAGGAAATATTGGGCGAAAATACAGAGGCATAAATGCAATGTTTATTTGTGTAGAAAAACTGAATGGCAATAAAGGCGATATATATTAAGGAGGTTATTTAATGATATTCATGGACTTTAAGTTACCACGTGACGAAGACGGAAAAACCGTTAGCTGGGATATTATCTCCATTTCGTTGAATCACATAGCAGCGATACAGGCGTGCGATGTTAATTGGAAACATAGCTTCATAGAGCTCGACAGCGGTAAGGTTTACGAGGTTGAGGGCTGTGCGGAGGATATTTTGCGCGAGATCATGGACGTAATACGGGAAAGTCGTTGTTAACGTGGACGTTACATAAGCGTTTCTAATGGACCTATAAGCGTTTGATATTTAGACTTAGGAATGTATCGTCCTAACAGGTAAAACGGCTCCTAGGGGCCTTCTAGGGGCTCTGAGGGGGATTGTAGAGGCATGAATTTGAATTGGAGGAAAACACGATGTATTACGAGGGCAAAACTTACGATTTTACGCTGCATGACGTAGTTTCAAAAGATAAAAGTAAAGCGCTTAGAACTCTGTCGCCAGATTATTACAGGGACATGCCGGATCGAATCTGGGAGACCCATGAGGTTGCGGTTGGGATCCTCAATAGTCTAAACGCGATTTATTTGTTGCCACAATATGAGAGAAATCGAGGGCTTATGGAAAAGACGCAGGAAGTTATCAGCGCGCTTTTGTACGAGACTGGAAGAATGGAAGAATATGAAAAATGGCTATATGAGCACAATAAGCATAAGAAAGTTGAGGAGTGATTTTTTGATGAACGAGCAATACTTTCAGATAAACGTAGAGCGGGCGACACCGGCGTGCGATGCAAATTGCCCGAATTTACAGATCGATGTTGAGGATCTCGAATATGCTGTTGATAACGTAGAAGATCTGTGCAAGCTTAGAAAAATTCGTTGTATAAACGATACCTGGTGCCAGCGTTTGCAGGCGGCGATTAAAGAGAACATGAAAAATAATTAGTTTATAATTTCGCGTCGGAAACAGATGACAAAATGAACAGCGAGTCTTAATTTAGGCTCGTTGTTTATATTTTCGCGAACTGAACAAATTTCTTGCAAGAAAGGAGGTGTTTGACGGTATGGTTGTGAGCAGGAACATGGATTTGCAGCAGGATTATTTTCATTGGCTGTGCGAGATGGTGCATATCGACCAGATGGAGCGGTCGTATTGGCTGATTGCAAAGGATTTGCACAGCAGGATATTTGTGCCGATTATCGAGCGGGATGAGAATCGGGCGATGGACGGGCTGGAGCTCAGGGATCAGTTTCTTGAAAATGAGTGGTATGCGCGCGGCGGAGAGTTTGAATGCGATGAGTGTACGGTGCTTGAGATGCTGGTGGCGCTGGCGCAGCGGATGGACTTTGAAACGTCGGATATGGACGACGAGAATGACAGGACCGCTTATTGGTTCTGGGAAATGATTGATAATCTGGGCTTGGACGCATTTGACGACGATTCCTATGTAGAGCTGGAGGGCCAGATTTATGTGGACAAGATTATCGATGAGTTTGTGGATCGGGAATACGAGTATAACGGAGAAGGCGGGATCTTCCCCCTGAAGCATTGCGATCGTGACCAGAGGAATGTTGAGATATGGTATCAGATGTCGGCGTATTTGTATGAGAGGGAGTAACATTCCCGTCGTCAGATGGGGATGCCTGCTATCTCTTATAATCATGTTGATATTTACTTACCGCGGAACGAAGAGGAGCTGTATCAAATGAAAACGTTAGAATTTGAAACGACTATTTCGGATGAAGATTATGAGGCTTTTAAAAATAATACGCTACATGTTCGCGTTTACCATCGAAAAGATGGTGACATATTGTGTGTTACCGTTCCGAAAGAAAAGCAGGATATGCTTGATCATGAAATGTTTAACGAGATAGCTCTGAAATATGTAAAGGACGATGAATGATGGATATTTTATCGAAGATTCAAAGAAAGCTGCACAGAACTCTTTGCAAGCATGAATGGAAGTTCGAAGGCGTCAGTGATACACGGCAATGCTGGCCAAGGCATAGGGCGTTCGTTTATGTTTGCGAAAAATGTGGAGCGCATAAAGCAATTAACTGCAATGATATAGAAAAGCGCATTAAGAGATTCGGAGAGAAGGACAACTACGATTATGTTGAGGAAACAGTTCTTCTTGCTAATGGGTATGGACCAACTCTGGTTCAGTACACAGGCAGAGATGTTGGGAGAGCCGTTCAGTGGTATTGGGATCACGAAGGTGTATTGATATCTGCTTATGCCAATCAGGATGCTTTAAAATGGAGAAAAATGCCAGATTACAGAAAAAGAGCTAAATGATGTTTATAAAGGAGGTTCAGAAATTGTCATGCGTGATTATTACAGATCATGCCCGGGCGAGGTATAAGGAACGAATGGGCATGTCGAAGAGTAGGATGGAGAAGGACGCCGAACTTGCATATAAGAATGGCGTAAGATGGGACGAAGTGAGCGGCGGCTTGAGGCGGTATATCGACAGTCAGCACTTTCAGAGCAAGATGCTGGCGGACATTCGCGTATACTGCGGAAGGGTTTATATTTTCAAGAACGCTACCCTTATAACAGTATTCGAGCTGCCGCCGAAGTTCAGGAGAAAGGGTACGGAGGAGCGGGTCAGAAAGAGGAGGGCTGACGAGGAATGTTAATGGATATTTGGGCAAGTATCGGAGAATTTGTTGGAGAGAATTTTGGTATCGTTTGGTTTGTCGGAATGATATTGGTTATCGTGTTTGAGGTGGCGCAGTTTATCATCAACTCGTCGCTGGAGGAGGAGATCATTGACCTGACGGAGAGGGTTGAAGATCTCGAGAAGTTGTGCGGTATGATCAGCGAGCTGGAAGGCAGGTCTGAGGATTCGGAAAAAATGGATGGTTCAGAGGAGGAATGAGGAATGTTTTTGAATGAATATTTCTATTGGTGCGGAGTTGTGGCGAACTCGATACTGGTGTTTTGGCTAATCGTCGGGGCTTATATGGTGGCCAGAAATTGGGCTGCTGAGCGGCGGATCAGGAAGAAATATGCGAAGAAAGAAGTAGGTGGGAAGTGATGGAAAAAGACAAGTATAGTGAGAAGTTTAAGCAATGGCTGGACATTTGCATGAAGTCTAATAATATAGAAAGTTATAGCGAGCTGGCAAATAAAATAGGCGTTTCCAGAAGGAGTTTATGTGCATGGATGAAGGATCCAACAAAGATCAGGAAATATGTTCTTGCAGGTATGATGTATATTTTGAATGTTAGAAATATTACTCTTAATAGCCTATGTTATATGTTCGGAATAGAGTGATTTGCGACATTTTTGAAACGAAAAACCGCAAATGTGCAAAAACTTCCCATGTGAAGAAACTTCCCAAAATCGCATTTTGAGACAAATATTTGTCTCACTGAGACATTTTTGAAACGGATTTGTCTCAGCCAAAAGCCCTGTGCCACAGGCGTTTTGGGGATTTTGAGACAAAAAGACAAATATTTTTTATATTCAGTAATAGAAATTAATTTTTATATAATGAATAAAGAGACGAAAAATTTGTCTTTTTGTCTCAACGAAGAAAAGGAGGGCAACTTTCGACATGGACTTTGTCAAAATTATCGAAAGGAGTAAACGCGATGAGATCGAGATATTTCCTGATTTTCAGACCGGCGACGTGGAAGATTTACTTGGACGAGGCAAGAGCTTTTACGCCGTATGGAACGAACAGGAAGGTATATGGTCTCAGAAGGAAAACGACGTTCAAAAATTAGTTGACGCTGAGATTTGGGATTATGTTGAGGAAGTAAAGAAACGTCAGTTTACGGGGAGGCTGAATGTGAAGACATTGAAGAGCGATGCTTCGGGAATGTGGAATCGTTTTACGCAGTACATGAAGCGGTTTCCTGACTCCGGGATCAGTCTCGACAATAAGCTGACATTCAGCGATACAAAGGTGAAGAAAAGCGATTATGTCAGCAAGCGCCTTCCTTATTCGTTGAGCGATGGACCGCACGATGCGTGGGATCAGTTGGTGGACACTTTATATTCTCCATCCGAGCGTGAAAAGATCGAGTGGTCAATTGGCGCGATCGTTTCCGGTGACAGCAGAAAAATACAGAAGTTTTTCGTATTGTACGGTCCTCCTGGAAAAGGCAAGGGTACGATACTTAAGATAATTGAGAAGTTGTTCTCTGGATATTGCATCACATTTGACGCAAAAGCGCTTGGAATGAGTAACGATCAGTTCTCGATGGAGGTTTTCAGAAGTAATCCGCTTGTGGCGATAGACGGAGACGGAAATTTGAGCCGAATCGAGGACAATACCAGACTCAATTCCATCGTCAGTCATGAGCCTGTTGTAGTTAACGAGAAGGGCAAGACTCGCTACAGCACGGTTATGAATTGCTTTCTTTATATTGCTTCGAACGACCCTGTAAAGATCACCAACGCAAAGAGCGGAATCATACGGCGTCTGATTGATATTAATCCGACTGGCAAGGAACTGAAACCGAAAGAATATGAGAAGCTCATCTCACAAATTGATTTCGAGCTCGGTGCAATTGCAAAGCACTGCCTAGATGTGTATCGCGATCTCGGTAAGAACTATTATAAGAATTATGTTCCAAGTCAGATGATCGAAAAGACTGATGTGTTCTATAACTTTGTAGATGCCAACATTGATATTTTTGAAGATCAGGAAGACGGCATAAGTTTAAAACAGGCCTATGCGATGTATAAGGAGTATTGCGAAGAAGCGTTGGTTGAGTTCAAGCTGCCGATGTATAAGTTCCGTGAAGAGCTGAAGAACTACTTTGATAATTTTGATCAGAAGGCGCGGATCGATGGCAAGGAAGTTCGCAGCTGGTACAGTGGATTCAAGCGCGAGAAGCTGGAGCCTCCGGTTTTGAAGAAGGAGGAGAAGCCGCTGCCGCTGGTGCTGGATTGTACCGTTAGTTTGTTGGACGAGCTTCTGGCGGATTGCCCGGCGCAGTATGCCAAGGCAGATGGGTCGCCGATGTATGCGTGGGGCGAGGTGGAAACGACGCTTCGGGATCTTGACACTTCGAAGGTACATTATGTGCAGACGCAGAAGTACGACAGGCAGCTGATCTGTGTGGACTTTGATATTCGCAATGCGGCGGGAGAGAAAGACATGCTTTTGAACCTGGAGGCGGCGAGCAAGTGGCCTTCTACTTACACAGAATACAGTCAAGGCGGAAACGGAATTCATCTGCATTATATTTACGACGGCGACGTCAGCAAACTGAGTGCGGTTTACGGAGATGGAATTGAGATTAAAGTATTCAGAGGGAAGGCGGCGCTTCGGAGGCGGGTGAGCAAGTGTAATGATATTCCGGTTGCCCATCTTGCCGAGGGGACGCTTCCGCTGAAGGAGGAGAAGATGATTGATACATATAAGCTTAAGGATCAGGATCATTTGATTAACGCGATTAAGAAGAGTTTGAGGAAGGGTGACAACGTTGGCGGGACGAAATGCGAGATTGATCTGATCAACAAGAATTTGGAAGAGGCTTATAATTCCGGTATGTATTATGACGTTTCGGATATGATGAATGACATTTTGCAATTCGGCATGCATAGTACGAATAACAAGGACTATTGCATGAAGGTTGTAAACCAGATGAAGTTTAAGTGCAAAGAAGCCGAAGAGGCTGAAAAGAAAGAAACGCTATCATTTATGATAAAAGACAGGCACGATCTCCCGATTACCTTGTTTGATATTGAAATATATCCTCCTGGGATCGACAGTGAAGGAAATGACAACCCTGGTCTGTTTTTGATTTGCTGGAAAGAAGAAGGAGAAGGGAAACCAGTATTTCATCTGATAAACCCGAAGCCGCATGAAGTCGAGGAGTTACTAAAACTAAATCTGTTTGGATATAACAATCGGGATTATGACAACCATATACTGGAGGCGGCAAGACGTGGATATAATAATTGGCGTCTTTATGATTTATCAAGGCGCATTATAGTTGAAAAAGCGAAAGACGCAAAATTCGCAGAAGCGTATAAGCTATCAGGCGGAGACGTTAGGGATATTATCACAAATAAGCAGAGCTTAAAGAAGCATGAAATTGATCTCGGTATAAGTCATATTGAGATGGGTATTCCATGGGACAAGCCTGCTCCGATGTCTATGTGGCCGCAGATAATCGAATACTGTGAAAACGATGTTCGTGCAACTGAGGCTGTACTGAACGCTTATAGGGGAGATTTTACAGCCAGAAAGATACTTGCTGACCTTGCTGGCGGTAGCATTAACGATACTACGAATCAACTGACAACAAAGATTATATTCGGTAGCAACAGACATCCGAAACTTGTTTATACTGATTTGGCAACGGGGGTGAGTTATTAATGTTTACTGATAGAGAGATAGAGGAAATGGCTCCTCTAGTCGGTGAGTACGGATATTATGGAGAATACGTGTATCCTGAAGAGTTCAGCTCTTATTGTCACGAAGGTGAGCAGTGGATGCCTACTGACGAGGATAATAATTATTGGGTTAGCACAGAAGGAAGAATCTGGTCTGCTAAGAGTCAGCAATTTATGAAACCTAAGAGACTGGACAGGCACGGTCATCTTGGAATTGCAATTTATAACGGAAAGAAGAACGTTAAATATAGATATTTGCATAGACTAATGGGCAAAACTTTTTTGTCGAATTGTGAAGATCTTCCGGTGGTAAGGCATCTTGACGATATTCCTTCGAATAATGATATCAATAATCTCGCATGGGGTACTCAAAAAGACAACATGCGAGATTGTATGGAGAATGGGCATTGGTATGAATTTTCGAAAGAGGATAGACAAAAAGCGAATAAAGACAGAATTGTTCCGGTAACAGTTACAGATACAAGAAGTGAAACAAAAAAAAGCTATTCCAGCTTGAACGATGCAGTTAGGGCTACTGGCGTGCAGCAAGCTAATGCCTGGAAAGTGATGAATGGACAGCGTAAGCATGCGGGTGGGTTTATATTTGAGAGGATGAATAGAGATGAGCAGTAGTGTGATTAATGCTTTTCCAGGATATGAGTATATACCAAGAAATGTTATCGACAAAGACCCTCATAACATGTACCGTGGGATTGATTTAAAATTCGGTGGATATGTATATTCAGAACCTGGAATATACACTGATGTAGCCTTGCTTGATATCCAATCCATGCACCCCCATTCTGCTGTAGCGCTTAATTATTTTGGGGAATATACGCAGCATTTCAAAGATATTCTCGATGCTAGAATTGCAATAAAGAATCGAGAATACGATAAGCTTGAGCATATGTTTGATGGCAAACTTATGAAATATTTGACCGATGACACTTTAGCAGATCAGCTTGCTACTGCGCTAAAGTTGGCCATCAATAGTGTTTACGGCTTGACCAGCGCCAAATTTGATAACCCGTTTCGAGATTCAAGAAACGTCAACAATATTGTTGCTCTTAGAGGCGCTTTGTTTATGAAGACGCTTCAGGATGAGATCGTGAAGAAAGGTTATACTGTCGCTGGAATAAGGACGGATTCTATAAAGATTCCAAATGCCGATAAGGATATTATTGCTTTTTGCATGGAATTTGCAGATAAATACAGCTATAGTTTTCAGCATGAAGCGACCTACGACCGTCTATGCCTTGTTGATAAAGCTCAATACGTTGCTGCGTACAAGCGCCCAGAAGAGTGCGAGAAAATGTATGGATATATTCCAAAAGACAATGCAAAGCATTTTAAGAAGCATAGCCATCCGTGGACAACCACTGGTGATAAGTTTCAGAGGCCTTATATTTTTAAATCGCTGTTTAGTGGTGAGGCGCTTACGTTCGATGATCTATGCGAAACAAAATCCGCTTCAAAAGGAGAAATATATCTCGATCTGAACGAGAAGCTTCCTGACGTATCGATCTACGAAAAAGAAAGAGACCGCCGTAAGAACAACGTTTTGCATCCGGATAAGCAGCTGAAGCTTAATCCGGATTTTGTTGATATTTCAGATGAAGAACTGGATTCTCGTATCGCGGACGGCCATCACTATGCTTTTATTGGGCGCGTTGGACGTTTTTGTCCGATAAAGCCAGGGCTTGGAGGCGGCTTGCTTGTTGTATATAGAAACGACAAGTACGACTCGGCCTCAGGTTCGATCGGCTATCGATGGCTTGAAGCGGAGCAAGTTAGAGAAGTTGGGAGAGAGGATGATATTGACAGGACGTATCATCGAAAGCAGGCTGACGATGCCATAAAAGCTATAGAAGAATTCGGTTCCTTCGAACGCTTTATCGACACTTCCCGTCCCTACGAGGACGACAGGCCGAAACCCAAGGCGATTGATATTTCATCCGAGCCAGACGCCGAACCTGATACAGACGATCCTCCCTGGTCTGATCTCCCACCTGTAGTTCCCTGTGGCGACGGAAAGTACAATACGTGCCTTGAATGCCCGAACTGTGTTGGCGATGTCTGCAAGGCTGGATATTCTATTGCCGTGAACGGAGGTGGTGCTGCGTGAAGCTAAGTATAACAAAACAACAGGCGGAAAACTTAAAACTGGACGCAAAGACGCTCGTTGATATTTCCAGGCTTCTAGAGATGGACGGGCGTTTTAACGCGATGCCGGGAATACTCAGGGGTATTGCTTCTGACCTTCAGGAGGTTTTGGATGCCGACGATTTTGGAAAGGAGGTGGTGGTATGACGTATGACGAGCGTCAGGAAATTGAGGTTTACTTTGGTATGGTCAGGAAAGATATTCAGAGACTGAGCCGCTGTGTAGACATGATGGAGGCAGCAGTCAACAAAATGCAATGCGTGATCAAAGAAGATGCCGATAAATGCGATTCTGAAAGCGCAAAAGAAAAATTTCTAAAACAATATTAAAGGAGAAATTCACTATGACTAATATGACTTATATTTATGACAACGATACCGGACGCTATGTGGTGAAGCAGGCTCGAATTCTGTTTCCGAATTTCAGGGGCGCTGAGCAGGACTACAACGCCCGTGGCAAGCGCAACTTCAACCTTGAGATCAGTGAGGATCTGGCGAATGACCTGCGGGAGCAGGGTGTGAACGTACGCGAGCGCGAGGCCAGGGACGACAGCGGCGAGACGCAGTACCTGGTGAAGATCGGCGTGTACCGTGACGCGGATGTTCGTCTGTTGAGTGGACGGGCGATGACGAAGATCGCGATTGTGAACGACGATCGCGGCATGCCTGTGAGCGGCGAGGATCAGGCCGGCATGGTTGACGATGAATATAGCAAGGGGCATATCCAGAACGGCAAGATCATGCTGGAGTTCCATCTGTCCAGGAACACGAAGGTGGTCGGCAGCGC
>Ga0326514_10002084_pt1 | contig 12789 bp, 7 predicted proteins | sample 3_2548_0518_D_FD_203653 | JGI IMG/M metagenome (GOLD analysis project Ga0326514, IMG submission 203653) | Bovine rumen microbial communities from UC Davis, California, United States - 3_2548_0518 | ecosystem: Host-associated > Mammals > Digestive system > Stomach > Rumen | place: USA: California...
TATGTGGGCGCCTACGATAAATGGGGTGCGTTTTCGGACCCGTTTCCGATACATGATGTGACGCCTTTTGCTAACGGAGTTCTTTTGGCAACCGATGGTGGCCTGCGTTTCCGTTCCATTTACGAAAATGTCGTGTATCATTCGGAACATGGCCTTGAAACATCCAGGTTTCATTCCGTTGTTTCTTCGAACAATGCGGTCTACGCCGTTTCGGAATACGGTCTTGTGGCTGTGTTTGCCGATGGCAGTATCCCTTGGCGCATTATCAACCGCTCCTATGTCAAGAACAATGTCCGTGCGGTACCCCACGGCACCGTTATGAGCGGTCATATCATGACGATTGCATTCGAGGACCGTCTTGCGTTCTTTGACGCCTTCCAAGGCCGTTCGTTATTGACGATTGATCGTATCGGTTCGAGGTCCCTTTCCATTACTCCTGTTCGCGAACTTTTGATCCGTGGCGATTCCCTGTACGCCAAGATGGACAAGGAAACCTATGTCCGTAAAATGGATTGGGCAAACCTGGCTTCTGACAAGCGCCTGAGCGACCCGAATTCGTGGTCCCTCGTTCCTGCGGGCACTGTTGTAGAAGGCTTTGACGAACCGGTCAAGAAGGTGACGGTAGATTCTCAAGTTTTGACTGATGAGCAACTCTATCACGACGATGGCTCTAGCAAGGTCAAGTGGCAGGTTAAAACGGCAGATGGAACGTATCTCGTCGGTTCTGAATACGTCTTCTTTAACAAGACTGGCGAAAAAACCGTTACGGATCTTACCGGATTCAATGGATATAGTCCCGGTGAAGTGTACGAAGTGAAGGCGACTCCCGAAGGGGGCGTCTTGGCGATGTCTGTCGATGGCAAGTTGAGCTACGGTAGCATCGGTGGCTGGGGCGAACCCCATTACGCTTATTCAACTTTGTCAAACGGACCGAATGGCTATTCTGCAAGAATGAAAACCTTGTCCTATTTGCCCGATGGTTCCATGTTCTACCATATTTGGGGCTTTGTGTATTTGATGTATTCGAAATGGGGCGCCCATCTTGAATATGATTTTAAGGCCGAAGACAATCATTGTTTTGACAAGTACCTTCCCAATTACGCAATCTCTGTTGCAACCATTGCGGCTCCCGACAATTCCGGCTTCTTGACGTCAACAGGAAAGAATCCCAATTACGGAGTCGTCTACTTTACCAAAGATGGCGAAGTACATTGTGCAAACGGAATCGGCAGTAACCCGGTACCTGGCGTGATGCATTCTAAAATCGACGAAGACGGCAAATGGGTTGTATATATCGCTAACAAGGACGGTACGGCTCTTGCAAGCGAAGGCGGCCTCGACGTAATCACGTTCCCTTCGCCGAAAGCCAATGGCGGCGAACTCGTTAACGGCCAAGTCAAATATTATGGCGGCATGAACCCCGCCCCGGTCGACATGGTATACGACCCTGTGGGTGACAGGTTGTGGCTGGTCACGATGTCGTCACTGGCTTATCTGGATGAAGAAGCGGATACGATCATGACGCCTGCTTCGACAAATGGTATGCTCGGTGCCGAATTTACGTCGATCGATGTGGATAGTCATGGCAACTTGTGGGTCGGAACGACAAACCAGGGTGTATATCGCTTGACACCCAAGAATGGTTCTCCCGATACGTTGAAGATCTTGCACTTTACCACAAAAGACGGCTTGCTTGACAACAATGTCGCTGACCTCGCCATTGACCCGGTTGTGGGGGCAGCCTGGTTTGCCCACGAAAAGGGCGTGAGCTACTACCGCCGTAACGACCTTAAGGACGCCCATAAGAATATGACCGATTCCGCCGAGGTGAAGGTTCATGCCTATCCGGTTCCGTTTAGGCCCAAGACTCAAGCCTTCCTCACGATCGATGGCATTGCCGAAAAGTCTACGGTGAGCATTTATAACCGTGGAGGCGCCCTGATCAAATATTTCCGCAACGAAGAAGTTGCGGGTGGCAAGGTGGAATGGAACGGTCGCGAGGATTCCGGCAAGTTGGTAACACCGGGAGTCTACTACTACGTCGTGAAAAAAGGCTCCAAGGTCAAGAAGGGCAAGTTTATTATTGCCCATTAATGGGCGCAGAGGTTTTTATGAATCGTGTTGCTGTGTGGATGCTTTTTGGCATTGCCATGCTTTTGGTTAGTTGTGCGGGCGAGCGTCAAGGACTGGTGTGCGAAGAAATGGAATACCGCCTAAACACCATGACCTATTCGCCTGACCAGCGCGCCTATGCCGAAGAAGAATTGCGCGTTTGCCGCGAAGAAGAGGCGCTGAAGAAGGCCGAAGGGGCCGCCACCCGCAAGAGCATTTATGACCGCTTTGCCGCATCGGATACGACAAAGTCCAAGTTGACCGATTCGACAAAGGCCGGTGAAGATGGCGAAGTGTCCGTGACCAAGGCGCTTCATGATTCGTCGGATGTAAAGACGACCAGTATTTATGACCGCTACAAGTCTGCCGAAGAGACAGCCGAAACTCCGGAACCGGATACCTCCACTGCAGATGCAGGGAATTTCCAGTAAGGCGGTCCTTGTAGATGGCTAAATTGCAGACACTTGCAGGTGAGTGGTTCGAACCGGATTTGCCGGGGCGCCTTCTCAAGATTGCGGGCGATATCCGCGAAGCGGGCGGCCGTGCGTTTTTAGTAGGCGGCTGGGTCCGCGATGCGCTTTTAGGCAAGTCCTGCCGCGACTACGATGTCGAAGTCTACGATATGGCGCAAGACGCGCTTGTTCCGATTCTTTCCAAGTACGGCCGCACGAATTTGGTGGGCAAGGCTTTCGGCGTGATTCACTTGGCCATGAAGGGCCTCTCGCTCGATTTTTCGTTCCCGCGTACCGAAAGCAAGGTGGGCTATGGCCACCGCGGCTTCGTGGTGCATACCGACGAAAAACTCTCCTTCAAGGAAGCTGCCCTCCGCCGCGACTTTACGATTAATGCCATGGGCATGGAACTGCCGGAACTCACGCTATGCGACCCTTACGGCGGTATTGATGACTTGAAGTCGCATACGCTGCGTCATGTGGGCCCGGCCTTTGCCGAAGATTCCTTGCGTATTTTGCGCGGGGTGCAGTTTGCCAGCCGTTTCGGTTGCACGCTTGCTCCCTCTACGGTAGAACTTTGCCGCACGCTTTCGCTCGACGACTTGAGCGTAGAACGCCTGTTCGAAGAATTCAAGAAGTGGCTTTTGAAGCCCGGCAAACCTTCGCTCGGCCTCAAGGCTTTCTTGGATATCAAACTCGACGAATATTTTCCCGAAATTTATCCGTTCAAGAATTCCTGGGAAACGCTTGGAATCGTTCTCGACAACATGGTAGCCTTGCGCGACACCTTGCCCGAGGCGCAGGCGATGGAATTTGCCTTTGCCGCCCTCTTGTGTGGCTCCGCTGAAACTTCGCTCAAGTTCCTGGAACGCATCACGAACGAAACGCATTTGCTCAAGATTGTGCCTCCGCTTTTGAAGGCTTACCAAGAGCTGGATATGGCAATCGTAAACGACGCTCCGGCACTCCGCCGCCTCGCTGTAAAACTCGGCGGTTTAAAGTTGCTCGGCTTGCTCGTAAAATGCACTCCCCGCGAATTCTATGCGGGCTCCACAGCCGATGGCGAATGCTTTGCCGACAAGTTCTGGAATGCATCAAACGGACTGGATTTGATTGAAAACGCCCCGCAACCTTACCTGATGGGTAAAATGCTCATGGATATGGGCGTCAAGCCGGGCAAGCAGATGGGCGAAATTATCAAGAAGAGTTTCGAACTCCAGCTCGACGGCAAAATCAAGAATGCCGAAGAGGCAATCGCTTGGGCGAAAAAGATGTGTAATGTTTAATGTGGAATGTGTGAGATTAATTACACACTTCACATTTCACATTGGATTATTTCCACCTGAACATGCCGGTAATCCCTGCGGGCACGGCAAACACAATCATCGGAACCTGGATGATTTCGGTGGGCAAGAACGCAAGCATCTTGCGCTTGGCGTGTAATTTCCACGAAGCAATCATCAGGAATACAAAGTCCACCAGAATCTTGGGCAGAATGCTGAAAATGCACCACTGCCAGGGGCAATCCAAAAAGAGCACGCACCACGGGCTAATGAACATCCAGATGTAGTAGGTGTAAATCAGCGTGAGCATCAAGACGTACGCCTTGCTTTCGTAGTTGGTGCCGTTGCTGCTCCAACGGGCGCGTTGGTTAAAGAGTTGCTTCCAGGTATGCACCGGGGCAGTTTCAATGACCGCGTCTTTATCGAGGTTGTAGCAAACTTTGGTGCCCGGGATTTTCATCATCTTGTGGATGAGCATGTCGTCGTCGCCGCTCGAAAGGTTCACCAAGTCGCCGAAACCGCCCACGGCAAAGAACAAATCCTTTTTGTAGGCAAGGCAGGCCGCGCTCGCCACAATGGGGTGTCCCCAGCTGAATCCGGCGGCTTCCATGGCGGTGTAGCCCAAGGTTTCGAGTTTCTGGTACAGGTGCGGCATGGTACGGCTGCCGTTATTCTGCTTGGGGCCCTGCACAATGCAAATGCCGTCGTTAAAGCGGCCTGCCATGGCGGTAATCCAGCTCTTGCGCGGAATGCAGTCGGCGTCCATGGTCAAAAGCACTTCGTACTTTGCAATCTTGAATGCGCTTTCTAGGGCGCGCTTCTTGGGGCTTGCGATTTGCGGTAAATCAGGCGAAAGGCTGAGTACCCTGAATTTCGGGTGGGTGGCCGCGAACTTTTCGAGAATTTCCTTGGTGGAATCGGTCGAACGGTCATCGACACAAATCACTTCCCACTCACCAACGTAATCCTGCTCGGCGAGAGCTTCCAGCGTGCGCTGCGCGAATTCTTCTTCGTTGCGCATGGGCACGACTACGGTGACGCTCGGGGTGGCCTTGGGCCCTCTGTAACGGTGTGTGCGAATCACTCCTATTATGAAAAATAGGAACAACAATACGTACAGCGCAGTAAGGCATGCAATGATAATACCACCCATGTGCTTAAAGTTAGAAAAATCGGAATTCGGATTTCGGAATTCGGAATTGTATTTTCTAATTTTTAACTCTGAACTCCGAATTCTGAATTCATAAGTATGATCCATCCTTCTGCATTTGTAAGCCCGCAAGCCAAAGTTCACGATTCTGCCGTTATTGGTCCGTGGTGTTTGGTAGATGCCGGTGCCGAAATTGCCGAAGGAGTCATCTTGGAGTCCCGCGTGCATGTGTACGGCGGGGTATCGGTCGGCAAAAATACGCATGTCTATGACGGTGCCATTTTGGGCGGCCCTCCGCAAGATCTAAAATATGCGGGCGAACCCACCCGGCTCGAAATTGGCGAAAACTGCACCATACGCGAATATTGTACGCTCAACCGTGGCACGGTACAGGGCGGCGGTTGCACACGCGTCGCAGACCATGTCTTGGTGATGGCCTACTCGCATATCGCCCATGACTGCGACATTCGAACAGGAGTCGTCATTGCGAACAGTTGCCAGTTGGGCGGCCACGTGCGCATCGGCGAATATGCGACCATCGGTGGCGTGACTGCAATCCAGCAGCGCAATCAAGTCGGCGCCTACGCTTTTGTGGGTGGCACGCACAAGGTGGACCGCGACGTTCCCCCATGCACCAAGGCGTCGGGGAACCCCATCCGCTACGGCGCCTTGAACCTGCACGCCCTGCGCCTGCATCCCGAAAGTTTCCCCGAAGAGCGTGTCCAGAATTTGCAGCGCGCCTACCGCGAACTGTATCGCGGCACGCGCCCCACTGCCGAAGTTATCGAAGAACTCAAAAAAGGCCCGGAACCTTTGTTCCAAGCCTTCTTTGACGAGCATTGGGGCGGCACTCTCGTTCGCCCGTAAAAAGCCTTATTAAAGTCCGAATGCTGCAGGGAAACCTTCGTACCAGGTGGCTTCATTGCGGTCGTAGGCTTCGAATCCGCCGACCTTCGTAAAGCCCCAGTAGTGCCAAGACATGTCCAGGCTTTCGGCAATTTCAATCGACTTTTCTGCCCACTGGGCCTTCATTCTTGCAGACGGGAGAACGCCGTCGGCGTCGCATTCCCTGGAGTTTGCGAAGTCGCCACCGCCCGAAATACCGAATTCACCCATGTTCATGGGAATGTGCCCGCCATTTACGTCCGGATAAAGAGCCGTTGCCTGCTTGACATAAGTCTGAAGGTCGTACATGGCGTTGTTGGCGTAGGCGGCGTCGCCCTTGCAGGGGTAGCTGTGCCCTTGGTGGCTATAGCCGAAGGGTTCGTAATAATGGCCGGAATAAATGATGTTGCCGTCTTGCGGCAAGTGCAGTATACTCAAGTCGGCAAATTTGGCGGCGTGGTAAGATTCGAACATGATCGTCTTTCCGGGTGCCGTAGCGCGAATTACTTTGTATGCGTCGTTCAGGAGTTCGTCCACCATTTGTGCGTTTGCGATGGTGGGTTCGTTCAGGATCTCGAAAACAAGCATGGAGTCCGGAGCGATAGCGTCCAGCTCGGCTGCGACCTGTGCCCACAACTGCAAGAAATGTTCCTTTTCGGCGTTGTAGGCAGCCGGATCAGAACTGAACTTGTTACCGGCGTTGTTCAATTCCACGTAGTGGTGGAAGTTCACGACGACAGCGAGGCCTTGCGCCAAGGCGAGCTTGATATCTTCTTTTACGCCTTCAAGACGTTCGGGATCGACGGTATGCGTGCTGTAGTCGGAATTCTGCTGCCAACGAACCGGGAGACGGACGGAGTTGAAACCCGTTTTCTTGATTACGGCAAAATCATTGTCTTCGATGCAGTTGCCCCAGCTGCAATCCAGCGAGTTGCCCTGAGAATCCCAGGAGTTTCCCAAGTTGATTCCCTTGCCGAGGCGCTTGTTCATGGCGCGGCCTTTGGAATAGTCAACGGCGATTACCTGGTGTTCAGGTTCTTCTGGAGTCGGCTCCACGGCTTTGTGGCTGCTTTCGCTAGAACAGGCGGAAAATAGAACGCTGCCTGCGAGCGCAAGAGCTAACGAATAGGAGTGCGGAAATTTCATAAAGACCTCTATATTAGGCAATATCTTGGTTGTAAAATAAAATTACACTTTTTTTACGGATTGGACAATCTGTAGTAAAAATAATGTGTTTACTTACGAAAACGCGAAAAATAGCGAAAAATAAGAAATTTGGGGAGAATTTACCCCACTTCAACCTTTTTTTTGCAAAACAGCGCCTCCGAACCCCTCAAAAACAAGTTATATTGTACCCGTCCGTATCTGGAGAATTTTAGATATTATGAAAGCAAATCCGCATAAAGCAAGCTGGGTGTGCGCCTTGGGCGTACTCCTTTTAGCGTCTTTCTCTTTTGCTGGTTATGGTTTTAGCGACTATCGCGACCGCGACCAGTCCCGTTTTGTCACTAAACAGGCGAAGCCGTTCCGACCCGACAAAGATGTCGTGTCCGTCGTGATGCGTGAAGCTATTCCGCGTGGTGGTGGATATACCTACCAGTACCCGCGTGAAAACCCCGAACCGGTACTTACGGACAAGTATGCCATGGAAGGAGCCCTTTCCATGGAAATTGAACTTATCGCAAGCGACTATTCCGGTGTGGCTATTTGTATTGCCGGTTCTGTCGACTTGACTCCGTATTTCGAAGAAGGTGTCCTGGAATTCTGGATCAAGGGTGCCCAGGGCGGCGAAAACGCCTTGTTCGTGCTCGTTGATGACGGCGTGAAGAGCGGTGGCGAATCCCTGCAGGTGAAGCTCCGTTCCAAGAGCCTTGGCGAAATCACTACGGAATGGAAACACTTTAGCATTCCCCTCAAGTTGTTCGGTACGACTGGTGTGTACTGGGATGCCAAGAATACCCGCGAAGTCATGTTGCCGTTTAGCTGGAGCAACTTCAAGGGATTCCGTCTCGAAGTCCGTAAAGACGAAAACGAGTCCTTCAAGGTCTGGATTGACGATATCGTGATCAAGAAGCACGGTAAGGCTTACGAAGGTCCGATGAACTATCCGTTCCGCAACGAGATTTAAGAGGATTTTATGCGCAAATTACCTACACTATTTACGACTCTGCTTTGCTGCACGTCTTTGGCCCTGGCCCAGATGGACGACGAAGTGTCTTCTACCGAAGAATTCGAAGAATCCGCTCCGGCCGTAGAAGAATCCGCTCCCGCTGCTGAAGAAAGCTCCGAAGAATCTGTTGCGGAAGCATCCGAATCTGAACCGGCCGCAGACGAATCTGCTGTCGAAGAAGCTCCGGCAGAAGAACCTGTCGAAGAAGCCGCTGCCGAACCTGAACCGGCAGCTGAACCCGAACCGGTAGCCGAAGAACCTGCCGCTCCCGCTCGCGACCTTGCGACTCCGGCCGAAAAGGCTCCCTACCAGCCGCTCGTCGTGAACGCCTCCTCGCATCTTGATCCCAAGACGCAGATGGCCAACGTGGAAGAAGGTCTCGATACCCTTGCCAACAACATGGAATCGACCATTATGGGTAAGGACGATCTTCCGATGGCGGTTTCCGGTTACTTGGCCTTCCGTCTCAAGAACTTCCATTACTCTGACGAGAGCCCCTGGATCAAGAACGACATGGCCCGTACTTCGGTGGACGCCGTGCTCAACATGAACATTGTGGCCATGCCGAACTCGTACATGACCCTCTGGACGAACATGAGCTTCCCGTTCGACCTGTCCGGTCTCTATGGCAACAACCTTGCCAAGCACCCGACTCAGGTTCCTGGCAACAAGGACGAACATGTCCTGTATGACCACTCCACGGACTACTACTCCACGACCGTGAACGAAGAAATGAACTTCGGCGTGGACATTCGTGCAGGCGTCTTTGGCGCTTACGTGACCGCCGGTGGTGTTATCTGGGCAAACGCTTCTCCGCTCACTATGTGGGAACGTGAAACCAACCCGCGCTTCGCTTGGCAGTATGAACTGTTCGAAGACGAAAAGACTGTTTCTACCTACTATAAGGAAAAGGTGTTCAAGCCCGTCAAGGAAGGTGGCCGTGCATTCTGGACCAACCGCAGCTTCGGTGGTGTGTTTGCCAACGTCTACCAGCTCCCGTTCAACATGAAGGCCCAGTTCCTCGTGTCCCAGCCGGCCGACGCCGACATCGGTACCCGTGACGGTCTGCGCATGTACGGTGGCCAGCCTGGCGAACTTGAAATGTCCGGTACTTACGACTTCCGCGGTTCCATTTACCATGGCCGTATCGCCAAGGAAAAAATTGCGGACAACCTGACTCTCGGCTTGAACTACATGGGCGTCATCTTTGACGACGACATCATTTACGAAGACGAATTCCGTAACCAGTGGATTAAGTTCTCCGATGTCGGCCCCACGATCCTCAATACGCATGTCGCTTCTATCGACGTCAAGGGTAACGTTACTCCGAAACTCTACTTGATGGCCGATGTGGCCCTCAGCATGACGGACTCTGTCCGCTTCTACCAGACTGCCGATGCCGCTAACTACAGCGAAGCAAACGTCAGTAGTGGTTACCTCCCGGATGCTAACGAATCCAAGATGAATACCCCGCAGGTGGGTGTTTACGTGAAGGCCCAGTCCAAGTATGTCGAAGGCTGGCCCATGACGGTCGAAGCGATCTTCCTCCCGAAGGATTTCTACTCTCCGTATTCTTTGAGCAACCCGTCCCGCTTCAACAGCTGGCGTAAGGACGAAGCCTACCTGAACGGTGGTTCTCTCCGCTACACCCCGAACATGGCCGGCCTCAACTTCAAGTTGGAACCGACCTTCAACCGTGGCTACTTTGACTTGCAGTACGGTTTGCATCGCCAGATCGAAGACGGTCAGGATGTCATTTTCTTCAACTACCGCTTGAACGGTCGTAACATGTGGGAATCCACGAATTCCTGGACCAAGCACAAGCCTCTGTTCGTGGCTGACTCCGGTAACGCCGATGGCGCTGCCTACGTGGCCCGTACCGGTACCATGGTTGGTTCCGACAGGGGTATCAAGCAGTATCGCCAGCAGGGCGGTCTCTATGGTGGAACTTGGGAACTCTGGGAATCTTTCGTTGCCTACGAAAGCACCGAACAGATTGAAAAGGGTGAAGTTCCGTCTCACACCAAGTGGTCTTCTTACCTCTCCTTCATGGGTGGCTATGATATCGGTGGCTGGTTCGGTACCGACCGCACGATCATGATGACGGGCTACGCCGCAATCTCCGGTCTCTCTACGACGATCGCCCCGATTGCCTACAGCGAATCCCAGAAGGACATGCTCTTGTGGAGCTTCTACGGTCACTTTGAACCGTCTGTCGCTGTGACCCCGACCTTCCACATGGTGGGTGTTCTCGGTCTTGAAACTTTCCGCGCCGAAAACGCTTATACGGCCAAGGAAGTATCCCCGAACATTTCCAAGACCTCTAGCCTGATCAACAGCTTTACTTCTCTGTACTACGAAAAGGCCCCGATCAACTACCTCGAAACCGCAATCGGTATCGGCTTTGACTGGGACTTCGCCGATCGCGCTGGTCTGCACGTTCGCTATAAGTGGATGACTCATTCCGACGAAGCGATTTCGGTTAATGACTGGCATTCCCACTACATTTCTGCCGAAGCTAAGGCTTGGTTCTAATAGGGGGTGCAGAACATGAAAAAGATTATGAATATGAAAAAGACTTTTGCCGCCATTCTTGCCGCCTCCATGGCCGCTTCTGCAGCTACGGCTGTAGAAAATCAGGAATTGCTCGAGAGCAAGGTAGATTCCATCAACGCCAAGCGCGGTCTTGAAATCACCGGTGCCATTCGCGCGGTTGCCCAGTCGTCCAGGTTCGAAACCGACAACGATTATTCGGGTCTCAACCACATGCCGAGTGTCGAAAAAGACGAATTCGTGACTGCTGACATTAACTTCGGTTTCCGCCCCTGGGAAAATGTGCGTGCAAACGCAATGGTACGCCTGGGCGCCGGCATGCAGGAATACTTCGCTTCTGCCGCAAAGACCGTCTCGGTCGCATGGCTCAATGTCGAAGGCAATCTGGATGATTCCTTCTACTGGGTCGTCGGTGATTTCCGCCAGCAGTACTCTCCGCTGACGTTGTTCTTGCCGAGCCTCGATATCATGTACGAACCGCAGATCTTTGCCCGCAAGCGTTACATGGCCGAACACGAACAGATGATCGAAGGCAACCAGCGTAACCTGCAGGGTGTCAACCTCCAGTTCCGTAAGGATCTCGGTTCTGCCCTTGGTCAGGTCCGTGCCGAAGGTTTGTTCGCCCGTATCAACCGTACCGCGGTCTTGGACCTCGGCGGTGCCGAAGGCAACATCATGCCTAACGAACAAGTCTGGGGCGCCTCCCAGGCAGCCAACATGGACAAGTTCCTCTTGGCCGGTAACTTCGAACTCCTGCCTGTCAATCGCAATGTCTACGTGGGTGTGACTCCCATGTACATCTTCGATAACGAAGACAGCTATTCCTACACTTACCGTCATCCGAAAAATAACTACACGAACCCGTATGAACGCGAATCGATCAACCCCTACGAACTCAACCCGCAGAAGACTTTGGTCGTAAGCGGTCGCTTGGGTGCCGACGTGGCCTCGCTTATGGGGAACAACAACCTGATTCTCGATGTGACTGGCGAATTCGCGATGTCCAACGACAAGGTTTATACGGCCGACTCTTCTTACGCTCTCCAGTACGACGAAATGGGTAACCTGGTCGGACTCGCCTTGAACGAAGATCAAGAACCTTATGTCGCTCTCGACAGCTTCCATACCGAAGACCTGAGCGGTACGGCTCTCTTGGTCAATGCGAACGTGGGCTACAAGAACGAAACCTTCGGTGCCCGCCTTGGTGTCGACTTCGTGATGAACGACAGCAACTGGTTCAATAACCTCGCTCAGTCTCCGCGATTCTTTGCCCAACGCATCCAGAACTCCGATAAGGACGGTCAGACGGTCAAGTTCGGCGTGAACTCTCCGCTGTATTCTTCCTTTGACGCTCTCTATAATTTCGACCCGAAGTTCAGCCCGGTGGCAACGACTCTCGGTACCGACGATAACGCATTTGCCGGTTCCGATGTCGAAAGCTACAGCATCGCTAACTACAACAAGAATTCCTGGACGACCAACGTCTTCACGCGCAACCAGCTCGCTTTGATGGAAACGCTCTATGACCCGGCTCTCCAGCTTGCCTTGCCTAACGGCCTTGCTACTCCGAACCGCATGGGTGCCCGTGCTACCTTGACCGGCAATTTCAAGGACTTTGCCGAAGTCCAGGGTATGTTCAGCATGTTCAACCAGGTCAAGGGCCTGAAGGTTGTGAAAGACGACCATATGGGCAACGTTTCGACCATCAGCTACAAGGCTGCAAACTACATGGAATTCGGCGGCGGCGCCAAGGTCGACATCTTCAAGATGATCGGTTTCACGAAGCCGCTTGAAATCTCCGGTTCCTACAAGCATTCCGAACGTTCCTTGGAAACCGATTTCATGGCAGCGCTTGGCGCAGCTGAGCTGAAGTCCGAAGTAAAGTCCGACTTCATCAACGGCGGCCTCTACGTGCAGTACCTGCCGCGTCTCGGCGTGAATCTCGGCGTGCAGATGATCAATACGGAATTCACGAATACGTCTAATGCGATTACGCAGAATGCTCCCTTGCTGAAGGGGACGCAGATGCAGTGGATGGTCGGCCTCGACTACAACATTGCTCCTAACGCATGGCTCGCCGTGAACTTTGGTATGATCAATGTCGAAAACGAATACAATACCGGTCTCCTTGTCGCCGGCGCCGTCGACGGCTCCCCGAACCTGCCGGATTATTACGATGTAAAG
>Ga0326514_10002085_pt1 | contig 12769 bp, 11 predicted proteins | sample 3_2548_0518_D_FD_203653 | JGI IMG/M metagenome (GOLD analysis project Ga0326514, IMG submission 203653) | Bovine rumen microbial communities from UC Davis, California, United States - 3_2548_0518 | ecosystem: Host-associated > Mammals > Digestive system > Stomach > Rumen | place: USA...
CCCAAGCAGGAGGCCGTCACTGAGCTCAAGCTTCCGGAGAAGATCACCATCCGGGATCTGGCCGAGAAGATGAAGCTGGCTCCGGCAGCCCTGGTCAAGGAGCTCTTCATGAAGGGTGAGATGGTCACCCTCAACCATGAGATCACCTACGAGAAGGCCGAGGAGATCTGCCTTGAGCACGACATCATCGTCGAGCCGGAGGAGAAGGAGGACGTCATCGGCGCCCTTCTGGCCGAGACCGAGGATAAGGAAGAGGATATGGTCACCCGTCCACCGGTCGTCTGCGTCATGGGCCACGTCGACCACGGCAAGACCTCCCTTCTGGACGCTATCCGCGATACCCATGTGACCGCCCGCGAAGCCGGCGGCATCACTCAGCATATCGGCGCTTATATGGTCACTGTCAACGGCGAGAAGATCACCTTCCTCGATACGCCGGGCCATGAGGCTTTCACGGCCATGCGTATGCGCGGCGCCAATTCCACGGATATCGCTGTCCTGGTCGTAGCGGCTGACGACGGCGTTATGCCGCAGACCGTTGAGGCCATCAACCACGCCAAGGCCGCCAATGTAGAAATCATTGTGGCCATCAACAAGATCGACAAGCCGGGCGCCAACGTCGAGCGCGTCAAGCAGGAACTGACTGAGTACGGTCTGGTTGCTGAGGACTGGGGCGGCTCCACCGTCTTCTGCCCGGTTTCCGCCAAGACCCACGAGGGCATCGACAATCTTCTGGAAATGATCCTCCTGACCGCCGAGGTGGCCGAGCTCAAGGCCAACCCCAACCGCAAGGCCCGCGGCCTCGTGCTGGAGGCCAAGCTGGACAAGGGCCGCGGCCCGGTGGCCACCATCCTGATCCAGAAGGGTACTCTGCACCAGGGCGATTTCATCGCCTGCGGCGCTGCCTCCGGCAAGGTCCGCGCCATGACCGACGAGAACGGCAAGCGCCTCCAGAAGGCCACGCCGTCCATGCCGGTTGAGATCATCGGTCTGTCCGCTGTTCCGGGCGCCGGTGAGGTCCTGGTTTCCCTGGATTCCGACAAGGAGGCCAAGGCCTTTGCCCAGACCTTCATCGCCGAGGACAAGAAGACTCTTATCGAGTCCACCAAGACCCAGATGTCCCTGGAGGACGTCTTCAACCAGATCAAGGAAGGCTCCCTCAAGGAGCTGCCGCTGGTCGTCAAGGCCGACGTGCAGGGCTCCGTGGAAGCGGTCCGCCAGAGCCTTGTCAAGCTCTCCAACGAGGAGGTCGTGGTCAAGGTCATCCATGGCGGCGTAGGCACCATCACCGAGTCCGACGTGGCCCTGGCCAGCGCCTCCAACGCTGTCATCATCGGCTTCAACGTCCGGATCGACGCCACCGCCAAGTCCATCGCCGATACCCAGAAGGTGGACGTCCACCTGTACAACGTCATTTATGAGGCCATCGAGGATGTCGAGCGCGCCATCAAGGGCATGCGCGCAGCCGTGTACGAGGAGAAGATCCTCGGCCACGCCGAGATCCGCCAGATCTTCAAGTCCTCCAAGACCGGCAACATCGCCGGCTCCTACGTCAAGGACGGTATCTTCCAGCGCAACTGCAAGATCCGCGTCTTCCGCGGCAGCGAGAAGCTCTACGAAGGCCAGCTTGATTCCCTTAAGCGCTTCAAGGACGACGTCAAGGAGGTCCGCGAGGGCTTCGAGTGCGGTCTTGTCTTCAAGGATTGGGGCGATTTCGCCGTGGAGGACACCGTCGAGGCCTACACCATGGTAGAGGTACCCAGAGAATGAGAAAGAACAGTGCAAAAAATCTGCGGGTAAATCAGGAGGTCGCCCATGAGCTTTCGCGCATCATCCGCGACCTCAAGGATCCCCGCATCGCGGTCATGACCAGCGTCGTCGACGCGGTCGTGGCCACGGACCTTAAGACCTGCAAGGTATACATCAGCGTCCTGGGCGACGAGACGGCCAGGACGGAGACCATGGCGGGCCTTAACAGCGCAGCGGGCTTTATCCGCCGGGAGCTGGCCCACTCGCTGAACCTCAGAAATACGCCGGAGCTGACCTTTAAGCTTGACCGTTCCATCGAGCGGGGCGTGGAGATGTCCCGCCTCATCGATGAGGTCATGAGCGGTGAGAAAAATGAAGACATTGAATGATCTGCTGCCGGAGGGGATCCGCACCGTGGCCATAGCCGGCCACGTGAACCCCGACGGCGACTGCGTCGGTTCGACCAGCGCCCTCTACCTGTATCTCAAGAAGACACATCCGGAGCTGGCGCTGAGTCTCTACCTGGCCCGCCCCACGGATGACCTCATGTTCATGGACGTCATGAAGGAGGTCTCCTTCGAGGAGCCCGCGCCCTGGTCCCCGGACCTTCTGATCACCTGCGACACAAGCTCGCTGGACCGGATCGGGTGCGGCGCCGGCCTCTTCGAGACGGCTAAGCGGACCTTGTCCATCGACCATCACGTGAGCAACACGCGCTATGCGGATGAGACCTGGGTCGAGCCCGATGCTTCCTCCTGCGCGGAGGTCCTGTTCTACCTCTTTGAGGAGGACAAGATAGACCTGCCCATTGCCACGGCCCTCTACACGGGCCTCATTCACGACACCGGCGTTTTCCAGTACAGCAATGTGACACGCCGTACCATGGAAGCCGGCGCCCGCCTCATTGGCATGGGCGTGCCCCACACCAGGATCATCGAGGAATCCTTCAACGCGGCCACCTTCGGCCAGCAGCGGATCCTCGGCTGGTGCCTGGAGACCAGCCGTCTTTACCTGGACGGTCGGGTGGTGGCTTCCGTCTGCACCCAGAACGATATGGCCCGCTTCGGCGTGGAGGCCAAGGATACCGGCAGCGTGGTCGCTGTAATAAGGCAGACCACGGGCGTGGAGCTGGCCCTCTTCCTGTACGAGACGGAGCCGGGCACCTTCAAGCTGTCCCTGCGGAGCAACAGCTTCCTCAATGTGGCGGAGCTGGCAGCCCGCTACGGCGGTGGCGGCCACGTGAAGGCGGCCGGCGCGACGCTGAAGGGCAGTGCCCCCGACCTGCTCGCGGAGGTGCTTAAGACCGCCGCAGCCATGCTGGAGGAGAGCGATGTATAACGGCGTTGTCAACGTTCGAAAAGAAAAAGGAATGACTTCATTTGCCGTAGTCGCCAGACTGCGGCATGTTTTTGGACAGAAAAAGATCGGCCACACGGGCACGCTGGACCCGGACGCGGAGGGTGTTCTGCCCATCTGCCTGGGGAAGGCGACGCGGCTCGTGGAGACCCTGACGGGCGGCACCAAGACCTATGAGGCGGAAATCACGCTGGGCATCATCACCGACACCCAGGACACCACGGGAAAGATCCTGGAGGAGTATCCTGTGGACGTCACGGAGGAGGAGCTCAGGGAAGCCATCCTCTCCTTTGAGGGGAAGGGCGAGCAGCTCCCGCCCATGTATTCCGCCGTCTGGGTGGGCGGCCGGAGGCTCTATGAGCTGGCCAGGAAGGGCATTGAAGTGGAGCGGCCCACGAGGCCCGTGGAATTCAGTGACATGGAGGTCATCTCCGTGGACCTGCCCAAGGCCCGGTTCCGCGTGACCTGCACCAGAGGCGCCTACATCCGCACGCTCTGTGAGGATATCGGGCGAAAGCTGGGATGCGGGGCGGCCATGTCAGCCCTGCTGAGGACCAGGGTGGATGACTTCCGCCTGGCGGACAGCCTGACCATCGACGAGATCGCCCGGAGGATGGAGCGGGGAGAGAGGGATTTCATTTTACCCATCGACTACTTCTACCGGGAGCTGCCGCGTTTTGAAGCGCCGGAAGAGTTTTCGGCGGCCCTGCGGAACGGCAATGCCATCGCGCCGGCGACTGCGAAGGAGCTGGAGGACGGCGCCGAGTTCAGGATGTATGACGCGTCAGGGGATTTTATCGGCATATACAAAAGGGACGGCCGGCTCCTTAAACCGGTCAAAATGTTCTGTGAGGTAGCCCAGTGATCTCCTTTGGGGAACTTTGCCGGCGGATGGATGACCGGACGCGGCGGGCTTTGCAGAGGACTTTGAATGCTGCCCGCGGAGAAGGACTGGAGGATACCCATGCTTGTCATCAAAGATACCATCGATTTTGCATCTGACAGACCTACCGTCGTCACCCTGGGCAAGTTCGACAGCCTGCACCTGGGCCACCGGGAGCTGATTACCCGCGTCCTTGCAATGGCCGGGGAGAGAGAACTCGGGAGCTTTCCGAGGAGCGTCGTCTTCCGGCTGTCCTCGGCCTCCGTTTCCCTCCTGACTGAGGAGGAGCGGCGGCAGATGCTGGAGGAGATGGGGGTGCACACGCTGATCGAGTGCCCCTTCGTCCCGGAAATCATCCAGATGGAGCCGGAGACCTTTGTCAGGAACGTTCTGGTCGACAGGCTCAGGGCTGTCCACCTGGTGGTGGGAGAGGACTTCCGCTTCGGCTACCGCCGCCGCGGGGACGCCGCCATGCTGGTAAAAATGGGCAGGGAGCTCGGCTTCACCGTGGATGTAGTTCCAAAGGTTGCGCTGGACGGCGAGCCGGTCTCCAGCACCCGGATCCGGGAAGCCCTTCAGGAGGGGCGGATGGCCGAGGTCAACCGTCTCCTGGGTTACACCTATTTTGTCACCGGGCGGATCATTCACGGCCGCCAGGTGGGACGGACCATCGGTTTTCCGACCACCAATTTGATCCCGGGCCGGGGAAAACTCCTGCCTCCCAACGGCGTCTATGCCGCGCGGGTCACTGTGGACGGGGAGGTCTTCGCGGGCATCACCAACATCGGGACCAAGCCCACGGTGGACGGCCATTTCGTCGGCGTCGAGACCTACCTCTACGACTGCAGCGAAGATCTTTACGGCGAGTGCCAGAAGGTGGAGCTTTTGGACTTTGAGCGGGCGGAGCGGAAATTCCCCTCCGTGGAGGCCCTCCGGGAACAGATCCTGGCAGACAAAGCCTACGGCGAGGCCTACTTTGACGGCCATCCGCTTGAATGAGTGAGAGACGGGCTGCGAGCACCTGGTACGGGTGCCTCTCAGGTCATCCATCGAGTGAAACAGAACTTGGCAAAGTATGCACTTTGCCCTTGACTGGGGGAAAGTCCCCATGATATACTTGGAAACGCTGTGAATCACAGCGGCACCTTCATCCGGTCGCCGGACACTCCGACCGCGGCCTGATGACAGGCGGGATTATCAATATTTCTGGAGGAAAAAGAAATGATCGACAAGGAAAAGAAGCAGGCCATTATGGCCGAGTATGCCCGCACCGAGGGCGACACAGGTTCACCGGAAGTCCAGGTCGCTGTCCTTACAGCCAGGATCCGTGAGCTTACCGAGCACATGAAGAAGAACCCCAAGGACTTCCACTCCAACCGTGGTCTTCTGAAGCTCGTTGGCCAGAGACGCAGACTGCTGGCTTATCTTAAGGACAGGGACATCGAGCGTTATCGTGCGCTTATCGAGAAACTTGGTCTGAGAAAATAAAGGTAATAAAGGGGGCAGGGAGAAACCTGCCCTCTAGTTTTATGCGTCATGTGTAAATGGGACGGCCGGGCTTCATTTGTCGAAAATGAAAGCCGCAGGCGGCGATCCTCCTTCGGAAACGGAGCGGGGGAAAGGCCGGCCGCGCCATTTGCATATGACGCAGGACAACAATTTAGGCCAATCGGCCAGAAGGAAGAGAGAATGGCAGAATACAAAACTTATTCAATGGAACTTGGCGGGAGGACCCTCAGCATCGATATCGGACGCGTGGGTAAGCAGGCTAACGGCTGCTGCTTCATGCACTACGGCGATACTGTCGTCCTTTCCACCGCTACGGCTTCTAAGGCACCGAGAGAAGGCATCGACTTCTTCCCGCTCTCCGTGGAGTTCGAGGAGAAAATGTACGCCATCGGCAAATTCCCGGGCGGCTTCAACAAGCGCGAAGGCAAGGCCAGCACCCACGCTGTCCTGACCAGCCGCGTCATCGACAGACCCATGCGCCCCCTGTTCCCCAAGGATTACCGCAACGACGTGACCCTCAACAACCTGGTCATGTCCGTGGATCCGGAGTGCGATCCCGAGGTCGTGGCCATGCTCGGCTCCGCCCTTGCGACCAGCATTTCCGATATCCCCTTCGACGGCCCCTGCGCCATGACCCAGCTGGGTCTGGTGGACGGCGAGTTCGTCATCAACCCGGGCTATGACTTAAAGCACAAGTCCGACCTCCAGCTGACCGTCGCCTCCACCCGCGAGAAGGTCATCATGATCGAGGCCGGCGCCAACGAGATCTCCGAGGAGAAGATGATCGAGGCCATCTACGAGTGCGACAAGGTCAACAAGGAGATCATCAAGTTCTTCGACACCATCATCGCCGAGTGCGGCAAGCCCAAGCACAGCTATCAGCACTACGAGATCCCGGCCGAGCTCAACGAGGCTCTGTATGCCCTCTGCCCGCCCGAGGAGATGGAGACCGTCGTCTTCACCGATGACAAGCAGACCCGTGAGAACAACGTGGCCGCTGTCCGCGAGCGCTTCGCCGAGAAGTACGGCGACAACGAAGAGTGGATGAAGCTCATCGGCGACGCCCTCTACCAGTACGAGAAGAAGACCGTCCGCAAGATGATCCTCAAGGACCACAAGCGCCCGGACGGCCGTGACATCCGCCAGATCCGCCCGCTGGCTGCCGAGATCGACCTGATCCCGAGAGCCCACGGCTCCGCCATGTTCACCCGTGGCCAGACTCAGATCTGCGACGTGGTCACCCTGGCTCCCCTCTCTGACGCTCAGAGAATGGAAGGCCTTGACACCGCCATCACCGAGAAGAGATATCTCCACCAGTACAATTTCCCGTCCTACTCTGTCGGCGAGACCAAGCCCTCCAGAGGTCCGGGAAGACGTGAGATCGGCCACGGCGCCCTCGCTGAGCGCGCTCTTGAGCCCATGCTCCCGTCCAAGGAGGAGTTCCCCTACGCCATCCGTGCCGTCTCCGAGACCTTCGAGTCCAACGGCTCTACCTCCCAGGCTTCCGTCTGCGCTTCCTCCATGGCGCTCATGGCTGCCGGTGTTCCGCTGAAGGCTGCCGTCGCCGGCATCTCCTGCGGCCTTGTCACAGGCGCCACCGATGACGACTACATCGTCCTGACCGATATCCAGGGTCTTGAGGACTTCTTCGGCGATATGGACTTCAAGGTCGCCGGTACCCACAAGGGCATCACCGCCATCCAGATGGACATCAAGATCCACGGCCTGACCCGCCAGATCGTTGAGGAAGCCATCGCCCGCACCAAGGAAGCCAGAGAGTACATCCTGACCGAGATCATGGAGCCCTGCATCCCCGCTCCGCGCAAGGAAGTCTCCAAGTGGGCTCCGAAGATCATCCAGATCTCCATCGATCCGGACAAGATCGGCGACGTCGTCGGCTCCAAGGGCAAGAACATCAACGCCATCATCGCCGAGTGCGGCGTCCAGATCGACATCGAGGACGACGGCTCTGTCTCCATCTGCGGCACTGATCCCGACAAGATGGCCAAGGCTCAGGAGATGATCCGCATCATCGTCACCGATTTCGAGAAGGGCCAGATCCTGACCGGTAAGGTCGTCTCCATCAAGGAGTTCGGCGCCTTCCTCGAGTTCGCACCGGGCAAGGAGGGTCTTGTTCACATTTCCAAGATCGCTTCCTCCAGAGTCGGCAAGGTCGAGGATGTCCTCCAGCTGGGCGACATCGTCCGCGTCATCTGCCTCGGCAAGGACAAGATGGGCAGGATCTCCTTCTCCATCAAGGACTGCCCCAAGGACGACCGTGACCTCGGCCGCGTAGTCGCTTCCGCAGGTCCGGAGAAATAAAGACATTCAGCGTAACGCTTAAAAAGCTGCCGCGCCGGGCTGCGCCATATTCCATGGCCGCTTCGGGCGGCAGCTTTTTTGCACATGCTTCCGGCGGAAGGGAAGGAAAAGCGCTTCCCCGTCCGGGCGGAAGACCACAGAAAGGAGAGCGCCATGCAGCGGGCAGGTGAATTTGAGAAGGTGAGCTTCCCCCTCTTTGAGGAGGCCATGAAGGACTGCTTCGGTCCGGAGACGGACGCGGCGGCGGCCTATGAGGCCCTTAAGCTTCCGAGGCGGGCCACGTCGGGCTCCGCAGGCTATGATTTCTTCGCGCCGGTGCCCTTTACGCTGGCGCCCGGGGAGACTGTCCGCATTCCCACCGGGATCCGCGCGAGGATGGCCGAGGGCTGGGTCCTCCTCCTCTTTCCGAGGAGCGGCCTCGGCTTCAAGTACCGCCTGCAGCTAAACAACACCGTGGGCGTCATCGACAGCGATTACTATTACTCGGACAACGAGGGGCAGATCTTCGCCAGGCTGACCAACGACAGCAACGAGGGCCGGACCCTGGCCCTTTCCGCCGGCGAAGGCTTTATGCAGGGGATCTTTCTCCCCTTCGGCATCACGGAGAGCGACGAGGCGACCGGGAAGCGGAACGGCGGCTTCGGAAGCACCTCGGGAAAGTAACACAAAAAAGACCCTGGCCACCCGGCGCAAGGCCGGAGGGACCAGAGTCTTTTTTGCTTATGTTTTTTCGTCAGGGAGCGCTACGGCATCCCTGCCCATGGTCGCTCAGATCACTCGAGCTCAAAGTCCTCATCGTCGAGGATCTCGTCGAAGGCGTCGGCGGCGAGATCGTACTCGTCGTCATCCTCGATGTTCTCAATGTCCGGATCCTCGTCCTCGCCGTTGTCGATGTAGCGGTAAATGAGAACAGCGCTCTCATCCTCATCATCGTCCAGGGGAAGCAGAGCGATGTACTGCTTGCCGCCGGCGGGATAGATGGCGACGATGTCGCACTCCAGCTCGGAGCCGTCGTCCATAGTCAGTGTGACGGAACCCAGGTCCTCGCCAAGATCGTCATTGTCGTTGTAGTTGTCAAAATCAGCCATGTCAGGTGACCTCCTTTTTCTTATTTGTACCTGATAAATAGGTTTCTCGGTCCGGAGCCGCTTCGGCGCGCGTCCCGAAGACGGCAGAAGGCGAAAGCCTGACCGGGTCTTCAACAGCATAGCATAAACAGTCGGCAAAAACAATATTTCAGGTGAAATCCCGCCGGAAATAGAGTATACTATCAATATGTATGTCTTTCACTGAGAAGGGCCGCATGAGGGCGGGGGCATATTCCTGCCCGAAGGGACTATATCCACCGGGGCGTCAGAGGGAAACTCCGGAAGGGCCGGCCCAGGGTCCGGCTTAAGGTGGCAGGCTGTGCAGACAGCAGATAAGTTGACAGTATGCGAGGAATATGAATGAATCAGAGTTACACGGTATTAACAGGCAATCCTCTGAATATGGGAGCGATGGTGACGAAGGACGGCGTGAACTTTGCCGTGCGCGTCCCTGAAGACAGGGAGGCATTCCTTGTCCTGACCGACCCGTCCGGAAGCACGATTCTTCAGGAAATTCCCCTGCCCGTGGAAGACCGGGTGGGAGAGGTCAGCGCTGTTCTGGTCAGAGGCCGGGGCCTTATGAGCTGCGGCTACTATTTCGTGATCAATGGTAAGAAGGTCGACGACCCCTACGCAAAGCGCGTGAGCGGCCCGGTCGGCCGAATCGTGTCCGACCGGTATGACTGGGAGAACGTCGCGTCCCCGAAGACGGCGGTGAACGACCTCATCATCTATAAGCTCCATGTGCGGGGCTTCACCAAAGGCGCCCGCAGCGGCGTGAAGGCCAAAGGCACCTTCCGCGGCATCGTCGAGAAGATTCCCTACCTGAAGGAGCTGGGCATCAACGCCATCGAGCTCATGCCCGCCTACGAGTGGGACGAGACGCTGGACATGCCTCCCTTCGCCAGGATCACGGCCGGCGAGCTCAGGAACTACTGGGGCTACGCCGAGAAGAACCGCTACTACGCGCCCAAGGAGAAGTTCTCCCGCAACGCTGATTCCGTCCGGGAAATGAAGGACATGGTGAAGGCCCTCCACCGCGCGGGCATCTCCTGCATCATGGAGTTCTACATCCCCGCCGAGGCGGATACCTACGCCATCCTGCAGGCCGTCCGCTACTGGAAGATGGCCTACCATATCGACGGTTTTCATTTTTCGGGCGAGGGCGTGCCCTACACGCCCATCACGCACGACCCGCTGCTCGCGAGGACCCTGCTCTTCTTCGAGCGCCTGGATGAGAGGAATCTGCCGGAGGCAAACTCCCACGAGGCGCGGCACCTCATTGAGTACAACAACGATTTCCAGTACACGGGCCGCTGCTTCCTGAAGGGCGACGCCGGCCTCATCAGCCGCTTTGTGAGCGCCGTCCGCAAGAATCCCGCCAGCTATGGGACCGTCAATTACCTGGCCAACGTCAACGGCTTCACCCTCATGGACGCGGTCAGCTACAACGAAAAGCACAATGAGGAGAACGGCGAGAACAACTGCGACGGCACGGACATGAACCTCAGCTGGAACTGCGGCGAGGAGGGTCCGACTCGCCGGAAGCTGATCCTGGACCTCCGCCGCAAGCAGGTCAGGAACGCCCTGGCCTACGTCCTCCTCTCCGAGAGCATTCCGCTCATCTACGCGGGAGACGAGTTCGGGAACAGCCAGGACGGCAACAACAACCCCTACGCCTCGGACGATCCCCTGGGCTGGGTCGACTGGACCGTCTTCAGGAAAAATGAAGACATTTTCCGCTGCGCCAGGGACCTCATCGCCTTCCGGAAGGAGCATCCGATCCTCCATCCCGAAAAGGCCCTCCGCGGGACGGACTACAGATCCTTCGGCTTCCCGGACGTGTCCATCCACTGCGACCGCGCCTGGTACTTCCCCTACGAGGAGAAGGCAAGGTCCGTGGCCCTCATGTACTGCGGCAGCTATGCCCGGAAAGCGGACGGGTCCTACGATGATCTCATTTACGTCGCCTACAACGCCTACTGGGAGAAGCAGGTCTTCGGCCTGCCCATCCTGCCCAGGGGCCGGCGCTGGCAGGTAGTCCTCTCCTCCGACAAGGATATCTGGAGGATCTTTGACGAGGAGCCGGAGCCCAGCAAGCGGGAGGAAGCGACCGAAGCGCTGCCGGTGCCTTCTGGCGCCTTCAGCGGCACTGTGGTAACGAGACCTTCTGCCCTGAACCCCAAGACTTCCGCGGCTGCCCTGCCGGCGGAGCCCAACAGAAGAAAGTCCTGCATGCTTCCGCCGCGCTGCGTGGCTGTGCTGGTTGCTGTGAAGGACGCGGAGAAATGACGATGTATGACAAGATCGAAAAGCTGAGAGCCTGGGGCTGCGACATCGAGGACGCCATGAAGCGTCTGCTCGGCGACGAAGCCTTCTACCGGACCTGCCTGGAGATTTTTACCGGGGACGAAAGCTTCGAAAAGCTTGACGCCTCCATGGATAATCAGTATTATAAGGAAGCCTTTGAAGCGGCCCACACCCTGAAGGGGGTCTCGGGCAACCTGGGGCTCACGCCTCTCTATGAGGCGCTGTGCCTTCTGGTGGAGGCCCTGCGGGCAGGACGCTTTAGCGATGCGGATAAGTATTACGTCCAGGTGCGTCTGGCCCGGGATACATTTCTGCAGATCATGGGTGAGAGAGCTTGAACAGACGGAAGACCGATTATTATGATTACAACCTGGTCGCCGTGATTTTGCTCCTGGTCTCCTTCGGGCTGGTCATGCTTTACAGCACCAGCTCCTATGTGGCCGAGGTGAAGTACGGCGACGATATGTACCTGTTCGTCCATCAGGCGATCATTACCGCGGGGGCGGTGGTACTGGCCCTTATTTTGTCCCTCGTGGACTACCACATTCTGTGGTACCTGAGCGTGCCCCTCTATGCGGCTGCCATGGTCCTCATGGGCCTGGTCATGACTCCCCTGGGCGTCACCAGGAACGGCGCCCGCCGCTGGCTGAGGCTCATCATCGAGTTCCAGCCCTCGGAGGTGGCCAAGATCGCGGTGATCGTCTGCGTGCCGGTCATCATTATCATGATGGGCAAACAGTACAAGGGCTGGAAGGGGTGTGTGCCTCCCCTTGTAGCCGGCCTGCTCCTGGCCCTCGGCGCCTACGTCTTCACCGACAACCTGTCGACGGGCATCATCATTCTGGCCATCGCCTGTGTGATCGTGTTCGTGGCGCACCCGCAGACGAAGCCCTTCCTCATCATCATGGCGGCAGGCGCGGTGCTCCTTGCCGGGGCGATATGGCTGCTTTGGACCTTTGCGGACTCCGCAAACGGCTCCTTCAGGATCCAGAGAATCCTGGTCTGGCGGGACCCTGAGGCCTATCCCGACTCCGGCGGCTACCAGATCATGCAGGCGCTCTATGCCATCGGCAGCGGCGGCATCTTCGGCAAGGGACTGGGCAACAGCACCCAGAAGCTGGGCTCCCTCCCGGAGGCCCAGAACGACATGATCTTCTCCATCATCTGCGAGGAGCTGGGGGTCTTCGGAGGGCTGATCGTGATCATGCTCTTCATTTTCCTCCTCTACCGCCTCTTCTTCATCGCGCAGAACGCGCCCGACCTCTTCGGGTCGCTGATGGTGACGGGCATCTTCGCCCACATCGCCCTCCAGGTCATCCTGAACATCTGCGTCGTGCTGAACTGCATCCCCACGACCGGCGTGACCCTTCCCTTCATAAGCTACGGAGGCACCTCGGTCGCCTTCATCATGATCGAGATGGCCATCGCCCTGTCTGTATCCCGCGGGATCCGCTTCAAGCGGAACCAGCAGGACCTCTGGGGAGAGGTCAGCGATTTCGCCTGATCGGGAAGCGGCCGGAAGGCACAGGTATGCATTTTTCACGGACGGCAC
>Ga0326514_10002086_pt1 | contig 12760 bp, 13 predicted proteins | sample 3_2548_0518_D_FD_203653 | JGI IMG/M metagenome (GOLD analysis project Ga0326514, IMG submission 203653) | Bovine rumen microbial communities from UC Davis, California, United States - 3_2548_0518 | ecosystem: Host-associated > Mammals > Digestive system > Stomach > Rumen | place: USA...
GTTGTTATACAGCCAACTGTACACTTCCTTCATACACTGTTTATAGTCTGCACTGCTTTCTTGCAAACATTCTGCAAACTGCTTTCTTGTAATGACTTTATCCATAGATACATCGTCATACATGCGGAAAGCATTATCGTCTGCTTGTGTGCGTATGAGTAAGCGCAAGCGGCTATATGCAATACTATAACCGTATTCGTAGACTGTACGCCTTGCAAGGTCAAGTTTGCATTGACTTGTAAACAAGTGTTTAATGTGTTCTTGTACGCTTGTGCCGTCCGTTATGGTTTGAGTTAGAGTAAATTTCACTAACTGATTTATGTTAGTGCATTTGCTAACGTCAATAAGGGTAGTTTTTTTCATGTGTAACACTTCCTTTACTTTCTTTATTCAATTTTCAATGTACGGTCAAGAGGTCAATTAAACTGACTTCCTACTATAAATTATAATGCTTGTTTGTGTGTCTGTCAACAGTTTTTTTAATTGTTTTGTATTATACAGTTTGTTATATTGTTTGATGTATGTATATTACAGATTGTATTATATAGCTTGTGTTTTTGGTTAGTGGTATTTGTGTTTTTGGTTAGTGGTAGATGTAAAATATACTTTACATTTTTAGTTATTCATAAATTGCATAACAGTTATTGAGTTATTGCATAATATAATTTTTATACCGTCCTACTCTGTTACCGTCCTAACTGTTACCGATTTTTCATTATTCTTTATAACTGATTTTTTCATTATGAAATTATTGTTTGATTTTTTCAATAGTCAACTTTCTAAAATAGCACTACTGAAACTTGGTACCGTGGTTATGGTTTTTTCAGAGGTTGAACCGGGAGCGCGTCAGGAAGTCACTCCCCCTCCCACCCATCATCTCAACCTCTACCTCACCCTCAAAATATCATCACCCATCGCCTATGTAGAGGTTTCGTCTAAGCCCGGGCTTCTTATGAAAATACGTGAAATTGGATTTCTGCTGTACCTTAATAGTCGAGGTTTTGGTTTTCCAAAAATGAGAAATTATTAACTTAGACATCAGAATTCCGATAACAAATGCCTTTACTTTTCTGGATAAAAAATTCTGATTTAATTACATTTAATTGACTTTATAGTATTGACAAAACCTCTTTTAAGTGGTATAATTATATCATATTAAGAAGCCCTCGTTGGGCTTTTACTTGAACCTTATCAAGTCAATTTAACGTTTACCTTCTATGGTGGTAATGATGATTTTGTGAGCTTGTAAATCATTTAACCAGAGATGGTGTTTCTCTTTTAAGGACACCCCAGTATTTTCCTGGCGCGCAGGGACTTACTCGAAATTTTACAACCTTAGAAGTTGTATTTTCGGTTTTTCGCCGATAAACTGATGATATTTTTAGTTTTTGGAAAGGATTTCTTTTACTATGGCTACTATTATTAATATCCGTGAATCTAGTGACTCTTTTATCAATGTTAGCCAGCTCCGCGCTAACTCCCGTAAGTTGCAGGCTGGTCTGCTCTCCCCCGCCCAGGAACAGGTGAGCACCGTGCTCGCCCCTGAGCATACCTCCGACCCTATCAAGAGCATGGAGGATATCGACCGTATCTCTGAGTTCTTAATCTCGTCTGGACGGTTCCGCGATAATATGCTCTTCATCGTCGGTATCAACTTTGGATTGAGAATCAGCGACTTGCGGCAGCTTCGCTTCTCTAATCTTATCAACGAGAATTTGGTGTTTAAGGACAGCTTCCCTGTTTTCGAAACTAAGACTCGCAACACCCGTAAGCGTAAACGCAATCGCTATATTACAGTGAACGATGCTGTGGTCGAAGCGGTAACTCTCTATTTGGAGAATACTCCTAATGTTTCTTTGAGCGACTACATGTTCCGCAGCGTGTCTAATAACGGCAGCAATCATAACGAGCCTATCAGCCCGCAAGCGGTCAACCAGATTCTGAAGGGAATCGCTAAAGACCTTAACCTCCATATAAAGGTTTCTACCCATACACTTCGTAAGACCTTCTGCTATTGGATGATGGTTCAGGGCAACAACGACCCTCGCAGATTGCTTCTTCTTCAGAAGATGCTCGGTCATTCGTCTACAATGCAGACATTGACCTATATCGGTCTTAACGAGGAAGAGATTTCCGCTGCGTATAAGAAGCTTAACATCGGGTTGGGCGGTAGACGCTACGTCATCGGGACTACCATCTTCGAGCAGGAAGGGCAGGCTGGATAAGTATTGGCAATTAAGGTCTGCGATTGTGTCATGGGCAGTGGCAAGTCGGAAAGCGCTATTAGATATATGAATGAACATCCCGATAGGAAGTTCATATATATTACTCCATATCTCACTGAGAGCGAACGGATACGTAAAGGTTGCGGAGCACTTCACTTCATAGAACCAAGCGACGGGTTAAAAGAGTACGGGTTTAGGAAGTCGAACCATACTATGGCGTTAATAAGGAACGGAGAGAATATCTCCACTACCCACCAGGCGTTTAGAGGATATACCCAGGAAACACTCGATTATATTAAAGAGCAAGGCTATACGTTAATCATAGACGAGAACGTTGAGATTTTGGAAAAGTTTGAGTATCACCCTACGGACTTAAAACTTGCAATCGACGCAGGGTATATCAATTGCGACAACGGCGTTTACACTTTGGCTAAAGACGGGTACGACGGGACAGCGCTTCGAGATATGATGCGTCTGCTGAAGTCTCGTGAATTAATCAAGGTGTCTGATAACAATAAAGACCCCCTGTTTTTTTGGGCGTTGCCCCCAACTCTACTCACTTCATTTAAGGATGTTTTCATCCTGACATATCTGTTCTCCGGGCAAAGCTTGAAATATTTGATGGATATATACCATATAGAGTATGAGCGTATTGGTATTGAGCGAACAAGCGATGGCGGATATCGTTTTGGAAGTTACCCGGGGTATACGCCCGAATACATATATGACTTGAAGAACAAGCTCCACATTCTGGATAATCCAAAAATGAATAGCGTTGGAGACGGGTATTATGATTTGTCAATGTCTTGGTTCGACAGAAGCGGAGCTGATGTCGCCAAGTTAAAGCGTAACATTAATAATTACTACAATAACATATACAGAGATATCCCTACAAATAGAAGAATGTGGGGGTCATACAAAGGAGAAATGAGCAAGGTCAAGGGCAAGGGATACACCAAAGCTTTTGTTACCTTTAACGCGAAAGCAACCAACCAATATAAGGATAGAGACTGCTTAGTCTACGTAGCCAACCTGTTTATGAATGTGAACGAGAAGAAGTTCTACAGTCTTCACGGGATTGAAGTTGATGAAGATATGTATGCTTTGTCAATTATGGTTCAGTGGATTTGGCGTTCTGCTATCCGAGACGGCGGAGAGGTCAACCTATATATTCCAAGTAGGCGTATGAGGGAATTGCTCGTTGGTTGGATTGATTCTTTTGGCAAAGGAGGTAACGGCGATGAACAAGCGGTGTAGCAACTGCTACTTTGGAGATATATGCAATTCGAATAGGATATGCAAACATTACAGCACCATCTCTTTGGAAATTGAGGAGTCTGAAATTGAAGAGTTAGCGTCAGAGTGTCGGTACCCGTATTATGAAGCGTGGTTGGAGTATATAAACGAAGACTCCACTTTTGACCTGTCTGGTTGAGTAATAAATACACTAAAGAAATGGGGTGCTTAGTATAAGCAAACAATTAGCGTGTCAAAAGTATATATTCAAAATACACAGTAGCAGATTACGAAAAGAGCGGTGGAAGCTTTCGCTGTCGCTTGAGGATGCTCGGAAGAATGACGAAATTATTTCGTTGGCTGATAGCCAAATGCTCAGATGGATTGATGAGCTTAATGGTATTACAGATGCAGACAGGCAGGCTCGTGAGATAAAGACTAAAATCAAACGTATTCGCAAGCAGCCAAACAGCAGGCAAAACAGCCGAGAAATACGGAGTCTGTACCGCGAATTGGATAACTTACAATTTAAGCCGGACTATATGTGCCTAATCATTGATAAACAGAAAGACTATTATCGTGCTTGTAAGGGCTTTAGTATTAACGGCGTAACATACAGACGATTGCTTGGAACAAACGGAGGAATCAAAAACAGCACTATCGTTTTTGTTAGTGAACGTCTTTCTGAAGAACTGAAGCGCAGAGTTGAGAACGGACGAGACCCAAACAAAGAACTCGTTACGGCGAAGCTAGAAGCATATAAGGCTCTCACTTGCAGCGCATCAATACCAGTATCTCTTCCAAACGGAATCCTTGTCGTGAATGACGCAGAGACAAGATTCACTTCGGATATAGTATATTTAACAGATGAGAACGACGGCGAGCCAGAAATGACATACATAAACAACTACCAAATTGAAATGGACGCTTCTGATGGGTACGGTTTGATGCTGCCTAGTCTTGCAAAAAGGTGGAGCGCAGAGCTTGGGCTTGATTATATGGTAAGCTGTTGTAATACCAGATACTCTTTCGAAAAGGGTGTGGCTGTTACGTTTGATTTCATTGAGTTTGCGGATAAGGTAGCTCACGAATATCTTGTTAAAGATGCCTGGGGAAATGTAGTTGACATAAGAGAAGTAGAACTAATCCTTACAACATCTATGGTTAAGTTGTGGGATTCGTATGAAAGCTGCGATGATTACCTTTCCAAATCAACGGAAAACGGATACACGTTTGGTATAGCGAAAACGAGCCCAGAGTTTTTAGAAAATGAGCGAAGCACCAACTACCAGTTTCTTCAGGGATATGACTTGACAGATGAACAGATTGATGAACTGATAGCACCAACGGTAAACGAAATAAAAGATGTATTAACGGGGGATTGGCGAAAGACTGTGTTGTTCCTCAAAGGTTCGGGGTTAAGCAGGGACAACATCGAATATTTGGATGATGACTTTGTTAAGGCTGTTATGATTGACCACCGTATTCTGGACGACCCATTTGTCCAGAATAGTATATACCAGCTTATACGCAACAGAATAAACGAGGCGAAGGTGGGCGTACTTAAAGTACACGGGAACTATTCCATTATTTCTGGAGACCCGTATCTATTATGTCAAAGTATTTTCGGTATGGAATTGACTGGGTTGTTAAAAGCTGGTGAGATTTATAACGAGTACTGGGGTAACGCAGGCAGCAAACATCTCGCCTGTTTTAGAGCTCCGATGAGTGTACAGAATAATGTTCGTAAGGTAACGCCTGTATTTGGAGATGATGTGAGGCATTGGTATCAATACATAAAAACCTGTACGATATTTAACGCTTGGGATACAGCAACGGCTGCATTGAACGGTTGTGATTTTGACGGCGATATTGTGTTCCTGACAGATAACATTGTGCTTGTCTCTAACTTAGAACCGCTCCCCGCTCTTTTGTGTGCGCAAAGGAAGGCAAACAAAACTATACCAACGGAATCCGATTTCATCAAATCCAACATAGATAGCTTTGGCAATGAAATTGGTTCTACAACAAATAAGATTACAAGCATGTATGATGTTAGGGCGGGGTACTCTCCGACAACAAGGGAGTACGAAGTGCTGTCTTATCGTATAAAGTGTGGGCAGTTGTACCAGCAAAATTCGATAGATAAAGCTAAGGGAATTGTGTGCAAGCCAATGCCACGCGAATGGTATGACAGACACGCCGCTAATAAAATCGAAGACCAAGCTGAGCGCGATTTATATCGTAGAATTGTCGCAGATAAAAAGCCGTACTTTATGCGCTACATCTACCCCGCCCTAATGAAGCAGTATAATACATACATAAAGAACACAGAGCGAAACGCACTCCGAGAATTTCAAATGACGGTATCTGAGTTGAAATCAATCCCAATTGGCGAAGCGACCGATAGGCAGAGAGATTTCATTAGATACTATGATTACAGAATGCCGGTTGGTATTCATGATTGTGTTATGAATCGTATATGCCGAAGATTTGAAGAAAAGTTCGACGGGTATATCGGGCGACATAATTCATCAACAGATTTCGACTATACGATTATGCGGAGTGGAGCTGATTATACACCAAAGCAATACAACGCAGTTAGGAGGCTGTACGAAGATTATAACAAAAGGTTAGCTAGTTACTCTGTGTTTGCTGATTACGAACGAGTTGATGATTGTGATTCGTATGTTGCGCTATCGGTAATGAATGAGGATTTTAGGGCAGAGTGCGCCAAGATATGCCCCAACAACAAAACTTTGTGTAACATCATACTGGACATATGTTATTCACGAAATTCAACCAAGAGATTCGCATGGGGTATGTGCGGAACTGAGATTATACATAATTTACTTGAGGCTAATGATAGCATAATATCTTTCCCTATTATTTCTGAGCATGGAGATTTTCATTACTGCGGAGATACTTATGATATCGAGACTACTAAGATTATGATTGGAGGGATTGAATGACAAGTATAGTATTGAATGAGAATGATTGGGCGAGGGAGCAAATCAACAACCGTAATCTTGGGGTGAAGCCGTATGAAACATTTTGCAGAATAGCCAGGTATTATCTTGATAATGGGGATAACAAAAAAGAGGTTCGTAAGAAGTTGGATAGTTTTCTGTTGCTGTGCGAGCCGACAGCATCACTCCCAAAATGGTCTAACACTATAGATAACGCACTATCTAAGGCTATTAAATGTAGAGCGATAGATATAGAGTATATTCCTATCACAAGACCAGAGATGGAAATAATTGACGAACTAAAAGGCAGACAACTTCAGCGACTTGCGTTTACGCTATTGTGTTTGGCAAAATATTGGGATTTAGTAAATGCACATGGAGACCACTGGGTGAACAGTAGGGACACCGATATTATGCGTATGGCGAACATTAACACATCAGTGAAGAGGCAAAGTCTGATGTATCATACGCTAAACGAACTTGGGCTTATTCGTTTCTCTAAAAAGATAGATAACACAAACGTGCGTGTCCAGTTTATCACTGATGGTCAGGAAGCATTACAGGTTTCAGACTTTAGAAATTTGGGATACCAGTATTTAATGTACCACGGTGAGCCGTATTATGTGTGTCAAAATTGTGGGCTAACCGTAAAAGATAATGGTAGAACGTCTGGGCGAAAGCCAAAATATTGCAACAAATGTGCTATCGAGATATATATGCAACAAACGGTTAATTCCGTTATGAGACATCGTAGCATTAAAGAAAATAAGAGCTGTGTTTGAAAAAATAAGGGGTCGTAAGTCACTGTGCCGCAGCGACTTTGCCCCAATATGATGAGGTGCTAATATGAAGGGAAATATAACAAATTGGCTTAAAGATAAAGACAAACGCCCACAACGGCGAATGGTTTTGTGTGTTTTGATAGCGATTGTTGCAATCATTATTTTATGTTTGTTGTTGCGGCAGTGCGATTGCTCAAGTGGAGGTAATGCATCGCAAGCAACTACAACGGAATCTGCAAATACGCTACCGGCGTTAGAATTCGGAGACAGTAACGGTCGTGAGGGTTTTGGTGGCGATGCCACGGGTATGAAGCTCACTGCAACTTCTGGTTTCATTTTTGTAGCTAACCAAATTGACCAAGACGCGAAGTTCGTAAACTCCGCTGACAACCCGTATCCGTTTAAGGTAACGCTGTATCTTTCCGATGGTACTATCGTGTACGAATCTGGATATGTGTACCCAGATGATTGTATCAGCAAGATTAGGTTGAACCAGAGACTTTCTACTGGAGTGTATAAAAAAGCGTTAATGGTTTATCGAATTTATTCGCCAGATTTGCAAAAGGCTATTAGCCAATACGAGTTTCCTATTGAAATTAAAGCAAAATGATGTACGAAAGGATGATTTTAATGAAGAAGATTGTTGCAGTTATGCTCGCGGTAATTACTTTGATTGCTGTTTCAGTAACGAGTTTTTCCGCTGAAGTAGTTGATTCTGAATATGGTGCATATTCGGCACAAACAGATGTCTCGTATGAAGTATATAGTACTTACGACGTGACGGTACCAACATTTTTGACTTATGGTCAGACTGGTAGAATTAATGTTACTATGTCTGACATTGCTCCCGGATACCATATTGAGGTCGCAGTTACTAATATGGGGCAAGATGGTACTATCCCGCTCTATAGTGATGTTAATAACTTTGACACACAGAACGGTAAGTTTAGCCTTCGGGTAAATGGAATTCCGTATGAACCTATTGACAGCCATGTAATTGCAGAACTGTATGCAGATAGTACTGACACCACGAGCGAAAATTTTGTTGAAATTGGTTTTGACATTGCTGAGAAACCAACTGGAGCAGGTACATATGGCGGTATGATTTGTTTAAGATTTGACTGCATCAATTACTAATATATTAAACGAAGAAAAGGATTGAATTGAATGATTGCTATTTCGAAAGAAGAAAAAGATGTCATTAGTAAGCGTTTCCCAAATGTACACATTGTTCGTACAATGCGTCAAAAGTCAAAACGCCATCACTATTTCTGTGAAGAATCAAGGGGTGTTATGAACTATCTCAAAGAGGCGAGAAATATTAACTCGCCAAAGGGTGGTGGTAATAATAAACATAGAGCAAAGTAGTAACGAATCAAAGTTAGATTACCACAAAAGGTTGGTGTACGGGAAACTTGTTGACAAGACGCTGAGCGACCTTGATTATTCAGAGTTATCTGATTATGTATATGGTCAGCATTATTCTAGCGATGTAGCCAGAAGAATGATGTACGGCAGTAAAAGAACACTAGACATTTTGGCTGACGAAAAGGTAGGCAAGATACACGAAGATTCATTAATATCAGAACTGGATAACAAACTTGCAGAATTACAGAAGCAAACTCAAATAACAAGAGACCAAGCCAGAGAATACCGAAAGATGATGAATTCGGACGGCAGGTGGGAACATCTCCGTGACGAACTGTTTGAGTCGGCAAAAAAGCTTGGACAATCTGTCGGAAATATTTTTGCTGATTCAGACAGCATTATGTTTTCGCCAGGGGGTGACAACGAGGCGATATTGGTATTAAGTGATTGGCATTATGGAATGATAACCGATAATGCTTTTAACAAATACAATACGGAAATTTGCAAATCGCGCATAGAGCAAATAGTTGCCGCTGCTAAAAAGAGAATTCAACTACACGGATGTAATAAGATTCACGTTGTATTTTTGGGCGATGCAATTCACGGGGCTATTAAAGTTGGTGTGCGAGTGGCTTCCGAAGAACTTGTTGTAGACCAGCTTTTGCAAGCTTCTGAGATTTTAGCTCAGGTTGTTTTTGAGCTATATAAGTGTGTCCCTAGCATTGAAGTTCATTGCACGTATGGCAATCACGCAAGAGTTACTGAAAACAAAGCAGACAATGTTCACAGAGATAACTGGGAGAGAATAATACCGTGTTGGCTTGAGCAACGAATAAAAGCTGAGTGCTGGATGCTACAAGAGGACTTAAACATCTCAGTAGCTCCAGACACTGGAACGGAGTTTTTATTTATTAATTCTTGCAACCACGATATTATAGCTTGCCACGGAGATTTAGATTCTCCGAAGGCTGCAACTAAAATACTTCCAAGACTTTTGCGAGACAAATATAATCTCGATGTTGAATACATATTACTCGGAGATAAACATCATAGAGAAAGCTTCTCCGAGTTTGATGCAACTGCTGTTATTTGTGGGTCGCTGTGTGGCACAGACGATTATGCAAATACTCACAGATTATATTCACAACCATCTCAGTTGCTTTTAATTACAAACTACGAAGATGGTGTGGATGCTGAATATACACTGAAATGTAAATAGGAATTGCGGCGGACGTCTTCGGACAACGCCTAGGAGAGTCGGATGCGTCTGGCTCTCCTTTAATATTGAAAACAATCGCTGGGGAAAATCATTGATATCCTCAGCGTTTTTATATTTACGGAAGGAGAGACCTGTATGGGCAGAAAAACACAGATGAACTCATTGACCACGCCAGAGCTGCTGGAGCAGGTCAATCCAGAAAACAAAGAATTACTTCAAGAGTTTCTTGACTACTTGCGTTCTACGCAAAGAAGCGAGGGCACTATTCGCGGTTATGAGAACGACATTCAAATCGCGTTCGTGTGGAGTTTGCAGTTCAACGGCAACCTACCATTTGTCGATTGGAAGAAACGTCAAATTGTAAAGTACCAGAACTGGTTGCTGAATGAAAATAAGAATAGCCCGGCGAGGGTAAAACGGCTAAAGGCGTCATTGTCGAGTTTCGCAAACTACATACAGAATATCCTTGACGAAGACTACCCAAACTTTCGAAATATAATTCGTAAGATTGAAGACCCCGTAAATAGCCCAGTTAGGGAAAAGACTGTGTTGAGTGCGGAAGAGTTGCAGGAGCTTCTTGATAAATTGATTGAGAAGAAGAAATACAAACAAGCCTGCTTTCTTGCGCTGGCGATGTATAGCGGTAGGCGGAAGTCTGAACTTTGCAGATTTAGAATGAGTGATTTCTCCCCAGAGCATTTGGTTTGCGACGGTGCTTTATATAAAAGCTCACCGATAAAAACTAAAGGCAGGGGCGGCGGTAAGATGCTTGAGTGCTACACTCTTGCTAAAAAATTCCAGCCATATCTTAATATGTGGATTGAGGAGAGACAGAGAGCTGAAATCAAAAGCGATTGGCTATTCCCCAAATCGGATAATGCCGAAGAACATATTGAGATTTCGACGGCGAATAGCTACTCAAAGACATTCAGTAATATCCTTGGTAAAGAGGTGTACCTGCATAGTCTAAGGCATTATTTCGTCAGTGAACTCTCGCGCCAGGGTCTGCCAGACAATGCCATTGTGCTGCTCGTTGGATGGAGTGATTCATCTGGTGGGGCGATGTGCTCTTTATACAATGATAACCCGAAGGATGACCAGCTTGAGATGTGGTTTTCTGGTGGGGATATAGATACATCCAAGAAAAAAGATTTCAAGGATTTGTAAATATTTAGAGGTGAAGGATATGAACAAAAAGGAGTTAACTGAAAGGATTGTTGGTTTGCTACGAGACAATGATGTCCGCAAAAACGTAGCTGCGCAAAAAACAACTTTACATATTTCAGATGACCGTGGCAATAGCAGCGACTTTATTATTAGGCGCTCTGAAAGAGGTTTACAGTACACAAACAAGGATGTGTCTGCGATTCTCGAAGCTTGTCTACTCATAGTCGAAGACGCTATTAAGCATGGTGAAGATATTTCTATTCATGGGTTTGGTACACTCGGAGTGCACCAACGAGCCGCAAGGACAACGGTACATCCTGCGAGTGGAGAACCCGTCCAAGTAAGTGCGAGATACGTACCTAAGTTTAATTTTGGTAACACATTAAGACTAGCTGCTAAAGTTTACGAAATGTCTCTCACCGAAGAGAGAGATAACGAATAATGGGTATCGAACTAGATACCACCAAAGCTGTATGCTGTAAATGCGGACGCGCATACGGCAAAAGGAAGGGTAATTTCCAAGCAAGCTATGGAACTATGTATAAAGGAACTGGATTCTTGCCAATATGCAAAGACTGTGTAGATTCGATGTATAATGTATATTTTGCTCAGTGCAACGATTCTGCTGCCGCTGTTAGGCAAGTTTGCCGTAGTTTGAATTTATACTGGAACCAGAGGGCGTTCGATACATCTAACGCCAGAACTTCTGCGAGAACGATGATGTCGGGATACTTAACGAGGCTTAATACAGTTACTTATTCTGGAAAGAGTTATGATGATACCTTGATTGAAGAGGGTTCGCTATGGTCTCAAATATCTGAAGACGATAAACCTACCAAGACGGAGTCAGAATATGATAACAGCGCAGAGGAATTGCATGATATCCCAGACGATGTGAAAGATTTCTGGGGTTGGGACTACGACGCAAGAGACTATCTGGATTTAGAGAGAAAACGTAAGTACTGGCTCTCGGCATTCCCAGAAGGTACTAAAATTGACACAGCTACTGAGGGTTATATCAGACAGATTTGTGCGCTAGAACGCGATATTGAAAGAACAAGAGCCGCTGGTAAAAGTGTTGATAAACTTGTTTCTGCTTTTGATAAGTTGGTCGGAAGCCTCGGAGTTAAACCAACACAAAGGCAAGACGATAACTTAGATGTAAGTATGACTGAAACCCCGATGGGTGTTTGGCTATATAGATACGAAAATAAAAGACCGCTTCCCGATAAATATAAAGACAGTAAGATTCTGAAATACATCTTTACGTGGATGGGGCATGTATTAAAGATGATGGGAAAGAAAAATGGCTATGAGCAACTGTATCAAGACGAGATTGATAGATTGAAAGTTGAGAAGCCAGAATACGATGGAAGCGACGAAGACCTTATGATGGACTACTTCGATGAAGAAGGTGATAGTCCAGATGGGTAAAGAAAAATATCAGAGAATAATGGAAGGCGCTGCGGATTGGGGTGCGTATTACAGAAAGCACCCCGACGAATTCGCAGAACAGTACTTACATTTGAGATTAAGGATGTTCCAGAAAATATTACTTGTGATGATGTTTTGGAGTACAACCTTTGTGTTCATTGCCGCAAGAGGTCTGGGAAAATCCTTTTTGAGTGCAGTGTATTGTGTAACCAGATGCATCTTATACCCTTCTACTAAAATATGTATTGCATCTGGGACAAGAGGACAGGCTTAAATATTAGGTCGCCGTTGTGGTAACACAACGGGCAAAATCTATTGAATTGCTGGAAACCCCTTAGAGCTACATAAACCACAACATAC